>JQIA01000460.1_pt1 | contig 20390 bp, 17 predicted proteins | sample 811431 | NCBI WGS metagenome assembly JQIA01 (sample SAMN02998118, study PRJNA258478) | marine sediment metagenome | biome: marine; feature: seafloor; material: sediment; isolation source: oil-polluted sediment collected from 3 locations (0.5 km, 0.7 km and 0.9 km)... | place: USA: Gulf of Mexico ...
TGAGATCATCAAGAACGGATTTATCCACCGGAATTCCTTTTTCTTCTATATATTCGGTCAGAGCGTCACCGATATACCCCCCGACTCTGTATTCCCCAGCTTCCTTCAGAGAGTTAATATGAATACCGCTTCCTTTTTTTCCAAAAAAAGACCAGTTATTGGGAGCCAAAGGCCCTACCCACCTAAAATGTTTTTCCCTTTTGAAGGTCCTTGTGGTTGAGTAAACGCCATAATTTTTGTTTTTTTCTGCGTAGTCGATAGCCCGTTTCCAGGGCAGTATAATAATCTCAAAATCAATGTTTGTTCTCGTGAAAAGCTCCCGGACGATTTCTGTGGAAAGACCAGTAACAGCATCGGTCTGTGCCCCCCGGTCTGCACCGTTTACCCGCATATTGTATGGCGGATAATCTTCGGTTGTAATGATATACGTCTCCGCAAACACCGATGTTGGAAGTAAAAATAAAAAACATAAAAATATTGTAACTCTTTTTACCTGCATATTACGGCCCCGACTTTGGGTTGGTAAATAATTCAGAAGGAAATCAGACATTAATTGGCTTTAAAAAGGAACATAACATGATTTCAAAAAAAATAATACTATACCACACGAATCTAATGTCAATATATCATTTTCCATAGCCATAGTGGATCACACGCGGGTTTGGAACCCGCGCCAATTTGATTTCGTATGTTTAAAACGATTTTACAGAATTAAGGGCTTAACGTCATTATTAATACCGGAGCCTGTATCTACGTTAATACCACTCAGCTTCGCCTGTTCCAGATTATAGATATCAACAATCTGATTCAGTTTTTCAAACTGAGTCATAATCATTTCATCAATAACAGACTTAAACCAAGCCTGCCGAATTTTCCCCTGAAAAGCATTCCCGTTATCCGTCTCAAAATCAATGTTATTATAAATCATTCCAATTGTTTTTAATGCCCTGTGGATTTCCATAATCGATTCACACAGATCATAGACTTCCGGGCCTGAGAATATATTATCTTTCATAAAGCTCCTTTTATTTTTTTTTGCCACTAATGACGCTAATTTCACTAATTTATAAAACCTTTTTATTAGCCACAGCCCCACATGAACAAGACATAGACTGTGACCGGACGACCTCCACCTCGCTCCCGGGCTCTACAATCCTAATGGAGGCAGAGCCGCCAGGATATGCATTACGCGGCAGAGCCACGTAACGAGTTCAGAAATAGTCAGCCCTTCAGGCAAATTATCCTGTGATGGCTTCGAAATACGTTCAAATACAAGGCGTCGCAAAGCCCGAGGAGCGAAACGTACTTTTTCGTACTTTTTCGTACTTTTTCGTACGTCGAGCAACGAGGGCTGCAGCGCAACGCTGTAGTTGTGCTTATTTCAAAGCCATTTTTTAATAAATACTTCCATCAACGTATTAACAACTTCCGGTTTTTCCCGCATCATAAGATGACCGCATTTTTCAAGAACCTCAAACAAGTCAGGCATCGACCTGTCGCAAAAGGCTTCGCCTGATTTCAGAGGCAGAATTCTGTTATCCTCTCCCCAAAGCAAAAAGACCGGTGGGAAATTTTCAGGTTTGGAAAAATGATCAAGAACCGAAAAGCTCTGAAAATTCATGGCAAGATTCGCCAGAGTTTTTAGCTGTCGGGGATGTTTATAAAGCGTCATAAGATGATCGATAAACTGATAATCAAAATCATCTGTTTCTCCGTATTGTCTGGCGATTTCCTGTCTGGTTTTCCAACGTGGCAGGATTAAATAATCAAGCGCCTTTGACACCCATTTATTAAACCGTCTGCTTCGTGTCGTTCTATAGTAAATCCCATAGACGCCCTGCCGCAGTCCATCAAGGGTTGCAATATTAAAGAGGATCAGCGCCTTTACTTTTTCAGGATTCTGAACAGTATAATCAAGGGCCATAGCAGAACCGATGCAATGCCCGACAATAATCGGAGATTCAATGCCGGTCTCTTCCATAAATACTTCGACCATGTCTGAATAAAGCGAAAGAGTATAATCGATATCAGGCTTATCAGACTGACCGTATCCCAGACTGTCAACCGCATAAACCTCATAACTTTTTGAAAAATGCGCCACCTGTGCATCCCATATCCGATGATCATTCCCGGCATTATGAAAGAAAATCATTGGTTCCCCACGCCCCTGTTTTGTGTAACAGACCTTGTGCCCGTTAAACATAAAATGCGTCATTTCGACCGGAGCCGGAACAGGCGTTGTCTTAACCAGATCATCGCAATATCCTGACCACAAAAACATATTTAACGTATTGACAGATAACATATAAAAATCTCCTTAAATTCCTGAAACTAATACTCATTAATGAAAGACCTTATTTTAGTTTTAGCCATAGCCCAACATGGACAAATACAGACAAAGACCGAACGACCTGGCCTTTGTCATGGTGGATTCCCCGCCGAAACCGGCAGGGAATCCGGTTGACCTCAACAACCATAAGGCTTCTCTCCGACATAAGACCAAAAAAAGGGCCTCACAACATTATTGTTTCTGCAGTCGACTTGCGAAAAACAATAAAGTTACCATTAAGATCGCTAAAGGCATTTATCCAAATGATTCAGGCAATACTGAAAGCCAGTAAAGAAAAGGGGTGTATATACAGGGATCCCTTACTGATTCAGCCTGCAAAAATCATAAATAAATGCACATCTGCAATCAAAATACCGTTCCTGAGACATTAAACAAACATCTCTGAACAGGATTGTCCCGGAAATTTGACGCGCATGTTTCGATACTTTGTAAGGCATCAGGAGTGCAGCTGTAGTCCTTTACCGCAAGCTCCGGATAACGCTCCAAATTGATAAAACAGGCTCGCCCGAAGGTGGAAGTTTTAAAATGCTATTGTTTGTATGATAATAAATTAAAACGTATCATTTTTAAAATATTAACTTCATTAACAACAAACAATTCTCCCATCAAAAATTCGGGTTAATTAGGTATCGGGTATTGGCAGTTGGAAAAATCACTTGAAAAGAAATCAAGATCAGGTTAGATATCCATCTAGCCGCGATAACCTCCGAGCTAGGTTGTTGTGGTCAGACTCGGTTGGATGTTGCTGCATCCTTCCGGGTCGCTTGCTTACCACACGACCAATTTTCATTAGACATAAAATTACAGCAGCCGTTTGTCAATAGTTTTTTAATCTATTAATTCCTTTACGGAGCACATGCATATTATTTTATGGCGTCGTAAAAAAAGTCCCATATAAAGACTTTTCACGAGAACATCAATCTTAAGTCAGTGGCTATGAATTGTATCTTTTTGATTTTATTGCGTCATTATGACCGGACAATCTAAAAAATTGTTTGAATTTACAGAAATTATAAGATAATCGTTAAAGAAAATATTCCGGGAGTAAATTTTTTCTCAAACCATATGTTAACTGCAAGGTTTGGGGGGCAGAGGAGAAAGGATTATAAAATGGAATCAATGGATGAACTTAGAAAACAGCATGAAGAGATTTTAAGTATCGTCGACAAAATTCTTTCAGGTTTGGAGACAGCAGCTGACATCAAAATAGCAGAAACCCTCTTTGATCTTATAGGGCAATTAGGAACCCTGCTTGAGGAGCATCTCCTTATAGAGGACTTTTTTCTTTATCCGGCCCTGAAAAAGCTACCACAGGAAAATGTTCGGAATATTGCCTCACTGTTCTTAACCGAACTGGGAGGTATAAAAAATGCATTCACCGACTATTCGAATAAATGGACATCACCGAAGAATATTACACAATTACATTCGTACTTCATATCTGAAAGCAAAATTTTGCTGGGTACATTGCAACACCGAATATCTAAAGAAAATAACGATTTATTCCCTCTTATTGGCGCATAGTTTCAAACAGCAAGGTTGATTTAGCCAACGGAAAGGCTTCGATTGAGTGAAGCGAACCTATCGGCCAGTATTTGAATCATGAACAACCATACATCTGAACAGTTTCGACTGTTCCCGGGCTTTATGATGTCCGGTTTCATGCAAAAGTGTATTCAATAGAGAATCATTATCAGCAACCCAGTATGATAAAAGTCAAACGGAGACCCGGCCCTCAGTTTTTAATTTTTTTTAATGGGCACCCACTTTTTTCAAACCCTGGAAAAGAAGCTTGCGAATATTCAAATAGTGTTATAGGTCACAACCAAATAATTCTTTATTAATACAGGAGAACAACCAATGAAAAAACGCCTGCGAAAAAAACTTTACCTTGGTGAATTCAAGGAGCTCGGCTTTGAAATAACAGTGGAACTGGCAGAAGGACTGAACGAAGAGCAACTGGATGCATTCACATCGATCTTTATTGAAGAAGCACTCGATAAAAACGACCTTGATTTCGAAGGTGGTGTAAACACATCTGAACTCACTGGCATTATCGTTCTAAACAAACGTGGAAGCGTCAGCGAAGAACAGAGAGCACTTGTTGAAACCTGGCTCAATGAGAGAGCCGAGGTCAAAAAAGCCAACGTTGGTGATCTTATAGATGCCTGGTACGCATAATAAATACCTCCGGCAGCCCTGCCGGGACCAAACTTTTAAAAAGTTTATCAAATAGATTTTTAGCCTGAGTCACACACTTATAAAACCACAAAATAACCTGCGAGACGCCATTCCCCCTACAAGGGGGATGGGGTCTATGTGTATACGTCTCAGGCAAACATGAAGAAAAAATAAGGCTTTTGTTCATGTTGTACTTATTTTTAAATACATCACAGACATACCTGGCAAGCTCATTTCCAGCATTCTCATTATATGTTCGACTCATCCGGTATTTCGACCTCAATAAACTCCGCAGTCCCCATTAATGTGCCGTCATTACCGTTTCCGGAAAGATCTTTTGCTGTTTTTGTGGTGAAATCCCAAAGCGCAACAATCGGGTAATCAGCGTTATTTGACGATAAAGCCATCACCTTAGGAACGTCGGTTTCAGTTACGCCTGTGCTCAATACTGCCATACTATGGATAAGTGCATAACCAAAGCAATTGCCAATCGAACTAATATCACCTCTGTACATAGTACCGATTAAAAACTCCAGATCAGCGGGGCCGGATTCAATTGGCTGGAATCCGGAAACTGTTTTTGCCAATTTACCATCGAGATAAACGGAATATGTGCCGGAGTCAAATGTTATAATAATATGTACCCATCTGTTTAAGTATGAAATTTTATCCGTATCACAATCATAGGGTTCGGCTGCACGATAAGCTCTAAGACGATCCCCAAGAGGTAAAACACAATAGCCCTTTACGTCACCACTTCCGTCCCAGTGAGAACCAAGGCCGCTGCTCATAATCGTCCCGTTGCCGTCTTTTAAAAAAATTCTGGCAGTCAGGGTGTAGGGTTCGCTTCCATCAAATTTAAGAGCCGGATTATTGCCACATTTTACATAAGACTTTTGAGGTGTACCTGAACTCTGAAATTTCAGTACCGTTAATTTTCCATTGCCTGAATCTGTCATAAAGACTCCTTCTCTGGTTTTGGTGAAAATTGGAACAGCAGTTTTTTTAATTTAAGGATTGTACTCAAATATAAAGAATAAGATTTTTGATACCGTATAGGTGATTGATTGTCAATAAAAACAGATAGTATAGTTAAAACAGGCATCGAAAATAAAAGGGGGGAGGAGTAACCATTTTGTGTTACTCCAGAGACCGACGATTTCAATCCTTGTTGTTCTGGATAATGTTCTGAAAGCCATCACCAAAATTCTGAAGAATAGAAATGTGGTGTTTCAATCCTTGTTGTTCTGGATAATGTTCTGAAAGAACGAATGTTAACAGGTTGTTGTTATGTAGTCAATGTTTCAATCCTTGTTGTTCTGGATAATGTTCTGAAAGGGTACAGGAAAAACCACATTAGGCAGGTTGATAGCGTTTCAATCCTTGTTGTTCTGGATAATGTTCTGAAAGTGTACTATTTAATCTTTTTCATTTAATTTTAACTTGTTTCAATCCTTGTTGTTCTGGATAATGTTCTGAAAGTTAACAAGGTTACCCTTTATAGTATACAAAGCTGTGTTTCAATCCTTGTTGTTCTGGATAATGTTCTGAAAGTTAACAAGGTTACATAACAGGAGGGAGTATGAATTGTTTCAATCCTTGTTGTTCTGGATAATGTTCTGAAAGCTATCGTTTGCTTCTTCTACCCACGGATCAGGGAAGTTTCAATCCTTGTTGTTCTGGATAATGTTCTGAAAGATTGATGCTGCGCCACCTACTACACCCGCTACCGCGTTTCAATCCTTGTTGTTCTGGATAATGTTCTGAAAGACTTAGAGAAGAGTCTGAAGACAAAAGATACTTAAGTTTCAATCCTTGTTGTTCTGGATAATGTTCTGAAAGCTGTTTCGTCAGCATCAATCAACTTATCAAGACGCAGTTTCAATCCTTGTTGTTCTGGATAATGTTCTGAAAGTTCCATTATTCTCTCCTTAGATTAATTGCTTGTTGTGTTTCAATCCTTGTTGTTCTGGATAATGTTCTGAAAGGTCGTAAACGGTTTTACTAATGCCAGACACAATTTTGTTTCAATCCTTGTTGTTCTGGATAATGTTCTGAAAGGCCGATATAGTTTCTTTAACAGAAAAGCTATCCGGGTTTCAATCCTTGTTGTTCTGGATAATGTTCTGAAAGAGTGCGGGGTTCGATTCCCCGCTCCTGTTATCATAGTTTCAATCCTTGTTGTTCTGGATAATGTTCTGAAAGGTCTAAATTAGTGGATGATTGTGCCGCACTATACAAGTTTCAATCCTTGTTGTTCTGGATAATGTTCTGAAAGCTATCAAGTTCAAGCCCTGCCGCTGTCTCTGCATCGTTTCAATCCTTGTTGTTCTGGATAATGTTCTGAAAGATAATCAAAAAGCTGTTGTGGTGATAGTAGTTGTTGTTTCAATCCTTGTTGTTCTGGATAATGTTCTGAAAGTTTCCTTGTTACCAATTCCCGAATTACTATTTTTAGTTTCAATCCTTGTTGTTCTGGATAATGTTCTGAAAGAGTTGAATGATATAATTGCAAAAAAGGAGGACTCATGTTTCAATCCTTGTTGTTCTGGATAATGTTCTGAAAGCATCTGCAGCATCAAGACAGATACCAAGTTTTCTGTTTCAATCCTTGTTGTTCTGGATAATGTTCTGAAAGTGCTTCCATTTCCTCTGGTGTCATTTTCATTTTTTGTTTCAATCCTTGTTGTTCTGGATAATGTTCTGAAAGTATTGCACAATCTGTTACAGAATTTAAAAATACAGGGTTTCAATCCTTGTTGTTCTGGATAATGTTCTGAAAGACGCTGAAGAAATGGCACGCCTACGTTGTATGCAAGTTTCAATCCTTGTTGTTCTGGATAATGTTCTGAAAGTTGAAAGATGCTAAAAATTTAATTTTTCAATTACGGTTTCAATCCTTGTTGTTCTGGATAATGTTCTGAAAGATTTGAAATATCCCCTTTTAAATCTGAGTACACTTCGTTTCAATCCTTGTTGTTCTGGATAATGTTCTGAAAGTTATCCGTTACCGATGGGTTTAATAGAATAGCCCGTTTCAATCCTTGTTGTTCTGGATAATGTTCTGAAAGATTTGCTGCACTAATAAATCACCACCAGTTTTAGCATGTTTCAATCCTTGTTGTTCTGGATAATGTTCTGAAAGTTTAAATTATCAAGAGCCTTTTCCATCCCTAATTTGTTTCAATCCTTGTTGTTCTGGATAATGTTCTGAAAGCCCGTTTTTTCATTTTTCTCTTTTAAACCAGCAAATTACGCAAATTATCAAAGAGCTATATTTCATATATTTAATCCCTATATTTCACTTTTACAACCAGAAGCAGGCTTATAAAGTTGTATAACCATTTATTTTTATTTTATTAATAACCAAACATACGAAAAACTTAATTAATTTTTCACCAAAGCTGAATTATTTCTCACATAAATTTCTGTAACAACAGTCAGGACATCTGCGTTTTACACTTGTTGCGTCAGGATACTTGCATTTATAAATTACATCAACCACTTCTTTGATTATTTTATCGAGTTCTTTATAATCTTTTTCTTTAATCGGAACCTCAATCAATTTATTTTTACTTCTTGTATAAACAATAAACCCCTTATTAACGTCAACATTAAAGTTTTCCTGAATTAACCGGGCATAATAGACTAATTGTAATCTGTATGTTTTAAAAACTTTATCTTTAAACTCAGCATATTTATAATCGAGCGGAGCTGCCCCCCCATTATCCAAAAAAAGAATTTCATCAACAATCCCCCTGATACCGGAATCAGAGGACAAATACAAATCAGATTTTACATCTACTGCGCCCACTTTTTTTCTTAAATAATCGGGATTTGTTTTTCGAACTTTTTCATGAACTTTTCTGCCTTTTTCTACTTTAAATCGATTGCCCTCATTTTGTGGAATACCAAGAACATATTCGAAATAGGTAAATCTTGGACAATACAGGTATTCAAGCATGTGGCTTGTGGTTATTGAAAAATCAGGGTTATTATTTGAATTTCTCATTTTCTATTAAATCTGCCTTAAAAAATGTAATCTACTATTACAGCATCACGTTTAAAACCTGTTTCTTTGTCATAATGCTTCTCAATAATTGCATCTGTTATAAACCAGATTTTACCAAGGGTTTCGTCATACCCACTTTTTCTGGCACATTGTTCCGGAATATTAATGATATATGGTGCCATTTTTCGATAAAGTGTTTTTAATTTTATTCTTTTTTGAAACGGATCATCGTAATCAGCTTCAAGTATTTTACGATAATCAGTGTAAATATCTTTTGCTTTTATATCTGTTTCAATATAGGCAGACACAACCGAGAATGAGTCAATCAGCTTAAAAACGGGGTCATTATTATCTGAGCTTTCAACAAAGGCCTTTTTAACAAATATTTTAGAAATATTATTGAGAATACTATCAGAATCAGACTCGACAACATTATAAGTCGATACTTTTTCAAAATATTGTTGAGACAGTGAAAGAAATTCCTTTTCTTCAAAAAAGTTCTTTTCAGTTAAAATTCTCTTTGTTGAATCTATCAGAACCTCATCGTAAATATATGAATGAAACGGCTTATTGTCGTCTTGTAATTGAAACAGCCAAACCTCTGCCACACCTTCAGAATTATTCCTGTTACACCTGCCGCAAGCCTGAAATATTGAATCCAATGGTGCCATGTCCCTGTAGACAATATCCATATCAATATCAACACCAGCTTCAACCAGCTGGGTGGAAACAATTATTTTGCCTTTAGGATTTTCTTTAACATTTAAAATTCTTTTTAATCTTTCATCAGGAATAATATTCGAAGAAAGATAAACCAGATTTTCGTCCCCTAAATTTTCTTTTAAAAATGAATAAATCGCCAATGATGATTTCACGGTATTTAGAATAATCAATCTGCTTTTTTCATGAGACCTTTTAACGTCATCTAACAATAGTTCTTTAAAATCATCAATATGCATACCCTTCCCGAGATACTCAGTACACAATCTAATCCTGCTCAATGCTTTAAAATAGTCTGCTTTTGAAACGGCAAGTTCCATTATTTCGTTTTTTTCTTCAGAAAAAATTAACGGCATCGTTGCTGTTACCAATATAAAGTGGATATTTAGTAACTCTGCACCTTTTTTAAAAATTGTTTTGATTAACCCCCAATATTTATTAGGTATGGCTTGCACCTCATCTAATATAATAATTGAGTTTGTAAGATTGTGGAATTTTCTGAGTGATTTGTTTTTATTGGAAAGCAATGTATGTAAAAGTTGATAAAAGGTTGTTACAACCATTTCACTTTCCCAGCCTTCGATAAAAAACTCTGAATCTTTAGCAGAATATTTTCTACTTTCATCATTCCAGTTTGAAATATACTCCAGTTCAGTTAAATGATGATGTTTTAAAAGGGTGTCGGACGAGGATTCAATATCGTTATATTGAAGAACATCTTCAAATATTTTAGCATTCTGGTCAATGACAGATGTAAACGGCAGGCAGTATATAATTCTTTGACTTTTAATTTCGTCTTTTAATTTCAATGCGGCATTTAAAACTGTTAACGTTTTACCAGCCCCCGTAGGAAGATTAATTGAAAAAAATCGAATGTCCGGTTTTATATTAGCCTCAACTTCATCGTAAGAAGAATTACGTATATAATTAATTGTATTTTCGCTAATACGAAATTGTTTTTTGAAATTATCTACAAAAAACCGTTTCCAGTTTCTCTGAACAGGTTTTAAATTTTGATTAACAATCGCATCACATTTATCGGCGGTTAATAATACAGAAAAACAATAGTTCATAAATAAATAATCATTAATTGAAAGGCTTCGACGAATTTTCCGCTCGGATTTAATATTTCCGTTTCGAGTATGTTTCTCAAGAAACAACTTAAACTTTTCCGGGCTTAAAATTGTCGTATCTAACTTTCCTTCATAAATAATTTTCAGTTCATCGTAATTAATATGCTGATTGATGTCCATCAGACGGTCATAACTCAATGAGGCAACGCACATTTTATTAAAATTGTTAAAATCCGCATGGTGGTGTTTTATAATAATATACCCAAGAACAGCCTCTTTCTCATCAAGATTTAGAATTTCCTTTGAATAGAAATAAAACCACAAAGCAGATATTTCGGCATGCCGTTTCAATTCTTCATGAACAGTACCTGTCTTTGAAATATAAGTCTGAAAATAGGACGAGCTTTTACCCAGATCATGAAAAAGAAGAATCGCAGAAATAAAATCTTCATAATTGATAAATAGTTTGTTTCTGCGAAAAACAGTCAAGCCGATTTCAAGAGTACCTGACAAATGCCTTTTTAATAATTTATCCGGATGAGACAGGAGTTTACATTCCAATGATATTCTCTCCTCTATCTATTATACAAAAAAATTCATCAATATCAGCATTAATAAGCCCCCCATTAATTTCAAATAAAAACTCTCTATATTCAGTAACCTCCCGATCATTTTTCATCTGATTCGGTAGCGTGCATTGCTGAAGCATAACGCTATCATCAAAATTAATTTTATTGACCCGGGTCTTAGGTATAACTGATGAAATATCAGCCCTGCCTTTTTCGGACTTCACATCAAACTCACCAATAAATAAAAAATTCGCCAGACAAGAGCTGATACCCAGATTCAACGTATAATGGGATTTATGCTCCATCAGACTGGTCTTTAAAACCTTATACAAGTGATTGTCATTGTGTGATACAAATAACCTATAAGCAGGATCTTTTAAATATTCCACATTTGTTGGTTTATGAGCATCATACCGGGAAAAATGGCTTTTCTTTGTTGTTTTAAGATAATTGGTTGGCAACTTGGTCTTTTTAACCGGCTTCAATACTTTTAACGAAATAAAAGACTTTTCATCAGAAAAAGTTTCAGGGTTTTCAGCCTTATCGACGCCAACAATCGCACCAAGAATGCCAGCAACGACTGTTCTTGGCGGTATCGAAAACGTTAATGGAGACATATTGGTAAAATATTTTTTGAATTGAGCGTAATCTGCATGAATATCAAAAATCAGTATTTTTTCAGGACAAAAACTCATATCAAACCTCTTTATAGGCAATTTCTTCAAATCCTTTTAAAACGATTCTGTTATTTTTTCGCACTTCCACAGACTCAATTTTGTCACTATTTTCTTTCAGAACAGCGCCAAGTTTAGAGAGATTAATAATACCATTTTCAACATCTCTGATTTTTTCATCAGGAATATCCGTATCAAATGAGATATATTTATCTAACTCACCAATAAAAAAGTTTTCTTCTTTGTATTTAACTTCGATTAACAACTTTGGATTATGCTCAAATTTTGATCTGGAGATAAGATTCTTTGTTCCATCCCACATGGCTATTTTAAGTTCTTCTATATCTTGATCAGAAAGTCCGGTTTTCTTGGCTGCATTTTCATTAACGATTCCATAAAAAGCAATTAATGAATAAGGAAGGATATATTCTTCCCTGAATGTTTGCTGACTTGCCCCATCTTTCGAAGCAAACGCACCTGTTCCTTTTATATATTGCATTTCAACCTTGTGAAGAGAGGTACCCATCTTAAATTGAACAGGGCCGGTAAAAATAATTGAGTCTTTGTCCAATGGCAGCACACCACCAAATAATCGAATATCTATACATTTTGTCAGGATATTATTCAGCATCTCCTCTTTAGTCTCTCCGAAATCCAGACTCCGGGCTTTGCCATCCTTAATTCCCTTTCCCTTTTTAGAATCTGTCGTTCTGACAAATATGTCCTTATCATTTTCAGGACTATGTCCAAGGTAATCAAAAAAATAATCTCGTACAGTTCTTTTTAATCTAACGTCCGTAACAATATTCAGACCGGTTTCTTCATCAAGTCGGGGTTTATTCTCATCAGCCGGGTCACCATTTGGATTTGCATTCTTTACATCATAAATAAAAAGCAACTCTCTTCTGTTCTTGATGGTCATTTCTCTTCTCCTCATTCATTATTAAACTATTTCAGATTCTGTTTGTTCCGGAGTTGTACTGTCACTTTTTTCAGATCTTTTAAATTCTTTATGGAGATTCATCCCCATAACAAAATAAAAGCTGATTTCATCATTTGATAAATTGTCAAGTTTTGATTCTAAGAGTAGTTTTGAAATGGTTGTTTCTAGCTTAAGATAAAAATGATTTTTCTTGTATTGTTCCAGTTTTTCAATCATTTCCGGTAGGAGCCTCTTAATTACTTTAGGATTCATTTTTAACCCATTAAGCTTAGTCCTGAAAGGGGTTGCTTTTCGTTCCTGATATTGAATATTCAAAAGCTTCTGGCACAAAACCCCTTCTAAAAAAACAGCTTTTTTACTTGAACTGTCAAAAAAATCGAGATGTTCATTAAAAAACACCTGATATATCTCATCCACAAAAACCTCCTTTTCATTATGGTCATTAGTCAAATCGATAATGCCCAATTCATTAAAAAATTTTAATGTTAATATGATTTTTAATATTGAAAGCAGATACAACTCACCGTTAGAAAACTTACGCCGGATAGACTCAACAATTCGGTTCAACAAAAATTTATAACTAATGTTTTTTTGTAAAAAAACAGCTCGGGTTATTTCCAGAAAATTTTTCTTAAATACCTGCAGATTACCTAATGATTTTTCTTGAGACAGAGGAATAAATTCTTTAATAAAATTAAATCTGAACGCTAAATCATATAGAGATTTTTCCTTTTTGTTCTCAATATTTTTAAAGATTGAAAAATTTTCAGCTTTGTCTTTTGCACTGAAAATCATCTTGAATTGAGATGGGTAGACATCTTCTATGGCCAATAGTATTTTGAATTCATTGTTATTCGCTTCAAAGAAAAACATGGTGTAGTTAACCCGATTGTCTGTACCTTTGATAATATCAAGAATATCATCTTTTGAGTTTGTTATAAGGTTTCTGTCTTCATTTAAAGAAAATTTCCCAATAGCCGTCTCCCTATCCAAAAAATATTCCATTATATCAGCGTTATCTGTTTCATTATTTATAAATTCAGGAACAAGAAAATATGAAAATCCACAAAAATAATATTTCATATAATTTTCTATAACAGATTTAGCCTCTTTTAATTTCACCGCACAATCAGGGCAAACCGGATAATTTTTCCAGGCATCTGATTTATTAAAGCCACCTGCTATTGGTGCAAACTCTGTTTTTGCCGTATAAAAATTAAATGTGCTGACATACCCCCAGACCTCTTTGTTTTGCATAAGACAGACCGAGCAGGCTTTATCCTTCGGTTTAAATTCTTTATTTCCGCTTAAAGTATAATAAGGTGATAATAGACTTGTTTCTGTATCTGCCCGAATCTGATCAAACAATTCTGATTCACCAACATATTTGTCATCAATTGTAATCGTTAATATATATAGTTCTTTATCACTTTTTCGACCTTCCATCTTTTCCAGTATGGTTTCTTTGACTAAGGCAGAGTTCTCCAGAACAGATGTAAGAATAGCTTGAATACCTTTTTCTTTTGGGTATTTTTGCAGAATCTTTATAAATTTACCTTTTTTCTTTCTTGTCGAAAAATAATCTTCATTCTCATTAATATCACTATAAGAAAGAAATACAGATGGAAATTCAGAAGTGCCGTTGGCCGAAACCTTTTTAAAAAAGAATTTTGTCTCATTTTTTTTTCTTGAAAATTTTTCTATATGGCAACCTTCAAAACCAAATAATATTTCATCCTTTTCATTTTCTTTAACCGATTTTTCAAAATTTAAAACCAGCACAGTTTCTTCTCTGTCGGTTAAAACAAGTCCATAGGGACTTTCATCAATTAATTCATCAGGGATATAATTTCTTAATTTCAACAATTTATTAATCATAATATATTCCTTACCTGTTTTTTATATAAGCTTTTTCAAATGCCCACTCTCGAAACAAAGACTTTCCATTAAACTTTTCATTTCCTCCAACTTGAACTATTCGAAATTTTCGAATAGTTTAACTCCTATTACGGGCTTCAATACTGTTCGCGCCACCTTGTGAAGTAAACATTAAAAACTCTGCGGTACTGTTTCTTATTAATTTTTTATCATTCATAATTTTTCTCTATATAAGTTTTTTCAAACATCCAAAGCCTCTCGAGACTGATTTCCCAAGCCCCATATAATCAGGAATCAAAAAATTTGTTTTCACAATTCCTGTAAATCCAAGCATTGATTTACCTTTCAAGTTTACCTTCCTGTGTTTTACCTGAAGTGTTGTTTTGATAACCTGCTCCTTATCAAGCCTGTAATCAAGAGACTTTGACATGGAAAGGATATTACCCGTTAAAATTCTTTTAAGATTATCCTGTTTCTCATCACTTGATTTTGCTGACTCATATTTTGAATAATTTTTCTGATTCAGTGCCAGCCAGGGCGTAATAAATTCATACATAAATGTTTCATCAGAATACCCGAAATCAACTTCTTCAACTTTCAGATCCTTCTCAAAAACAGGAATATCAATGCCATCAATGCTAATTTTGTCGAGATTCATAAATATCTCGCTAAAAATCTTAACGGCACTATCTGTTATCGCTATAATTGCAGGCGTGTTGTCGATTAATTTAAATTGAATCAGAGGATACCTATAAATAACTTTGCCTGTTTCAGTATCATGATTATGAATAAGATCGTGTTCCTTAAATAAATTGCCAACAAAACCTCTGAACTTATGGATTTGATCTGGCCTGAGTTTAATATTGTTGAGTAACAAAGTTGATTTTTTCATAAAGTTATGTTTCCAATTCAATTGTTATTTTTATTACCGGCCCACATCCGTTTGACATATAAGGTCAAAGCACTTTCTTTATGATTAAAAAAACTTTGAAAGAATTTCATCATTCACTAGTTTTTTATCAAAACCCTGACCAAGTACCTTAATCTGCTTAAAATCGTCCTGACAAAACGGGAAAAGATAAACCTTGTCAGTTTCTTCATCTATAAGTTCATCAAACATTTCGGTTAATTCATCGAAGCGGTTCCATTTTATTTTACCCAGAAAAATACTTTTCTGAACACGAATAAGACCTGCTTTTTTACATTCTTTAGCAATCTTTGTTCTGTTTTTGTTATTTGAAATGTCGTATAAAATCCAGACAAGAATTTCCATACTTAAAATTCCTTTATGTCAAGCCAGTCAGGTCTTTTTTCATCATCATCAGCCAAAAGAATATTAGCCATTTTATGTGCTTCGTGCTGGATTATGTATTTCCTTTTCACGTTTTTCTTTTTATACCTAACGCTTTCTTCAAGGTGATTATTAAATGCTTCAAGTATTACAGGTTTCCCTTTTTGATTCAATGTAACCGCGTTTTCTGAAATATCAAAAAAAGATTCTTTCATTTTTTTTCCGGTAAAAAGATATACTGCTGTCTGCTCTGCATAGATCCTGAATGGCTCTATCAGGTCAAAAACAAGCGATTTTTTATTGTAATTATCTGTATGTAAAAAACCAATATAGGGATCAAGGCCGGAAACAATACAGGCTTTCTCAACCCTGCTGTATAATACACCGAGGCAATAGTTTAAAACTGCATTAAAAGGATCTTTAGCGGGTCTTCTTGATCTTCCTTTAAATTGAAATTTTTCAGGCATTATTTTAGATATGCATTGAAAATATGCACGCCCGGCACTCCCCTCATATCCCATGATAGAGTTTCTTTGTTCATCTATACTTTTTTTGATGTTTCCGATTTTAAGAACAATTTCTTCAATAATTCTGATCGCATGATTAAAATGTTCTTCTTTTCCCGGTCTTGAATACATCAGTTTTTTTAAAAACCGGATCTGATTATTTGATTTTTCCGTAACAAGATCTACTACCAGTTCAATACCGACGCTGTTTTTTTCAGCCTCAAGTTGCCTCCGCCTAATTAAGGCAGTACTGCCCATTTTAGCAAACCAGACTCTTCCAACAGGATCGCCATACGAATCAAGAAAAATAAAATCAATATTATTTTCAAGGGCTAAAACAATCGACTGTGTTGAAACAACAGCCTTGTTTGTAATAACGATCGATTCCACTTTTTCCGGAGACACATCAAAAAACTTTTCTTTTGTTGATAACCTAAAACAAAAATCTTTTTGTTGCACTGAAGTGCCGGGAGTATTCACAAACAGCAGCATAAAGCCTCTTAGCTTTTTATTATGTTAGTTTTTTATGGAAAATCAAACAGAAAGGCAGAAAATCAGGACAAATGCTAAAAAGCAACAGCACTCCTGCCGAATCCATCGGAATTTCCGTGGATATCAACAAACGATAAACATCTGCAGGTCAAATACGCCGATGCAAATGAATATAAATATGTCCCAAGTTCCCTTCAAAGTAGTAAAAAACAAGAGTCCATCCCCCCGGATTTCATCTTATTATGCCTTTTGAAATATACAAGTTCTAACGCAAGGTCAATGACTTTTCTAACTATCGGTTAATTAAATATAGCAGTAAATTTTTTGAGGACAGGATCTTTTGCTTTTATTAGAATAATAATTACATTGTTAAATTGGTTACACTGGGATCGAACCACAGTAAACAATTAAAATTGTGACATTTCACCTTTAAAAAGGACGTTTTTTCATCTTACCCTTATGTTTTTTGGTATGAAATTGACGTTCTTAGAAAAAGATAAACACTATATGATTCTTAAACAGGTGTTTTTGAGGGGAGAATCAGAGCTTTAATCGCGAACAGGAGTCACAAGCTGAATTAAAACGTTTCCATTAAGACGACAAGATGTAAAATAATAACCTTGACGGCCCTGAAATAGACGGGGCACTTTGTCATAAATACCTCTATTATCTTAAAAAGACAGAGTTTATTTATTACAAGTTGGTTCCCCCTGGCATTGCATAGATTGTGTTATGAATTTGGGGTATTTTTATATGATCTTCAATATCGGCATCAAAAATAATACCAATGCCATTTTTTGAAATTCTTGTAATTTTTCCGGTATTTTTTAAATGATTGCCGTTATTCGGAGGTTCAAATGACAGAGTTAGTCTTTCGCCAATAGAAAATAGATTCTCTGTCTCTATGAAAATACCATTAGAATTAATATTGGCAATATAGCCGGTATAGAATTTTTCATTTACAGAGAAGATGACCTCTGCGCAATAGGGTATCCTGACTTCCCTTTTATTTTCATGGTAACTCTCTTCCAAATCATAGAGAAGGCTTAATATTTTCTCTTGGGGTAATTTTTGAATCAACCGGATAAGTCTGCCGGTTGCTTTATTAGAGGTAGGTCCATCTACTATTCCCGCATCAGTCATTTTATCTCTCTCTTTTTTTTGTTTGAATTTGGTCAAAACCATTTTTGAGCACAGATTAATCGTGTCTCGGAGATTATTTATAATAGCGCATTAAGATATTGAACGAATCATTTTGAAGCTGCAATTATATTTTACACAGACGTAGAAGTCAAGTTCTTTTCCAGGTTACCACTTATTATATCACCCGAAAAGACTATTGTATAAAAGTTTGAGTTGGCGGATTATATTCCGGATAGATTTTACATTGAGGTATGTCCACAATAAACATTTAAAATTATAACATTTTACCGTTTAAAAAAACCCGCTTTTGCGTCTTAGCCTTATTTTTTTTTGTATGGAATTGACGTTCTCGTAAAAAGTAATAAGATGGCTAAGGAAAAGGGCTCATATACGCTGCGAAGCAAGTGCCCTTGGGGTACATTAGTGTCTGGTCAGGCTTGAAGTAGTACATATGGTACGTCAAAAGCCTGGACCGGTACTAAAACCCAGTAGCTTGGACTTTTTACGACGCCATCATTATTGGCCTTGCTCTTCTTTTTTAAAGATAAGGGGGATTCCCCCCTCATCTTTAATCGGGACTGTTTTATAGATAATACTTTGAAAGTTTTTCAGCGACCCATTTCGCAGTCTCTTTTTCATATTTTTTAAAAGATTCCTGTTTGAGGGTTGCGAAATCCTTGGGAGACTTTGGCTGATATTCACGATCAAGCTTTTCGGCAAACACACCTCTTTTGCCTTTTTTATTGATTCGCCATGTGACTTTTTCTTCTGCTTTATATATTTTATTAAGAACATCTAAAACTTTGTTACGTGATACATCATAAATGGTTACCTTGGTATTTATGCCTGTTTCATAAGTACATGTACGTTCCTTGTACATGAGCGGGTATTTTTTAAATTTTAAATGTTTTGAAATGATATCATACCGCGAATCAACAGATCCTTTGGTATAACAATCAATTTTAACTTTTTGGCCGGTAGTGAGTGCGTCACTGATTGTCTGGTTATCGAAAATTCCGGGTTTTGCGATAACGGGCTGATTCGTCCTGGCATCACAAACCAATTGTCCATATTGATTTGTGAGATACTCCGGAGAATTTTCTTGTCTTAATTGAGAGGTTTTATAAGAGCGGTGTAGTTTGCTTCCGGAAAGTGCTTCTATATAAACAATGACATTTGTACCGGTTGCTTTGCAGGCGCCTTTAAGATCCTCTAATGCGAACAACCCTCTGCGATATGTCTTAAGAGCTATGAGCATATTGGGATTTTGAGCATAAACGTCCGGGTTGAGTTGTTCCCGAATTTTATCATTATTAAAATTCTTGAAATGATCCGGCTTGCTCAGGTTCTTTTCTATGTCTGATGCAATTTGAGAAGTGTCTGCCTTTACAGGGTCTTTTTTGAATTTTTCTAATACATAAAATGTTGCATATGAGTTCATTTCAGCGATTTTAATACGCTTTTCTGTGTCTTTATAACCAGGAACCCAGTTTAGAGCTTCCTTATAGAAGATTACGGCTTCCCGATACGCGGTCCGTACTTTTTTGGATTCCATAACGTTGGCCTGACGATAGTTAAGTTCAGCCGCAGCGCTAAAGTGTTTATTGTATTCGCCTCCCCAGATACCAGAGAGTTGGGTAAAAATTTCAAGGGCCTTTTTTTTCTGTTGCCATGTTACAGCTTTGCTTCGTTTTAAAGCTTCACGATAATACACGTTTGCTGCAATTTTTTTCCCCTTCTTATATGGGCTCCCGGCCATTTTTGATGCCGTCTGAAACTGGTTCCAGCAATTTTTTTTTGTTTTCCATACTCTGTTTTTTGAAAGGCGTACGCCGTCTTTATAATGCATTTCGATGGCTGTTGCTTTTGCTTTTTCCCTTTTTGCAGTGTAATCCTTAATTTCCGGATTAAAGCTCCCCCCATCTACCGGATGGGTCAAAGGCAGGGATAATGTTTGCACAGCGTCCGTCATCATAACAAGACTGTCATAGTCGCGATAAATCTGATCCCATTTGAATTTAATTTTGCTTTTTTTCTTCTGCATAATTCTTGATTTATAAAACTGTACACCATTTGGGTACGCATCTTTGATAAAGTCATATGCTTCAAAAAATTCCGGATTGAAGTTTATTGCCATGGCAGATTTTTTTACCGCAAGTGCATAATTATTTTTTTTAAGAGCACTCTTTGCGGCTCTCAGCGCACTGGCCTCTTTGGAGAAAACTTTTCCAAGAGTCGCACATCCGCTTATGGATAGCACTGTTATCAATAATACTAATAGAAACACTAAACTTCTTTTTTTCATAATAATCTTATCTCCTTTTTTTTGATATTGCTCAGGTTTGAGTTCCGTGCATTTTAAAAATATTTACTCATCATGTCTGGCTTACATTCATAAAAAGACGCTGTTTTTATAAACCAGAATGTTCTTTTTTGCAATCCACTGTTAAATATTAGTAAGATTAGGGGTCACTCTACCCCCCCATAATACGTACAAATGACAGTGTGTATCCGTAATTTGGTATCAACTTATAGATTTAACAAAAAGTTATTTCGAG
>JQIA01000461.1_pt1 | contig 20378 bp, 17 predicted proteins | sample 811431 | NCBI WGS metagenome assembly JQIA01 (sample SAMN02998118, study PRJNA258478) | marine sediment metagenome | biome: marine; feature: seafloor; material: sediment; isolation source: oil-polluted sediment collected from 3 locations (0.5 km, 0.7 km and 0.9 km)... | place: USA: Gulf of Mexico ...
GGCCACCTACAATTACTGCTAAAGCAGCTTGTGGGGTAACTACAAAAAAAATCAGTGCGCTGACCGATACTACAACGCTCAACTGAAGCGTTAATAGTTTTTTTGCCAAGTTTTTATTTAACTGGTCACGCTTTGTTAACAATAAATGCTCTCCAAAGCGTGATCGCTGTTCGATCTGGTCGAAATAACATACCAACGATCGAATGAACGGCGCGGATTATATGCGCTTAAGATCGTGCAAGCAACCGAATAAACGAGGGATTTTCTAAAACGGTTTCGGGTCTATAGGCTGAGGGCTATTTAATATGGGCGAGTATCCCATCCAATTCATCGAGCGAATTATAATTAATCACCATTTTCCCTCGTCCTTTTGCGTTACATTGAAGCAGCACCGTTGCTCCAAGCTGATTTGAAAGCTTCTCCTGCAATGCTTCGATATCGGGATTGTTTTCGATATTCGGGGAATTTTCTGGGCCGCGATCGCTATCTGCGATTAGTTTACGTACCAGTGCTTCCGCTTGGCGCACAGATAACCCTTTGTCGACAATTTGATTAGCTGCATCTAATTGTTGGGCCTCCGATAGACTGATCAGTGAGCGGGCATGGCCCATCTCAAGATCGCCGTGCACCAACATGGTTTTGACCCGCTCTGTTAACGTAATCAACCGCAACAAATTGGTTACGGTTGTTCGAGATTTCCCTACCGCCTGGGCGACTTCTTGATGCGTTAGCTCAAATTCCTGCTGTAGACGACTTAGTGCAACCGCTTCCTCCATCGGGTTTAGATCTTCCCGTTGGATGTTCTCAATAAGCGCCATCGCTACTGCTGATTGATCAGATATATCCCTCAACAGTACCGGCATGGTTTCCATACCGGCTAACTGACATGCGCGCCAACGGCGCTCACCCGCTATTATTTCGTATTTATCTGGGCCAATAGAACGGACAACGATCGGCTGCATAAGTCCCTGGGACTTTATCGACTCAGCTAGTTCCTCTAACGCCTCGGCGTTCATATCTTTACGAGGCTGGTATTTACCTCGTTGCATAAACTCAATCGGTAGATGGCGCAGTTCGCCATCGTTTTCATCAACGCGTGTTTCAAGCTGAGCCGGTGTAGGCGTACTCAGCAATGCATCCAGGCCTCGACCCAAACTCGGTTTTTTGATTTTTTTACTCATGGGGTTCCTGTTTTGGATGAGCTATTTTTTTCGTTTTTTCTCATCAGCTCTGCGGCTAACGTTAAATAAGCGAGAGCACCTCGGGATTTTTTATCGTAATGAATGATAGGCAAACCATGGCTTGGTGCTTCGGCAAGCCGGATATTTCGAGGAATCACCGTGTTATAAACCTGCCCTGGGAAATGTAGGTTTAACTGGGCCGACACCTCCTTGGTTAAACTATTTCGCGGATCATACATGGTGCGCAAGATCCCTTCGATTGATAGATTCGGGTTGAGGTTTTTCTTAATTCCTTCAATGGTGCCTACCAAAGCGGATAAACCTTCCAGCGCATAATATTCGCACTGCATGGGGATGAGTACCGTATCCGCTGCAGCTAACGCATTGATTGTTAACATGTTCAGCGAAGGTGCGCAGTCGATGATAACGTAATCGTAAACCGATTTTTCTGGTGCTAACGCTTTTTTTAATCTTGTTTCGCTCTGATTCCCTCCAACCAAACCCACTTCGGCTTCAGTAAGCGCACCATTGGACGGGAGCAGATCGTAGCCAGCTTCGGAGCAGTTTTGTATTACTTCACGATAAGATGCGCGATTCAGCAACAGCTCGCAAACCGAGTTTTCCAAGTTGTTTTTATCAACCCCACTGCCCATGGTCGCGTTGCCTTGAGGGTCAAGATCGATAAGCAATATACGTAAACCCCTTGATGCCAGTGCCGCAGACAAACTGACGCTGGTAGTGGTTTTTCCCACCCCACCCTTCTGGTTTGTTATTGCGATCACTTTAGTCAATTCGAACTTCCTGTTTTTTTATTCTGTACAGATGTCGTTGTGCATCAAGGCCCGGTACGTCTAGCGTCTGTTCATCTAACCAGACAAAACCATCGGGTAAGCTGTGTTCTTCATCGCTAAGGGGTTTTCCCTTCATCGCCATAAATAACCCAGTTTGCGGGGTTAAGTGGGTGGTTAAATCGAGCATTAGTTCAAGGCTAGAAAATGCTCTGGTTACCACCGTATCAAAACATTGATCGACAAATTTTTCGACCCGGGTATTCACGACCGTTACATTTTTCAAACCGAGTTCGGCTACCGCAACCAACAAAAAACGGGTTTTTTTATTGACGCTATCTAGCAAAGTGAACTGTTTTTCCGGATAGGCAATTGATAGGGGTATTCCCGGTAAGCCACCGCCGGTACCCACATCGATAATGCTTTCGCCCTGCAAATGAGGAGCGATACTCAAGCTATCGAGCAGATGGTATACCACCATTTTTTCCGGCTGTTTTACAGCGGTAAGATTATATACTTGATTCCATCGCCTTAAAATCTGCATATATGCGATCAATTGGTTTATCTGTTGTTCTGACAAACTTAATCCCAATTTCTCACTACCCTTACTTAGCGTCAGGGTTAACTCGGTTAATCGCGCGGGTGATAGTTGCGACGGTTTGTTGTGTGCCATAGGGGATTTAGCCAATCAGCTGGGTTTAGTCGAGGGGTTGTTTTCGGATCAGTGATTTTTTCTTCAGGTGTATTAGTAATAGCGATACGGCCGCCGGTGTTATGCCGGGTATTCGGGCTGCTTGCCCCAGTGTTGCTGGCCTTACTTCGGTTAGTTTTTGTTTTACTTCGTTGGATAAACCGCTTAGTTGGCTGTAGTCCATATCCATTGGCAAGAGTACTCGCTCATTCGCTTTAAGGCGTTTGACCTCAAGTTGCTGACGCTCGATATAACCTTTATATTTTATCTGTACTTCAACCTGCTCGGCTACTTGCGGTTGTGCGCTGGGCTGATCAATCAAATTCATTAATATTGGATAGGTTAGCTCGGGTCTGCGTAGTAATTCTGTCAGGTTGTATTCTCGACTAAGTTCTTTACCGACAACTTCCCCAATTTTTGTTGCTTGCTCTGTACCGGATTGAACCCAGGTTTTATCAAGTCGCTTGAACTCCTCGGTAATACCCTCCTGTTTTTCGCAGAATTTTTGCCAGCGATTATCATCAATCAACCCAAACTCTCGTGCTTGCTCGGTAAGCCGAAGATCAGCGTTATCTTCCCTTAACAACAATCGATACTCGGCGCGACTCGTAAACATGCGGTAGGGTTCAAACGCGCCATTGGTTGTAATATCGTCGACTAATACGCCGATATAGGCTTCATCCCGAGCCGGGTTCCAGGCTTCTTTTTCCTGTACTTGCAGACCAGCATTGATGCCCGCCAGCAACCCTTGGGCCGCGGCCTCTTCGTATCCGGTTGTGCCATTGATCTGGCCAGCAAAGTAGAGACCCGGTAAATCTTTGGTTTCTAGGCTAAATTTTAAGCCTCTTGGGTCGAAATAATCGTATTCAATGGCATAGCCCGGTCGCGTGATATGCGCATTTTCCATCCCTATGATGGATTGAACGAGCTCCAATTGAACGTCATAGGGCAAGCTGGTTGAAATACCGTTTGGGTATAGCTCATGAGTGGTTAACCCTTCAGGCTCAATAAAAATCTGGTGGGAGTTTTTATCCGCAAAACGGGTGATTTTATCCTCTATCGACGGGCAGTAACGTGGCCCAGTACCTTCGATTACACCCGTGTACATAGGAGACCGATCAAGGCCTGCTCGAATAATATCGTGAGTTTTTTCGTTGGTATGGGTGATATAACAATTCACTTGCTGTGGGTGTTGGTCAACATTACCGATGTAGGACATCACCGGTAAGGGTTGGTCCCCGGGCTGAGGTTCCATCAAAGAAAAGTCTACAGTGCGGCCATCGATTCGCGGCGGTGTACCCGTTTTTAAGCGGCCGACGTTAAGGGACAGCTCCCTTAGCCGTAAAGATAAATTGTTCGAGGCCGGATCACCCATTCGGCCACCGGAGTAATTTTCTAACCCCACGTGAATCACTCCACCGAGGAATGTTCCTGTGGTTAATACCACGGCTTCGGCCAGAAACTTTAAACCTGTATTCGTTACAATGCCTATTACTCGACCATTTTCGACAATCAGATCATCCGCTGACTGCTGGAAAAAAGAGAGGTTAGATTGGTTTTCTACCTGGAAGCGAATCGCTGCTCGATATAAGGATCTATCCGCCTGTGCGCGGGTAGCTCGTACCGCTGGGCCTTTTCTCGCATTCAGCACACGAAACTGTATTCCTGCAAGGTCGGTGGCGATTGCCATGGCTCCGCCCATTGCATCAATTTCTTTAACCAAATGACTTTTCCCAATACCCCCAATAGCCGGGTTACAGGACATCTGTCCAACGGTTTCGATGTTTTGGGTAAGTAGGAGTGTAGAAACGCCCATCCTGGCAGATGCCAAAGCAGCTTCTGTGCCCGCATGGCCTCCTCCGATTACGATCACTTTGTATTGGTTATTTGTAGTCATAGAGGGGTTGGTTTTTCAGCATTTGTGAATAAAAGTATGTTTGTAGGTGATTACTAATAGTATTAAAAAAATTTATATATAAGTCTTATGTTGTTTATTATTAGAGAGCCTTTTTTTTGTGGAAAAGCCTGTTTAGGTTAATAAAAACAATGCGTTAGCCTATATTTTATGTTGTTGTTAATTCAGCTTTAAGCTGAGGATAGAGTTGAATGAATTGTGAGTAAGTAGCCCTTTTTGGGGTATACCTGTAGTTGTCCACATTTCATCCCTTTTAATCTTCGTGGTTTTCCATGGGTTATACAGGGTTTGTTAGGTCAAAGATTTCTCATTTTTATCCGGTTCACTTGCCTATGCAAAAACCCGAAAATACGACGTCGAGTAGATCTTCATTACTAAAACTGCCGGTGATAGTTTCCAGGCTTTTTTGAGCGGCACGCATATCTTCTGCAAGTAACTCAGCAGCGCCGGCAGCTTTCCACTGCTCGAGTGCTGCCTCGAGTATCTGGGCGGTTTCAAATAGGCACTCTAGGTGTCTTCTTCGGGCGGTGAAGTTGCTTTCTGAAGTATTGTTAAATCCAACCACCTCTTTTAAATAGGTTTTGAGTTGCTCTATGCCGAGATTCTGTTTGGCTGAAATATACAGGACGGGATAAGGCTGGTTCTCGTCGCTATTCGCTAACCCAGGAACCGCTTCGGTTAAGTCTATTTTGTTGATTAGTCGGATGATGGGTATTGAATCCGGCAGTTGGTCTTTGTATTTGGAATCAATTTCAGCTTGACCTTTTTTGGTTCCATCTTCGAGCAGTAATACGCAGTCGGCGCTTTCTAAGCGCTGTAGTGCTCGACGTATGCCCTCTTTTTCTACTTGGTCTTTGGGTTCTCTTAACCCAGCGGTATCAATAAAGTTAATAGGTAGGCCATCGATATTGATCTGCTCTTCAAGAATATCTCGGGTGGTACCTTCAATATCGGTAACAATCGCTCTGGAGCTGCCCGCCAGGCAGTTGAGTAAGCTCGATTTACCCGCGTTGGGTTTGCCCATGATGACAACCTGGATCCCTTCCTTAATAAGCGCACCTTGTTTTGCTTGCTGAAGAATAGCGGTTAGTTGGGTTTGTATTTCGATGATTCTAGGGGATATTTTATCTTCGGCGAGTAACTCGATATCTTCATCGGGAAAATCGATAGCGGCTTCAAGGTAACAGCGCAGATCTACGAGCTGCTCTATTAATTCATCAATGAGGGTGGAAAAAGTACCCTTCAGTGAATTGAGAGCGCTCCTAGCAGCTTGTTGGGTGCTTGAATCGATTAAATCAGCAACGGCCTCAGCTTGGGTTAGATTGATTTTGTCGTTCAGAAAGGCGCGTTCAGAGAACTCCCCAGGCCTGGCCATTCGGCAACCCATTTGTACCAATTGCTGAAGGATCATATCCAGCACGATTGGTCCGCCATGACCCTGCAGCTCGAGTACATCTTCTCCAGTAAAGGAACTGGGTTTTTTGAAGTACAGCGCTATTCCTTCATCTAACAGGTTGCCTTGCTTATCTGAAAAAGGTCCGTAGTGTACTTTTCTTGGTTCAGGGGTTTTGCCCAGTACTTTCTTTGCAAGCGCAGCGCTTTCAGGCCCCGATACGCGGATAACGCCGATGCCCCCACGGCCAGGTGGAGTGGCGATAGCGACGATGGTATCGGTAGCGGTGTTTAAAAGGGTTTCCAAGGCAGGCTCTTAAATAGGTGATCTATTTTGCGACTGTAATGAATATTAACTATAGAAGCATGACGACACAGGTGCGGAGAATCGAAAACTCAGCAACCCAATTAGCCTCTTTTTGGCACGCTGATAAAAGCAGCTAAATTAAGAAGCGCCGGGCTGAGGGCTTTGAATAATCTTTATTCGATACGCCCGACGCTAAAAAGTTTTTTCGTGTTTGATTGCAGCGGGAGCCGTACCCCGCTGCTTTATTTTTTGCTAGCTTCCTGTTCAATCTTACGGGTAATAACCCACTGTTGAGAGATCGATAACAGGTTGTTCATCAACCAGTACAGCACCAAACCGGAGGGGAACCACATAAAGAAGAAGGTGAATATGATTGGCATCATCTTCATCATTTTGGCTTGCATAGGGTCAGGCGGAGCAGGGTTTAGTTGTTGTTGAATAAACATCGTCACACCCATAACAATGGGCAGGATGAAATAAGGATCCATCGCGGAGAGGTCGGTTAGCCACAAGAAAGGAGCATGTCTTAGTTCAACCGCTTCGTTCAGTGTCCAGTAAAGAGAAATAAATACCGGCATCTGAACCAGAATAGGTAGGCAACCACCTAGCGGGTTCACTTTTTCATCTTTATAAAGTTGCATCGTCAGTTGGGACATTTTTTGACGATCATCGGAATAACGCTCCCGAATATCCTGCATCTTCGGTTGCAGCGTTCGCATTCGCGCCATCGAGCGGTAACTGGTAGCGGACAATTTGAAGAATGCTGCTTTTACACACATGGTCAGCAGGATGATAGCCACACCCCAATTGACGACGATGTTCTGGATAAATGTGAGCAACCAAAACAGCGGTTGGGCAATAAACCACAACCAGCCGTAATCGACGGTGAGCTCGAGGCCGGGTGAGATCTCTTCTAACCAGCTTTGGATTTTAGGGCCAGCAAAGAATTGAGCGCCGGTTGATGCGCTAGTACCGGGCTGAACGGTTAAAACAGGGTCAGTAAAACCAATAATATACTGGTTGGTATTCGCTACTTTTCGGGTTTGATATAGATGAGAACTATCGGCCGCTGGAATCCAGGCACTAATGAAATAGTGCTGAATCATGGAGATCCAACCCCCTTCGATATTTTGTTTGAAGGGCTGTTCTGCGATATCGTCAAAATCGAGCTTTGTGTAGGGTTTATCAGGGGTAAATAGCGCGGTACCGAGGTACGCTTGTGCGCCAAAGCTAGCACCGGCACCCGGGTCATCGCTATCATCCCGTTTGATTTGAGCAAAGAAATTACCCAGCCATGGGTTGGCGGTTTTGTTTTCTATGTGATATTGAACGTCTACCAAATAACTACCTCGGGTGAAGATAAACTCCTTGGTAATATCAACTCCGCTGATATCGGTATAGTTCAATTTTACCGAGAGCTCGTTTTCACTTTCCTCTAAAGAGTACTCGTTAAAATCGGTATGGTAGATGGGTCGGCCGTTAGGGTTTGAGTCTGGGCCATTGGGGCCAATCAACCCACTTTGGGCGATGTAAACCCGCGTATTGTTATTTTCAAGCAGGGTAAGCGGTACGTTGGGTGTTTCAACGTGTACTGCATGCTCAGGTAAGGTAACAGCGACAATATCACCGCCTTTAAGGTCGATAGTGATATTTAATGTATCACTGTGTACCTGTATGTAGTGGCTTGAAGCAACGGTTTCAATGGGTGACGTAACCGACGATTTTACGGCAGGTACAATCGCTGGCATATCGGCCGGGATATCGTTTGCATCCATCGCTGAGGCGTTGCCGGGTATTTCGGTAGCCGGAACGGGCAGCGCTGTAGCTGCTTGTTGAGCAACGACTGGCTCGAGATAAGCCGGCTTATTATAATCTTCATTCCAGGCAAGAATGAGCATGTAGGCGCTGATGCCGAGCGCGCCCAGTAAAACTAATCGTTGAATATCCATGAATTATTGGGTGTTCGTAGAGGTTTTGGAATTAGTTGAAGGAGGAACCGCATCGTAGCCGCCGGCATGGAAGGGGTTACATTTCAAAAGGCGTTTTGTTGAAAGGAATAGTGCGTAAAAAAAGCGGTGGTCTTGAAACGCAGTGATCGCATATTCCGAACAACTGGGGTAAAACCGGCAACAGGGTGGTCGCATAGGGCTGAGGAAGTAGCGATAACCTTTGATCAACGTGATGGCGACGGTTTTCATCCAATTCCCACGATCTTTCGTTGGTTAAGGCTGCTCTTCTACCAGATCAACACAGCTGGTTTCGATAAGGTTATCGAACAGCTTGGATATTTGCGTCGACAACAACTTCTCTTCCGTCGGCCCGGTGCCATTACGCACAAGCGCAACGATATCCAGGTTAGGTATGCCAGCGTGTCTCATTCTAAACGACTCACGCAAACGTCGCTTCACCTTGTTTCGGTCAGCGGCAAGATTAATTTTCTTCTTGCCTACTATTAAACCGAGACGTGAATGCCCAACCTGATTGGTGCGGGCTAGCAGAAGTAAGAACCGGTTAGAAACTTTAAAATCAGTTTCTTTGAATACCCGGTCGAAATCTGCTGCGCAATTGAGACGATTATTCCGAGGAAACTCGAAAGAGGTCACAGTGATTTTAGCAACCTAAGCGAGTGCGACCTTTAGCACGACGTCGTTGGATGAGCTTACGACCGTTCGCAGTAGCCATACGTGAACGGAAGCCGTGGGTGCGTTTACGTTTTATAACGCTAGGTTGAAAAGTACGTTTCATAGTGGAATATCCAGTTAAACTTTTAAGCGGTTTGATTCGAACTGTATTTTACGACAGTCCGTTTTTCTGAGAACTCGCCATTCTAAATAGATTGATTATTAAACTCAAGGTTATTAATCGATTGGTTGAATATAGTGAATTAAAGTTATCCACAGGTTACTCACAAAGTACCAAGATTTGTTGTGTGGTTTTTTTTTCGTGATTGTTTGTTATTTGTTCTAGATTATACTTAACTCATTGAGTTATATAGAGAATATTCAACATTATGGTCTTTGTATTTTGTGGATAAAGTACCTTTTTACCGCTAAAATAACCCCAAAAAAATATGCTGTAAAAGCGCTTTGGTGAAATCAACAAAGAAAGCTGGCGCTACATAAAATGGCTGGTCAGGGGAAAAGTAGGTGAGTTTGTCTTATTGGAATAGGTGTGCAAGTTCGTTACAAGACGAATTGTCTGCGCAACAATTTAACACGTGGATCCGGCCGCTACAGGTAGAGGAAACAGAATCAGAGCTTAGATTGTTGGCACCAAACCGTTTTGTGTTGGATTGGGTTCGGGAAAAGTTTCTAGTCCGTATTACCGAGTTGTTAGATGAGCAATCAAAGGGTGGCGACAATGAATACTGCCCCAGTGTTTTTCTAGAGGTAGGTAGTAAGCCGGCGGTTAATCGACCGGTGAATAGAGACCAAAAAACCAACGCTGCATCAGTACAAATTAAGCAACCGGTAAGTAGGTATGTAGCACCAGTCGCGACCAATACCTATAAAACGCAAGCTAACGTAAAAGCAGTTACTAATCGTGGATCAGGCAGCACTCAGGTTCGCCCCACCGTTGGCCAGATAGATCATCAATCTAACCTGAGCTCGGCATTTACTTTTGATACCTATGTTGAAGGCAAATCAAATCAAATGGGTCGCGCGGCTGCACTGCAAGTAGCGGAAAATTCCGGTGGTGCCTTCAACCCACTATATATATATGGGGGAGTTGGCCTAGGTAAAACACATTTAATGCACGCGGTGGGCAATGCTATCGTCCAGAGTACTCCGGAAGCTAAGGTTGTAGTTTTATCATCAGAACGGTTTGTAGCGGACATGGTTAGAGCCATCCGTATGAATGAAGTGGATGACTTTAAGAAATATTATCGATCCGTCGATGCTTTGCTGATTGATGACATACAGTTTTTTGCGGGCAAAGAGCGTACCCAGGAGGAGTTTTTCCACACGTTTAATAGTCTTTTTGAGAGTGGCAAACAGGTTATTATGACCTGCGATAAATACCCTAAAGAGATTACAGGTATGGAGGAGCGGCTTAAATCCCGCTTCGGTTGGGGTTTAACGGTCTTTATCGAGCCACCCGATCTAGAGACTCGTGTCGCTATTTTGAACAAAAAGGCAGAGCAAATCGGCTTAGCTTTGCCGAACGACGCAGCGTTTTTTATAGCGCAGATGATTCAATCCAATGTCCGAGAGTTAGAGGGTTCGTTAAAGAGAGTGGTAGCCAGTGCTCGGTTTACTAACCGGCCTATTACTATCGATCTGGTTCGAGAGTCGTTGAAGGACTTAGTGTCCTTGCAAGACCGGCAAGTGAATATCGACAACATTCAAAAAATGACTGCCGAATATTACAAGATTAAAATAGCCGATCTTAAGTCAAAAAAACGTACACGTTCTATCGCGCGGCCAAGGCAAATGGCAATGGCGTTGGCGAAAGAGCTGACTAATAGAAGTCTGCCAGAAATTGGCGAAGCATTTGGTGGAAGGGATCACACGACGGTACTACACGCTTGTCGTAAAATTAAAGAACTTAGAGAAAGCACAACAGATATAGCGGAAGATTATAAAAATTTGAAACGTCTGTTAACTGCTTGATATTTAAATCATTTTCGTAAGAAATTAGTTTGGGAATCCAAGATGGAATGTACGATATCTAAAGATGCACTACTTCAGCCACTTCAGCTGGTAACCGGTGTTGTAGAGCGACGTCAAACGCTGCCCATTTTGTCGAATGCATTGTTGGTATTGGCTAATGGCAAACTATCTATAACGGGTACCGATCTAGAGGTTGAATTGGTGGCCTGGGGAACGCCTCAGTCTGTTACCGCTGAGGGTTCGGTAACCACACCAGCTCGAAAGCTAATGGATATTTGCCGTTCTTTTCCGGATGACGCTGAAATCCTGCTAAAGCTGGAAGATAATCGATTGTTAGTTAAATCAGGTCGAAGCCGTTATCGATTGTCGTTACTGCCGGTAGAAGACTTCCCCAAGACTGAACAAAAAGCATCTGACATCGAATTTCCGCTGCCACAATCTACGTTAAAAAACCTCATTGACTCTATCAGTTTTGCGATGGCTCAGCAGGACGTTAGGTTTTACCTCAACGGATTGCTAATGGAGGTTGGTGAAGGGCGGATTCGCACTGTAGCTACAGATGGACACCGCTTAGCGCTTTGTAATGCTGATGTTGAGTCCGAAACTGCGAAGGGAGCTATTTCGCAGGTGATTATTCCTCGCAAAGGCGCTGTCGAATTATCTCGCTTGTTGGGTGATACAGATAGCGTCGCGCAGGTTACGATCGGTAGTAATTTTGTGAGGGTGGGAACCGATGACTTTCTTTTCTCTTCTAAATTGGTCGACGGGAAATTTCCAGATTATCAAAATGTAATCCCTACAGGTGGCGATAAAGAGTTAATTGCTGACCGTCGGTTACTTAAAGATTCCTTTGTTCGCGCATCTATTCTATCGAGTGATAAATTTCATGGTGTTCGGCTTTACTTAAGTGAGCAGCTGTTAAAGTTGAAAGCTAATAACCCTGAGCAAGAGGAAGCGGAAGAAGATATCGAGGTTGATTACTCCGGTAGCAGCGTAGAAATCGGGTTTAACGTTACCTATATGATTGATGTTATGAATACGTTGCAGAGTGATGCTGTACGAATCACCCTTTCCGGGCCAGATAATGGCGTGATTATAGAGCGCGTGGAAAACCCTGATGCGCTGTATGTTGTTATGCCGATGAAAATCTGAATACAGCCACCGGTTTTGCTGCTGCCTTTTGGGTTGGGGCGGGCAGCTTTCGTCAGCTATTTTATCTCGATGCAATATGCGCCTATTTCGTAATAACTCCCGCGGGCGGCTGATTCCGCCGCTTCCAGGTCTCTATATCTCTAAGCTGAATCTGCAATGATTGTCTCCCGAGTTTCTATCTCAGGGTTTCGTAATATCTCATCGCTAGATCTAGTCCCCTGCCCGACCCTTAATTTTGTTATTGGCGCTAACGGTAGCGGTAAAACCAGTTTTCTTGAAGCTTTGTTTGTTCTTGGTGTTGGTCGTTCATTCCGATCAAGCAGTATCAGATCGGTTGTTCAGGCCGATTCAACTGGCGCGCTTATTTATGGCGAGCTAACCGGTGATGCTGATGCAGTCGTTAGCCAGGGAGTAGAGGTTGGGGTCCGGGGTAAAATCCGAGCAAGGAAAAATGGAGAAGCGGTAGCGAGTGCTTCAAAGCTGGCGTTATCCTTCCCTGTTCAGCTGATTAATTCGGATACTTTTCAATTGTTAGATGGAGGCCCTAAGTTTCGCAGACAGTATTTGGATTGGGGGCTGTTCCACGTGGAACACGGTTATGCCGAATACTGGAAACGATTCAACAGAGCTATGAAGCAGCGCAACAGGTTGCTTCGGTATGGTAAACTAGCGGGCTTACAGCAAGAGTTAAAACCTTGGAACGAAGAGCTGTCAGCTTGCGCGGTTCGGATTAATGATTTTAGACGAGAGCATCTAAAAGAACTGGCACCAAGGATAGAGGAAAAGTTTAAGCAGATGTGCTTGCTTCCTGATCTTGATGTAACTTATAAGCCAGGTTGGGACGATTCCGTTGAATACAGCGACTATTTGGATGTGAATCTAGAGCGTGATCGCGCTGTTGGTTATACAAAGAATGGTCCACATAGAGCTGACCTCGTTATTAAATTGGATGGACTCCCTGCAAACGATCGTTTGTCGCGAGGTCAGAGTAAGATGCTGGTTTGCGCGCTTAAGTTGGTACAAGGTGATATGTTAAGTGCAAATGCGGATCAAAAAACCACCTATTTAGTAGATGATTTGCCCTCTGAATTAGACAAGGATAATCGGAAGATATTTTTGTCTCAGCTAATTAGCTCTAAAGGACAGGTATTTATTACAGCGGTTGAAGATAACCTTATAGCTTCTCTTCAACCGGGTCATGATTTATCCGTGTTTCACGTGAAACATGGCGAGTTTAAACATCTTAGATGATCTTTTCGTGTAGGAAATAGTTTTGGACTAATCCTGTGAGGTGTTACCCCACTAGATCAATCCAGTAAAAAATAACAGAAACCAAAAAGTGTGTATCGATGGGAAATTCAGAAACTTACGATTCTTCAAGCATTAAAGTGCTTAAAGGGCTAGATGCGGTTCGTAAAAGGCCAGGGATGTACATTGGCGATACGGATGATGGTACAGGCCTGCACCATATGGTTTTCGAGCTGGTTGATAACTCGATAGATGAGGCGTTGGCTGGTCACTGTAACGAAATAAAAGTGATCATTCATCCGGATGAATCGATTTCTGTTTCCGATGACGGTCGCGGTATTCCCGTAGATATTCATGAGGAAGAAGGCATATCCGCAGCTGAAGTGATCATGACTACTCTACATGCGGGTGGTAAATTTGACGATAATTCCTACAAGGTTTCTGGCGGTTTACACGGTGTAGGTGTATCGGTAGTGAATGCTCTTTCTTCTGAGCTTACTTTACGAATACGTAGAGGCGGGAAAGTATATGAACAGAAATATAGTCATGGAGATGCATTAGCCCCGATAAAAGAAGTGGGTGAAAGCACCAAAACTGGGACGGAATGTCATTTTAAGCCCTCCCCTGAGACCTTTAAAAATATCGAATTTCACTATGAGATTTTGGCAAAACGATTGCGAGAGCTTTCATTTCTCAACTCTGGAGTATCCATTGTCCTTGAAGATGAACGTAGCGGCGAAAAGAATGAATATAGCTACGAAGGTGGCTTAGAAGCTTTTGTAACCTACTTAAATAAGAATAAAACCCCACTAAATAAAATATTCTATTTTCAGGTTGATCGAGAGGGTAGCGAGACTGAAGACGGCGTAGGTGTAGAAGTGGCTCTTCAGTGGAATGACTCCTACCAGGAAAATATTTATTGTTATACCAATAACATTCCCCAGCGCGATGGTGGCGCTCATTTAGCCGGTTTTAGGGCGGGATTAACAAGAACCCTAAACTCCTATATGGAGAGAGAAAATAGCCAGAAAACTTCCAAAGTGAATGTTTCTGGTGATGATGCACGGGAAGGTTTAACTGCAATCGTATCGGTGAAAGTACCGGACCCAAAATTTTCATCTCAAACCAAAGACAAACTGGTTTCGTCTGAAGTTAAATCTGCCGTTGAGCAGGAAATGAGCCGTAAGTTGCATGAGCACCTTCTTGAGAACCCGCAGGAAGCACGCCTAATTACCCAGAAAATTATTGATGCAGCCAGAGCCAGGGATGCGGCAAGAAAAGCGCGTGAAATGACCCGAAGAAAAGGTGCATTGGACATTGCTGGGTTACCCGGAAAATTAGCCGATTGCCAGGAGAAAGACCCTACCCTTTCAGAAATATACCTGGTGGAGGGCGACTCAGCGGGCGGTTCCGCAAAACAGGGCCGTAATCGGAAGTATCAGGCTATATTACCTTTGAAGGGTAAAATTCTTAACGTTGAAAAAGCGCGTTTCGACAAAATGTTATCTTCGGCGGAAGTGGGCACTCTGATCACCGCGCTTGGTTGTGGTATTGGTAAGGACGAATACAACCCTGAAAAACTTCGCTACCACCGTATCATTATCATGACCGATGCGGATGTTGATGGTTCTCATATTCGAACCCTATTACTCACCTTCTTTTTCCGTCACATGACAGAATTGGTGGAGCGTGGCCATATTTATATCGCCCAGCCACCCCTGTATAAAATGAAACGAGGTAAGCAGGAGCAGTATATTAAGGATGATGAAGCACTTGATGCCTATCTTCTGGATACCGCTCTGCAAAAAGCGAAGCTGGAATCCACTCAACAACAGCTTGATGGTGCTGAGTTTCGAAATTTACTGAACGAATTCTCACGTATTCTTCGAGTTATCAACAAATTATCCAGACGTTATCCACCGGTTGTTCTTCAGCAATTATTGTATATGCCGGTATTAACCGCGGAACAATTGAAGAGTTCTGATGTTGTGAATGGTTGGGTAGAACAGCTGATCTCTAGCGTTGAATCACGCAATCTAACTGAAACCGAGACACCTAAGATTTCAGTCAGTCTGGATTCAGAGTTGAATCAATATCTGCCAAGTGTTGATCTGGTTATTCACGGGGTTATGCATAACTACTTGATAACTAAGGATTTTATTGAGTCTTCTGATTATGCGTTGATTACCGAATTTCACGCTAAATATAATTCGTTCTTTGAGCAGTCAGGTACATTTGTTCAGCGAGGTGAAAAACGTCAAGAGGTCGAAAGTTTCCAGCAGATGCTTGATTGGCTGATGAAAGAAGCTAAACGAGGTTGTGCAATTCAGCGCTATAAAGGTCTGGGTGAAATGAACCCGGATCAACTATGGGAAACTACGATGGATCCTGAAACGCGACGTATGCTTCAGGTGACCATTGAAGATGTGATCGCTTGTGATCAGATGTTCACCACATTGATGGGTGACCAGGTTGAACCACGGCGCGCATTTATCGAAGAAAATGCACTTAAGGTCGCTAACCTGGATGTGTAGAGGAGGGCCCCTAAGGGCTAGGATTTAGGTGCTCAACGGAGCTGATTGACACGGGGAGCTGATGTATTAGCTCCTTTGGCTTTATGATCGGGTGCTCCGGCCTTGACGTTAGACCTAGTTGCTGAATGTTTAGTGAGTGAAACATCTTTTTTCCATGAAGGCCAATCACTTACCATTTTTTGAGCTCGAGATAGGTTTTCATCTGATGTCATCATTTTTCCCCTTTTGATTAATTTCGGCTAGTTCGGAAACCAATGACATCTCAGCTTCAAGATATGAGAGAGGTGTCATCGGTACCCTAAGCTCTGCGCTTGCCCTGTCCAACTTATCACGTCACCTTTCGATTTTCGTTTTAATTTTCGCCCGCTGCTCAGGTGCATGGAAAATAGGTCAATAAATCGCCTAGGACCTACCCCAACAAACTGCTGAAAAACAACTTTATTTTCTGGGTTCAGGCCATCAGTGCTAATGGAATCCGAGTGGAGTTGTGTAGCGTAACTTTTGGGGTAAGGCTCTATATAAACGACCCCTTTTAACCCGGCAGCTACAATGTGTTTCGCACAGTTGTGGCATGGATAAGTTGTAGTATAAAGGGTAGCACTTCTCACGGAAACACCATTTCGAGCTGCTTGAATCAATGATTCCATTTCTGCGTGAACTGCTCGCCCATACTCCGTTAAATCCATGATACGGGATTTATTTAATCTGTCCTTTATAGCCTGAATATCGAGTGAACTATTTTTAGGTTGCTGATCGCCAACTATGCACTCTATTACGTTATTAACAATGGCGGCTTTTTCTTTTTGGTTTGAATCAAAACCTCTAATATAATCTCTCTGGTCGTCGTCATCAGGCCAATATAACCCCCCGCCAAATTTTGGTACGTCGTTTGCGCCCGTAGAAATAATATCTGAGTGGCTATTCATAATTACAGCACCCACCTGGCGAGATAAGTCGGCTGATCTCAAAGATGCAGCGTACGCCATAAACATTGCGTATTCTTCATAAGTTGGGGGAACTACAGGTTTGGAAAAAAGCAGATCGATGATTCGACCAAGTTGCTTTGATAACCGTTCACAGTCATCCGTATGTACAAAAGCATCGGCCATTTGAAATACATTTCTAGTCTGTTGTCCCAGTGCTAGGTTTTCTTTGTCATCTCGAGCGATAACGTGATCTAGCTCTTGCTCTGGGATACCCTTTAATTCTTTTAGGTAGTGTTTTCGGCTATTAATACTGGCTGAAATTCCTAAAAGAAAAAAGCCTCTACCGTAAACCTGTCGAAGAGTTTCTACTTCATCTACATGTTTTAGTGAACGAATTACGTGAGCATGTCGGTGTAGAGGGGTGGTTTTACGAGCATCTGGCGATTTTCTTTTTGCGCTAATGGCTTCTATGGCTAACAGAGCATAATAGTCTCCACGGCAATGTTGGGTGCGTAATTTTGTACCCATTGTCATCGATTCATTCAATCGAGATAGTTCAGTTTTGGATGTTGGTTGAGCTCCGTTAACCTCTTTATTAGCGGCGATCTCGCTTAGATGGATGAAGTTTGTCGTGTAATTAAATTGCTCAAAAATGGAGACTAATCGGTTTTTCACATCTTCAAGATTTACCCCAACGGGGCTAACAAGACCAATTACTATTTCACAATCCTTTGCATAATATTCCATTTCCTCTCCTTAGTTGGGTTTTGACAACAAATAGGTTACTTACCGTTTGCGTTTATTTTACCCATCGCATTTTTGGTCCATTGTTCCAATTTTTGATTAAGCTCGCGGGCCGTCAGGCCTTCGGGTTCGATCAGTGGCCCAACAATAAAACGAATCGTGCCAGGGGTTTTAGCCAAGGACTCCGATGGCCAAAATTTACCGCCGTTATGGGCAAAGGGCAAAATCGGGGTATTGGAAGAGACAGCTAGATTGGCTGCGCCACGATTGAAGCGGCCAAGTGTATCTGCTGGTTGTCGGGTACCCTCGGGGAAAATCAGTACTGAAAAACCCGATTCAAGATGTTCTTTACCTTCTATGAGCACTTGCTTGGCGGCTCTCCTGCCATCTTCGCGGTTGATTGCTATCGGGTTCATCATCGCCATCGCCCAGCCAAAAAATGGAATACGCAGAAGCTCCTTTTTTAACACCGTAGATACCGGCGACATCAAAAACTGTAGCAGTATCGTTTCCCAGGGACTTTGGTGGTTACCCGCGACGATGTATGCGCCCTTTGGGATTTCACCCTCAATGGTATGACGTACACCGCAGGTGATTTTAAGCCACCAGAGCACGGTTCGGCACCAGAGCGCGATATAGTCATTCCGGAGTTTGGGTGGCAGGCAGATCGCCACGATAAGCCCCAACGAGCCCTGCAGAATAGTAAAAATACTGTAGCCGAAATAGAAAATCAGTGCGCGTATAGTGGACCACATAGGTATTTAGGATTCCGTTGAGGGCTTGAAAATGTGCGTTACTACGCTATTTATTGGGTAGCAGTGATATATCGGCAACCTGTAGAAACAGTGACCTTAGCTCGGTTAGCAGCACCATACGGTTCTGCCGTACCGCCAAATCGTCACACATCACCATTACATCATCAAAGAACTGATCAACCGGGCCGCGTAGTTCGACCAGTGAGTTAAGTAACTCGAAATAATCGTTATTGGCAACAAAGGGCGCGAGCTGCTCTCTTTTCGAGCGGATGGCTCCGGCCAATGTGGTTTCAGCACCCTGCTCTAACAACGCTGTATTGAGGGTTGTTGAGCCTTCGGCGGTTTGTTTCGCGAGGATGTTTGCGACACGTTTATTGGCTGCGCTAAGGTCAATTGCACCGTCAATTAAACGGAAGCGATTAACCGCATCAATACGTCGATCGATATCAACTGGATGAGACAGGTCGAGGGCGCAGACCGCGTTAAACACCTCTACCGGAATGCCCTGATCCTGATACAACACCTTAAAGCGTTCCATCATATATTGGAAAACCTGGTCGACCACCTCGTCGCCCGCGGGTAATGAGGGATAGAGGCTACTGGCAAATTTGAGGCAATCGCGCAGATCAATATCGAGTTTGTTTTCGACCACAATCCGTAATATGCCCAACGATGAACGACGTAATCCAAAAGGATCGCGGGTGCCACTTGGTGGCTTGTTGATACCAAATATACCCACCAGCGTATCAATCTTGTCAGCGATCGACAGCACCGAGCCAACCGGCGATTGCGGTATTGGCCCGCCGGAAAAACTTGGCAGGTATTGCTCGTTTAAGGCTTCCGCTACGGAGCTATCGAGCCCCTCTTTATTGGCGTAGAAGTAGCCCATCAAACCCTGCAATTCAGGGAATTCGCTGACCATATCGGTAACAAGGTCGGATTTACAAAGCTCCCCTGCTTGCTGAACCGCTTGGCCATCAAGCGACAGCTGGTCGCCAATGAACTTGGCGAGTTTAGCGATACGTTCGGTTTTTTCGTATACCGAGCCCAACTGATTTTGGAAGACGATGCCCTTCAATCGCTCTCGTTGTTGCGCGAGAGTTTGCTTCTGATCGGTCTCGTAGAAGAAAGCGGCATCCGCTAATCGAGGACGAATGACTCGCTCATTGCCCGAAATGACTACATCGGGATCGGAGCTGACGATATTCGCGACGGTAATAAACTTCGGTAACATTTTTCCATTGGTATCAAGCATATGGAAAAACTTCTGGTGGGTAATCATTGAACAAACCAGCACCTGTTCAGGCAGATCCAAGTATTGCTCGCTGAAATTACCAGACAGTGCGACTGGCCATTCAACCATCGCGGTTACTTCATCGAGCAGGTCAGCGTCGATAACGACTGTAGCGTCAAAACGTTTGGCTTCAGCTTCAATATCCGTTTTGATCTTTAACTGACGTTGGTCAAAGTCAGCGATGACTTTGTTCTGCGCGAGAGTCTGTGAATATAACTCAGCACTGGTGATGGTCAGCGCATGGTTTGCGTGAAACCGATGGCCCCAGGATTGGTTACCCGAGTCGATTCCAAATAGATTACAGGGCACGACTTTATCGCCAAACAGCACTACCAACCAATGTACCGGTCGCACAAATTCGTGACGGGTACTACCCCAACGCATACGTTTAGGGATGGGTAAATCGGCTAAGGATTTTTCGATGATCTCTGGCAGCAGAGTTTCGGTCTGTTTCCCTTCGTTGCGAGAGTTAAAAACCAGCCACTCGCCTTTTTTGGTTTTAAGCCGTTCGAGCTGATCTACTTCAACCTTGCAGGATTGAGCGAAGCCAGTGGCTGCTCGGGTGGGTTCACCCTGATCGTCAAATGCCGCGCTGACCGATGGCCCGCGTCGTTCGCTAACTTGATCCGGCTGCTGGGTTTGCAGACCGTTTACAATGACCGCAAGCCGTTTAGGCGTGGCAAAAGACTGCAGCTCATCAAACTTCAAGCCGGCTTTTTCAAGTCCGCTACGAATACCATTACTAAAGGCTTTGGATAGTTTTTTGAGTGCTTTTGGCGGTAACTCTTCTGCGCCAATCTCTACAAGAAAATTCTGTTGGCTCATGATTTCTCTCCCT
>JQIA01000462.1_pt1 | contig 20376 bp, 18 predicted proteins | sample 811431 | NCBI WGS metagenome assembly JQIA01 (sample SAMN02998118, study PRJNA258478) | marine sediment metagenome | biome: marine; feature: seafloor; material: sediment; isolation source: oil-polluted sediment collected from 3 locations (0.5 km, 0.7 km and 0.9 km)... | place: USA: Gulf of Mexico ...
CCAGGCCTATGCCGTCGGTATTGTCCCCCAGGACAGAACCATCACTTTGTTTTGCGAGGGTGTTTACCGCGCCTGCGCGCTGAGCGCGCTCAGTCAGTGTGTCGGCAAAATCAAAGGCTTCGGTCTTGAAGGGCAGGGTGATATTGAGGCCTTTGCCGCCCTCGGCAAAAAATGATCGAGCACAGTCGACAAAGGCGCCAGGCTCGACCTGTACTTTGGCATACTCCAGCGCTTCGCCGGTTTGTGCTGCAAAGGCGGCGTGAATATCCGGAGAGCGACTGTGGGTGACGGGCTTGCCGAACACAGCGTAGCGATCGGTCATGGTGGGTTCCCTCAGGGTGTCCGATTTCCGGATAGTGCTTAGTGCGTGGCTCGGTAAGCTATAGGCCTAAATACTACAGAGCTTTAGTCGCATATTCACTGTCTGCTTAAGTGCCCCAATCCCTGGGTGGCAGGAACTTCTCGTAGAGTTCGGCTTCCGCTGTACCCGGTTCTGGGTGCCAGTCATACTGCCAGCGCACCAGGGGCGGCATGGACATCAGAATTGATTCTGTTCGCCCTCCAGTTTGAAGGCCAAACAGCGTGCCTCGATCGTAAACTAAATTAAATTCTACATAGCGACCGCGACGATAGAGCTGAAACTGGCGCTCTCTCTCTCCGAAGGACTTGTCTTTCTGGCGAGCCATAATGGGGCGATAAGCCTCGATATAGGCATCGCCGATACGGCGCATCAAGGCGAAGCTATCGTCAAAACCCAGTTTGTTAAAGTCATCGAAAAATAAGCCTCCGATGCCGCGGGCTTCGTTGCGGTGCTTTAAATAAAAATAATCGTCACACCACTGTTTGAAGTGGGGATAAATCTCGGGGCCCGAAGGGTCGCAGGCAGCTTTGGCGGTCTGATGCCACTGACGACAATCCTGCTCGTCGCCATAATACGGGGTTAAATCAAAGCCGCCGCCAAACCACCAGACCGGTTCTTCGCCGGGTTTTTCCGCAACAAATAAACGTACATTGGCATGGGAGGTGGGTACGTAGGGGTTGTGTGGGTGTATCACCAGAGACACGCCCATGGCTTCGAAGGAGCGCCCGGCAAGTTCGGGCCGCGCCGCAGTTGCCGAAGCGGGAAGTTGATCGCCAAAGACGTGGGAGAAATTAACGCCACCCTGTTCGATCACGGTGCCATTGGTGATGACTCGGGAGCGTCCGCCACCACCGCCTTCGCGTTGCCAGGAGTCTTCGTGAAAAGAGCCAGTGCCGTCTTCGGCTTGTAGCGCTTCACAAATGGTGTCCTGTAAGCCCTGCAAATAGGTTTTTACCGCTGATTTATCCATTTGAATCTTGTCCGCATCTCATTGTGGGAAGGTGTTGGGCGTGAAAAAGACCTATGCCTAAGCGGGTCTAATCACTGTATTGGTAAGAAGGTCGCGAATTTCGCTGGGTTTAGCTGCCCCGCTTATCGTGCCCGGAGTGTAATCATCCAGTGTATTGCCAAAGTAGACTTTGACTCGGGTCAAGGAGGTGGCAGGTTCTAAGCCTCCGGGGTTGGCAGAAGTGGAGACCAGAGGGCTGTCCAGTGCGAGACTCAGGCCTGCGGCGACGGGGTGGGCGCTAACGCGCACCGCCAGAGTCGCTTGACCACCACTGATCCATTCGGGGGCAAAACCGTTATTGGGGATTAGCCAGGTCACGGGGCCGGGCCAGCTCGCGTGCATTTGCTCGAGTTGGACCTGGGTGAGGCCGACGAAATAAGGGGCAAGCATGTCGATATTCGCGGCGAGTAGAATCAGACCTTTACTAACAGAGCGCTGCTTGAGTTCCAGAATGCGCTCGACAGCGTCAGCATTTTTTGGCTCGCAACCGAGTCCCCAGACAGCTTCAGTGGGGTAAGCGACCACGCCACCACCACGAATAACGGCAACTGCACGTTGAATACGAGGGTGCCGTGACCAGACTTTAAGGTCTCGTGCTTTATTCAAGCCCGGAGCTTATCCTGCAGGGCGGCATCTTTGGCCATAACAATTTCCGCTGCTTCGGCGCGCTCGTTGACCAGACGTTCGTAGAGATCAATATCGGCAGTGGCCAGAATTTGTGCAGCGAGATAAGCGGCATTTTTGGCTCCGGCCTTGCCGATGGCTACGGTGGCTACCGGAATTCCGCCAGGCATCTGTACGGTGGAGAGCAGAGCATCCAGGCCTTCCAGTGAGCCATTTATCGGTACGCCAATCACTGGTCTCAGGGTGGCGGCCGCCACCGCACCTGCCAGGTGAGCTGCCATTCCGGCAGCACAGATAAAAGCACCGCAGCCGCGTTGGTCAGCGCTTTTAACAAAGTTGTGGGTAGCTTCGGGTGTGCGATGCGCCGAGGTGATTTTAACTTCGAAGGTGATGCCGAGTTTTTTCAGGGTGGCCATGCAGGCTTCCATAACAGGCAGGTCGGAATCGGATCCCATCAGGATGGCGACAAAGGGTTTATTCATGGTGGCTGCTTACCGCTTGTAGAAGAGTCGGGAAGGCTACTCCAAGAGGCCTTTTGCGGCAAGCCGAATCAGGAGCTTCGGAGGTAAAAGCCACCTCGGTTTTCGATCAGGCCCTGGATCTCCAGTTCGACCAGTAAGCCCGACAGGGTCGCAATATCGATACTGCTATGCTCGACGAGGGTATCAATATCAACGGGGTCGTAGCCCATCGCATCGAGTAACTTACGCGCCAAATCACTTAGCGGGAGGCCAGGAGAAGGTACGTTTTGTTCGGCTTCGTGTTGTTTGAAAGACAGCATGCCGCCGAGTTGCGTAATGATATCGTCGGTGGTTTCCGTTAATGTCGCGCCTTCCCGAATAAGCTGGTGGCAGCCTTTCGCTAGAGGGTTATTGACGGAGCCGGGGATGGCGTAAACCTCACGCCCTTGTTCCATGGCGAGTCGAGCGGTAATCAGTGAACCGCTTTTGATAGCGGCTTCTATCACCAGTACACCCATGCTCAAGCCGCTGATCAGGCGATTTCGGCGCGGGAAGTTACTGGCAACGGGGGGAGTTCCTGGTGGAAATTCTGAGACGACGACCCCGTTGTTGGCAAGAATATCCACGGTCAGTTGGCGATGCCTACTGGGGTAAACTCGGTCGATACCAGTGCCGATGACTGCGACAGTGACTCCTCTGGCTAATGCACTTCGATGTGCCGCGCCGTCAATTCCCAGAGCCAGGCCGCTGCATATGGCGAAACCTCCCGCGGCCAGTGTTGCAGCAAAGCGAGATGCGTGCTCAAGACCATTGCGGCTGGCATTACGACTGCCAACAATGGCGATAGTGGGTAGAGAAAGAGCCGTGATGTTGCCGCGCACATACAGTAGTGGCGGTGGGGAGGGAGTTTCTCGTAACAGGGTGGGGTAGGCCTCATCCGACAGGCAGAGCAAGGTGACTCCGGATTGAGTCAGCTCAGCGATGGCTTGCTGGGCTTTTGTTTGTAGGGCGGGCAGCTCTTGCTGAGCTTTAATGACTGGCTGGCGAGATCGTGAAGGTAGCTCTTCGGCCCGGGCGGCTAGAATGTTTTTGAAGCTGTGGAATTGTCGGTGCAATGAAAGCAGCCCGGCGGCGCCTAAACCGGGCTGATTAAGTAAAAGATGTGCGTAGAGGGTTTCTGGGTGCATCACTCCATCCGTGGAGTATGTGAGTCTTAGGCCCGGCCGTCCCGACCGAGTTTAGGGCAATGTTTCAAGATCAGGGGCTGCGGACAAGATCGCCTACATTAAAGGGTCGCTGTGCGGTCAGCACCAGGCCGAAACTCATTTTTTCAAAGGTGCGAAAGACCATCATCAGGCCCACGCGCTCCGGGGGTAACTGTACAGAGCCGCCAGCGACACGGTCTTTGACGATTTCCCCAGCTTTATAGATGGCCATCAAATTGCCATTTTCTATGCCATCGCGCTCGCCGAGATTAACGGCGATGACGTCCAGGGTCCCTATGGCATAGAGCCCATCTTCCACGGAAACAATAAGACCATCGGTGTCTTCAGGCGGGGCGCTAGGATAAAAAACCGGATCGACGTTACGGTTTTCGTCTACCAGCAGGCGGTCGCCAATGCGAATTTCTTCGGTAGTTCGAGTGGCCTGGAATGACGCAATATCGCCGTCTACAGTCATCAATTTAAGTGAGCCAATATCCTGTGCGCGGATGCCGAGTAATTCCTCGGTGACGGGGTCGATATAGGGGTCGCCCTGCCGGTACAGACCATAAAAATTTTCATTCTCTTCAAGTTGCCCGCGGGCGTACAGGTTATCACCCTCGCCGGATAACAGGCGTCCTTCATAGCCGGAAATCACATAGGGCGCGACTTCCAATTCGCCAGGGCTGACTACACGGGTTTTCGATAAAAAGCTGCTGATAAGCTCTGATGGCAGGCTTGAGATGGCGTCGCTGTGTGGAACCTCTCGGACCTGAGGGCTCAAGGTAACTTCGCGACCGCGAGCCAGACTAAGGCGTGGTTTGCCGTCGATATACACCAGGTTAATGATGTCACCCGGGTAAATAAGGTGGGGGTTTTTGATCTGAGGATTCACATGCCAAATTTCTGGCCACACCCAGGGCTCATTAAGAAAGTAGGCGGCGATGTCCCACAGGGTATCGCTACGCTTTACGGTGTATTGATCGGGAACATTATCGTTGAATGGGGCATCTGTATCTGCGGACGTTGTCGCAGCTATCAGAAACCAGGCTCCCAGCAGGGCGAAAATGACTCTTTTCATAATGCTCATCCTATGTGCTTTATCGTGTTGTATACTTCGTCCAATAGATTTATGTCGTCAAATGCGCGCTTGTCCGCAAGCTTCCCAAACCTTAAAGCTCCAAACAAGGCGAAGGAAAGTGCTGTTAAACCGGAAAGTACTATTTAAATTCCGGAAGGCGCTATCTAAATTAAGGCGCTATCTAAATTAAAGAAGACCTCATATAAAGCCTTATATAGCTTCAGTACCATTCACAATGCATCTTAACAGTGATTTAATGCTGTTTACTAGAAACCCGTCACAAGTTTATGGCAATTTTAACAATTTTAGAATTCCCAGACCCTCGTTTACGTACTGTAGCGAAGCCGGTCAAGGTCGTTAATGCGGATATCCAGCGCCTGGTAAAGGATATGCTTGACACCATGTACGCGGCGCCAGGTGTGGGACTTGCGGCGACCCAGGTCAACATTCACCGGAGGGTGGTGGTGATCGATACCTCTGAAAACCATAATGAACCACAGGTGTTTATTAATCCGGAAGTCGAGGTGCTGGATGAGGCGGTCTGTGATTACGAAGAGGGGTGTTTATCGGTGCCCGGGTTTAGTGAGCCGGTCACCCGGCCTGAGCACGTGCGGGTTACCGCTTTAAATGAACGTGGGGAAACCTTCACTCTGGAGCCCGATGGTTTGACTGCAGTCTGTATTCAGCATGAAATCGACCACCTCAATGGCAAGCTGTTTGTGGACTACTTATCCCCGATAAAGCGTCAGCGTATTCGTAAAAAACTTGAAAAAACCCATAAACAACTGGCCTAAAAGACACGAATTTGAAGCGATCTTCTTCTAACTCCCAGAGTTTGCGCATTGTTTTTGCTGGAACTCCCGATTTTGCCGCGGAGCATTTGCGCGCTTTACTCGACTCACCACACATCCTGCTCGGGGTTTACACTCAGCCTGATCGACCCCTTGGGCGAGGTAAAAAAGTGGTGCCCGGCCCCGTTAAGGTGCTGGCCAGTGAACACCAATTGGCGATCTTCCAGCCGCCGACACTGAAGGAGGAGGCCGCCCAGCAGGAGCTTGCCGAGCTGGCACCAGATTTGATGATAGTGGTGGCCTACGGACTGATTTTGCCACCGCAGGTTCTGGCGATACCTCGGCTGGGTTGCATCAATGTGCACGCTTCTTTGTTGCCTCGTTGGCGCGGTGCGGCGCCCATTCAACGAGCGATTGAAGCGGGAGATGAACTTAGTGGTATTACTATCATGGAAATGGAAGCGGGCCTCGATACCGGGCCGATGCTCGCCAGGGTGAGCTGCCCGCTTGGTAGCAATGAAACCGGTGGTAGTTTGCATGACAAATTAGCGGGGATTGGTCCCGAACTCTTACTGGAGACTATCGCTCAGCTTGCAGAGGGTGGGCTGACTGCGGAGATTCAGGATGATACCCAGGCGACCTATGCGCCCAAGTTAAGTAAGGCGGAAGCGGAGATAAACTGGGGTTCCAGCGCAAGCGAAATTGATCGTAAAGTGCGGGCGTTTAACCCCTTCCCGGTAGCGTACTGTGCTTTGGGCGCGGAGGGCCAGGGCGAACGACTGCGTATCTGGGCGGGCACTGCAGTGGAAGAGCCCGGTCTGGCTTTACAGGAAAAGGCTGTGTCCGCGGAGGAGCTCGGTACACCGGGTTGTATTATCGCCAGTAGTGAAGAAGGTATCCTGGTGGCCTGCGGAGAGGGAGTTTATCGCATTGAAGAAGTGCAATTACCCGGCCGTAAGCGCCTGCCGGTAGCTGAAGTATTAAAAAGCCGGGCAGCACTGTTTGCGCCTGGTGTGGTGTTAGGCTAAGGGTGAATACCTCGTACCTCCTGCATCTTGAGTTCAAAATATCTAAGCTTTCAGTGACAAATATGAGGCAGATTTTGGGAGATCTCCGGGAGATGCGCCGATGAATGTACGTGCCACGGCGGCTACGGTGGTGGCTCGAGTCGTCGTTGGGGGCTCCTCTCTCGATAGTGCTCTGGCTTTGGGTGAGCCGCAGGTCGACCCGCGCGATCTGCCTTTGTTGCGGGAACTTTGCTACGGCACGCTACGTTGGTACCCACGCCTCTCTGTGGTGGTGAACCACCTCTTGAGCAAGCCCTTTAAGCCCCGTGACGGAGATATTCACGCTCTGATCGCCTGCGCTTTGTACCAGTTGACCGAAACCCGAATCCCCTCTCATGCAGCGATCAATGAAGCGGTTTCTGCATGTCGAGCGCTCAACAAAATGTGGGCGAAAGGCCTGGTTAACGCCGTGCTGCGCCGATTTCAAAGGGAGCAGGAGACTTTTTCAGACCTGTTTAAAGACAGCGAGCCCTACCAAAGTGCCCACCCGGAATGGCTACTTTCAGCGTTTAGAGAAAGTTGGCCGGATCAGCTTCCGGCTCTTATTGCAGCTAATAATGGCCGAGGGCCTCTGACCCTGAGGGTTAATCTGCAGCGTTGCCAGCGAGACCATTATTTGGCTCAGTTGGCGGATGTCGATATTGCGGCAAGTGCTACGAGCTTGAGTCGTGTTGGAATACAGTTGGCGACGCCGACGCCGGTAACAGCGCTGCCGGGCTTTGATGAAGGTCTGTTTAGTGTTCAGGACGAAGCCGCGCAGTTGTGTGCAGAACTGCTCGACCCCCAGCCCGGCCACCGGGTGCTCGATGCCTGTTCAGCCCCGGGGGGAAAAGCCTGTCATTTGCTGGAGTATCAGCCAGGGATCAGAGAATTACTGGCGCTCGATAGTGATGCTGAGCGTTTGTTGAAGGTAGAAGAAAGCCTGGCCCGCCTCGGGCTTAGCGCTCGTACTCAGTGTGGTGATGCCGCCAAACTTGATGACTGGTGGGACGGTATCCCCTTTGAGCGTATTTTGCTGGATGCGCCCTGTTCCGCGACGGGCGTTATTCGTCGTCACCCGGACATCAAATTACTGCGCAAACCGGCCGATATTGCTAAGCTAGCCGCAGTGCAGGCCGAGCTGTTGGAGCAACTGTGGCTTAGTCTTGCTCCGGGTGGACGTTTGTTGTACGCCACTTGTTCGGTACTGAGCGTGGAAAATGATCAGGTGGTGGAAAAGTTTGTCGCGTCCCACAGTGATGTACGTGTGTTACCGGTGGAGTTTGATGCTTTATGTGCAGCAGAGTCTGCCCTGACAGCGGGAGGCCCAGGTCGGCAGCTACTACCCACGCTGAATAGCCACGATGGTTTTTATTATGCCTTGCTTGAAAAGCACAGTTGAGCAAGCTGTCCGGATAAAGAATATCTTCTGGTGGAGTAGAGATACCTAATGAAAATAGTGATCGTCGGAGCCGGGCAAGTTGGGGGGACTCTGGCCGAAAATCTCGCCCGTGAAGCCAACGACATTACCTTAATTGATCCGGATGGTCAGCGTCTGCGTGAGCTACAGGACAGGCTCGATATTCGCACGGTGGTTGGTATGGGTTCTCACCCCGAGACGATGGTGTCCGCGGGTATGGCGGATGCGGACATGCTGGTCGCGGTGACCAATAGCGATGAGGTCAATATGGCAGCCTGTCAGATTGCCTTTTCATTATTTAAGACGCCCACCAAAATTGCTCGGGTGCGTTCATCGAGTTACGTCGATACTAAATATCGGGAACGGTTGTTCAATGACAGTGGCTTTCCCGTCGATGTTCTTATTACGCCTGAACAGGTGATCACCGACTATATTCATCGCTTGATTCAAAAGCCGGGTGCGCTCCAGGTGCTGGATTTTGCTGGTGGCAAGATACAGCTGGTTGCGGTTCGGGCTGAAAAAGGTGGCCCTTTGGTGGGTCATGAATTGCGAGACTTACGAGAGCACTTACCCGATGCGGATGCCCGTGCGGCGGCGCTCTACCGGCAGGACCAGTCATTAATTCCCGAAGGCGATACGGTTATCCAGGAAGGGGATGAGGTATTTTTTATTGCTGCGTCCAAGCATATTCGTCGGGTGATGGCGGAACTGGGGCGTAGCGAACGAGCTTACCGTCATATCACCATCGTAGGGGGAGGTAATATTGGCTATCGTCTGGCCAGGGTGCTCGAGCATCAATTTAATGTCAAAGTGATTGAGTTTTCTCGACAGCGTGCGGAGTTTCTCGCTGAAAATCTACATCGTACCGTGGTGCTGATAGGGCGAGCAGACGACAGGGAGTTACTGCTCGACGAAAATATTGATAAAACAGATGTTTTCCTCGCGGTTACCAACGACGATAAAGCCAATATTATGTCGTCCATTCTGGCCAAGCGGCTTGGCGCCCGTAAAGTGATGACGCTCATCGGTAATCCGGTCTATGTGGATTTAATGCAGGGCAGCGAGATTGATATTGCGATCTCCCCGCAGCAAACTACGACCAGCACTCTGCTCACTCACGTGAGAAAAGGCGATACAGTAAGTGCGCACTCACTTCGCCGCGGTGTCGCAGAGGCGCTAGAGGTTATCGCGCACGGCGATGAAAAAAGCTCTAAGGTCGTGGGGCGAGCGATTGAGGATATTAAGTTGCCGCCGGGAACCAGTATCCCGGCTTTGGTGCGCAACGATGAGGTGATCATAGCCCATCACGATACGGTGATTGAGAGTGACGATCATGTCATTGTCTTTATCATTGATAAGCGTTATACCAGCGATGTGGAGAAACTGTTTCAAGTGGGATTGAGCTTTTTCTGATGCACTTCTCGGCGATTGCACGCATTCTGGGTCTATTGTTGATGCTGTTCAGCATCACTTTGCTGCCCCCAATTATGGTGGCGAGTTACTACGATGAAGCCACCCAGCAGGCCTTTGTTCTCGCTTTCGCGATTACTTTTTCTATCGGCATGATGGCCTGGTTGCCTTACTGCCGGGGAAAGGTTGAGATGCGTACCCGCGACGGTTTTCTGGTAACGGTCTTGTTCTGGCTGGTGCTTGGTCTGGTGGGAGCGATTCCGCTCATGCTCGTTGAGCCTCTTAACCTGTCATTTACCAATGCGGTATTTGAATCCCTGTCGGGCTTGACCACAACCGGGGCAACCGTGATCACCGGTCTGGACGATTTGCCTCGCTCCATTCTCTACTATCGACAGCAGCTGCAGTGGCTGGGCGGTATCGGGATTGTGGTGATTGCTGTTGCCGTGATGCCCATGCTGGGTATTGGTGGCATGCAGCTGTATCGGGCCGAGACCCCGGGACCGATGAAGGACACTAAATTAACGCCGCGTATTACTGAAACTGCAAAAGCGCTATTTATCATTTATCTGACGATTACCGTGGCCTGTGCGCTGAGTTACTGGGCGGTGGGGATGGAGCTTTTTGATGCGATCGGTCATAGTTTCTCGACGGTCGCGATCGGTGGGTTTTCTACCCATGATGCGAGCATTGGCTTCTATGACAGCACGGCTATCTCTACCGTCTGTATTATTTTTATGGTTATTTCCGGGCTTAATTTTGGGCTCCACTTTTTAGCCTGGAATCGCGGCAGTTTGCGGCACTACTTTGGTGATGCTGAAGCGCGCATGTACTTCACCATGTTAGGCGGGGGTGCGGTGATCGTGTGTCTATTCCTGTATCTAAAGGGAGTCTATAGCGGAGGTGATGCCCTTCATCACGGGGTGTTTCAACTGGTCTCGCTAATGACCACTACCGGCTTTGCCACCACCAATTACAGTTTGTGGCCGACATTTGTGCCTTTTTTCCTGATAGTCCTGTCATTTTTCGGTGCCTGCGCCGGTTCTACCGGCGGCGGACTGAAAGTAGGTCGTATGTTGATTATGGCGCGCCAGGCCATGAGGGAAATGTATCGGCTGGTTCACCCCAATGCCGTCTTGCCGCTTAAATTACGTGAGCGCCCGGTGTCGGAGCGAGTTGCCGATGCGATTTGGGCATTTTTCGGTGTTTACCTGGCCGTGTTTTATACCATGGTGCTAGCGCTATTGGCCTCGGGTCTGGACTATGTCACCGCCTGGTCAGCAACAGCCGCCGCTCTTAATAATCTCGGCCCAGGCCTGGGTGATGTTTCTGCGCATTACGGTGATATTAATGGTTTTGCCAAGTGGGTCTTATGCGGTGGAATGCTGCTGGGAAGACTGGAAATATTCACTCTACTGGTGTTGTTGACGCCGACATTTTGGCGACGTTAAGCGCTAGCAGATAGTTCGATAGCCCTTGAGGCGTAAACAGAATATTTGTGGCAGGTCGTTGCAATCTGAGTACCCAAGCAGGTCACTGATAATAATTATCGATTTGATCACGGGTAATAATTCCCGCTACTTCAGACATCAATGGTGCTGCTGCGCGAGTGACGTACGTCGCATGGCCATTGTTTTGACGGATAGTCGTTAGCGCTTCCTGCAAGGTGGCGCGGGGGTGTACCGGAAATAAACGCCAGCGTTGCCCAGGAATTTCCATCAGATCAATCAGTTTATCCGTCTCCCAGAGGGACGTATCGCTTTGTTCTAGAAAGCGCGCGAGATCGGTGGGACGAATAATATATTTATCCGCCCCAACATCTTCTATGACAAACCATTCCGGACGCTGCTTGAGTGATTCTACGGCGGTATTCCAGGGTAATTGACGGCCGTGAGATAAAAAATTCTGATCCATAATGCTGGTGACTCCCACACCACTTAACATCTGATATACCGGAGATGAAAAGCGTTTCGGGTCGTGACCAATCAAAAATAAGCCGGGCAATCGGGAGACCATTCGAGCGGTTACCGTTGCCACAACAATAACCAGCATGGCGGGCATCAAAATGCCGGGCTTGTACGTGAGCTCCATTAAGGCCATCAGGGCGGCCAGTGGAGCGTTGAGTACTGCTGCCATAGCAGCTCCCATGCCGAGAGTGGCGTAAAAGCCGGGTGTTCCGGTGTTTTCCGGGCTAACGACATTGGCGGCGACGCCTAAACAACCCCCCAGACAGGCACCAATAACCAGGGCTGGGCCGATACTGCCGCCGGGAATACCCAGCGCGATGGTGGTGGTGGATAAGAACAGTTTCGCGGCCGCGATAATCAGTAATACGCTAAAACTGAGTTCACCGAGCATGGCCAGTTCCAGAGTGTCATAGCCGACACCCATGACTTGGGGCACTGCGACACTAATCCCGCCTGCAATTAAGCCTGCTAGCAGCAAGTTAATCCACGCGGGCCGTCGAGCAAGTTTACTGACCGTGAGATGCGTCGTGAGTATTAGCGCAGAAGCCAGACCTATGGCAACGCCGCAGGCCGCCAGATAGGGGAGTTCCATCAGGCCTGCCATATGCATTGCCGGTATCTCAAAGGCAGGGGCGTCGCCAAAGGCGATGCGGCTCACCAGAGCGCCAGCCACGGCCGCGAGAATGACCGGGAGGAAACCGATGACGGTGTACTCCATCAGTACCACTTCCATGGCGAAGATAACGCCCGCCAGTGGCGTGTTAAATGAGGCGGAAATCGCAGCGGCCACGCCGCAGCCCACCAGGGTTCTCAAACTATTGTTGGGCAAACCAAAGCGTTGTCCGAGCAAACTGGCCGATGCCGCTCCCAGGTGGATAGCAGGGCCTTCTCGTCCGACCGAATGACCGGAGAGGAGGGCAAGAATGCCGCCGAAAAATTGCATAATGGCGTTACCCGCCGGCAGTTTGGCCTGGTGCTGTTGATAGCGCTCAATTACATGGCCCACGCCGACGGAACGTTTATCTTTGCCAAACAGTTTGCCAATTAAAAAACTAAGGGCAATCAGTGCTAGAGCGCCAAGTATCGGTAGCAGCAGGCGCATTTCCGGGGGCAGGGATTCAAACCCTTCATCGCTATGGCTGGGAAGGAAGCGAGTCAGTGGAGATTCCACCGCCAGGCGAAATAAAACGGCGATCGCGCCGGTAATGAGCCCGCCAACAATGCCAAGTAAAGCCAGCTGGGGTAGAGAGTCTCCGTGGGCCAGTCGCAATCGAAAATTATGGAGCTGGGCCCTGGCCCAGCGAAGCAGGAAGGAGAAAAACCGAAGCGGACTTATGGGTGAAAAAGAGGGCATAGGGTAAACGAGTTTTGCTGTGACCAGGCTCTGTAGTTTAGATGGCGCGAGGAATATCCGAAAGTATACGTCCTGGGGTATGATGAGCGCCCGAATTTTTTATACAAATAGTCTGGTGAGTTCTGTGGTTAAGGTAGGTATTGTTGGCGGCACCGGGTATACCGGAGTGGAATTGCTGCGCCTTCTGGTCAAGCATCCGCAAGTTGAAATTGTGACGATCACTTCCCGTCAGGAGGCGGGGCGTGCGGTGGCGGATATTTTTCCGAACCTGCGTGGGCATCTCGATTTGGTGTTTAGTGTGCCGGATAGCGCGGTGCTGGCGAGCTGTGATGTGGTGTTTTTTGCCACGCCCCACGGGGTTGCTCAGGCCAGTGTGTCGGACCTGCTCGACCAAAATGTCAAAGTCATAGATCTTTCAGCGGATTTCCGTATTCGCTCGGTACCGGTGTGGGAGCAGTGGTATGGACAGACCCATGCGTGCCCAGAGCGTATTGCTGAAGCAGTTTATGGCTTGCCAGAAATTAATCGAGAGCAGATTCGCAATGCGCAACTTATCGCCTGCCCCGGTTGTTATCCAACCAGTGTGCTATTGGGCTTCCTGCCTTTGCTGGAGCGCGGTTTGATTGATCCTGGCGATTTAATTGCCAGCTCTGCTTCCGGGACAAGCGGCGCCGGTCGTCAGGCTTCTGTGGCTAATTTATTGGCAGAAAGCAGCGATAATTTTAAAGCTTATGGGGTGATGGGGCATCGCCATTTGCCAGAAATTGAACAGGGCCTGGCAGATATAGCGGCGGAAGGTATCTCCGCTACGGATATATCGCTGACCTTTGTGCCTCATTTATTGCCTATTATTCGCGGGATTCATTCCACGCTTTATGCCAACCTGCTTGAGACGGTTAATAGCGAGGATTTGCAATCGGTCTTTGAAGATCGCTATCGCGGCGAACCCTTTGTCGATGTGTTGCCTCCAGGAGAACACCCTCAGACCCGCAGTGTGCGCGGTTCCAACATGGTGCGTATTGCCGTGGCGCAACCCCAGGGGCGCAACAAAGTGGTGGTGATGGTCGCTGAAGACAATTTGCTTAAAGGAGCTTCGGGTCAGGCTGTGCAAAATATGAATATTATGATGGATCTGCCAGAAACACTGGGGCTGGATGCCCCTGCTCTGCTGCCCTAGGGGTATTGTCGATGATGAGAGGCCCCTCGCGTCGAGACCGTGATCGCTTAAAAATCCCATTAAGCTGGGGGCGTGTAAAAATCCCTTTGAGCTGGCGCTTATGGGCTTTTTTGGTGCTTTTGGTTTGCGTGGTGATGGGCTTTTCTGGCGGGTATCATGTCGGCGTAAAGGCGGGTCAGGATGATATAAAGTCTTCTCGCGTGCTACGTAAGCAGCTGGAATCTGAACAAAAAAATAACAACTATTTGACTCAGCAACTGACTAATCGCTTATTGGCTGCTGAAATCGACTGGAAAAGTGTTGAGCAAATGCGCCAGATGGTGGGTGGGCTGGAGGAGCAGCTGGCTTTGCAGAAGGAGGAGCTCGACCTTTATCGGATGATGCTTAACAGGGATAGTAACGTTAAGGGCGTACATATAGAACATTGGAAAGTAGAACCGGCTGGTGTGACGGGAGTCTACGATTATCAGTTGGTAATCCGGCAAAATATTAACCTGAAAGCCACCTTTAAGGCGGATTTGGAGCTTGTGATTTCGGGTGATCAGGAGGGCGAACTTATCCGCTACCCGCTCTCCAGGTTTGACCCCGAGGTAGATAAAGAAACGATACGTTTATCTTTCCGTTACTTTAAATTTTTGCGGGGCCGCTTACAGGTGCCGCCGGGTTTTCAGCCGAAACAGGTCGAAATTATGGTCAGGCGTGTCGGTAGCTCAAAGTACCAAGAAAAGAAAACCTTTGAATGGAATAAAGAAAGTTGAGGTATACAGACAGTAAACTCCGCAGGGCTTTATATTTAACCAGCCCCTAACTAAACCGTTTACAAATATCAGCAGGTGAGAAGATGGCGTTTAAATCGAAAAAAAGCATCAGTAAAAATACGATCACTTTGGTTGCTCAAGGAGCTCATATCAAAGGTGACATCCATTTCCAGGGCGCTTTAGAGATAGAGGGCGAAGTGACGGGTAACATCATCGGTACCGATGGCGGGGACAGCGAGGTTCGTATTCTCGATGGTGGCTCGGTGACGGGAGAGTTGCGAGTACCGGTGGTATTTATCAGCGGAAAAGTGGACGGAGATGTGTTCGCCAGCAAACAGGTAGAGCTTGCGGCTAGTGCGGTGGTGGATGGCAATATTCACTACACCTTGCTGGAAGTAGAGCGTGGAGCTCAGGTTAATGGCAACTTTGTGCTGGAAAAAGCCGGAGCAACAAAAAGTACTATTACCCCCATTGGGGAGAAAGCTGAAGAGAATCAGGGCTAGAAACTAAGCTGGCTATGCCAGGTCGAATATTCTGGGGTAGAGAATGTGCTCGGGCTCGTTGAGCCCCATTGCTAAACAGCCTTTGAGCCCCCATATTGCATATACTGCGTCTGTAACTGCAAGGCATGTAATAACTGAATGATTGTAACTGGACAATAGTAACTAAGACTGACGAGGTGGCGACGATGTCAACCGCACAAACTTTTATCCCGACCCCCTTAATGGTTACGCCAAAAGCGGTGGCCAAGGTTAATGCGCTGGTGGAGGAGGAGGGTAACACCGATCTTAAATTGCGCGTGTTCGTCACCGGTGGTGGCTGTTCTGGTTTTCAGTATGGGTTTTCTTTTGACGAGCAAGTCGCCGAAGATGATACCCAGGTAGAAAAAGATGGTATTACCGTCCTTGTTGATTCTATGAGCTTCCAGTATTTAGTGGGCTCTGAGGTCGACTATGAAGAAGGTCTGGAAGGTTCTCGCTTTCTGGTTCGCAATCCTAACGCAACGGCAACCTGTGGCTGTGGTGCGTCTTTTTCGGTTTGATTGTTCTTTTATCTGGCTTATCTGACGACTGGATAAATCCCTCCTAACACTTCCGATTTACTTGCTCCCGTTACTTTGGCCAGGCTGCCTGGCAGACCCAGTAAGGTCTGGCGCGCGAGCCAGGCAAAGGCTGCGGCTTCTACCCACTCAGGATTAAGGCCGAGCTCACTGGTGCTGCTTACTTTGGCCGGAGACAGGCCCCTCTGTAAAGTATTCATCAGGGCGGTATTGAGCGCGCCACCACCACATATATAAATCTCCGCGGCAGAGGCAGGCGCTTTTGCGATAGCCTGGGCAGTCGTTTCGGTAATGGCTTCGGTAATGGTGTCCGCAGTAAACGCGAGCAGAGTGGCTTGCACAGCTCCGGGGTCGATGGCGTCGAGTTGGTTGAGTTCGTGGTCGAGCCACGCGATATTAAAATCTTCTCGCCCGGTACTTTTAGGGGGAGGCAATTCAATAAAGGGGTGGGCTTTCAGGCGACCGAGTAATGGAGTGTGGACGGCAAAGCTCGCGGCCCACTGGCCTTTGTCATCGTAGGGAAGCCCCAGGTGGCGTTGAATCCAGGCGTCGAGCAGGCCGTTTCCTGGGCCGGTGTCGAAGCCGGTCACCGCTCCCTGCACGGGCAGGTCTGTGATATTACTGATGCCCCCGATGTTAACAATAACTCGATGGTGGTCGGAGTTTTGAAACAGAGCCTTGTGGAAGGCAGGAACCAGCGGGGCACCATGGCCGCCAAGGGCAATATCTCGGCGCCGAAAATCAGCGACCGTTGTGATATGGGTGCGCGCAGCGATTCGATTCGGATCACCGATTTGCAGGGAAAAAGGCAGGTGTTCCGATTTGTCGTCAGGGGGGCGGTGGCGCACCGTTTGGCCGTGGCTCCCGATCGCAGTCACTTGCTCCGGCTTTATGGAGGTCCCGGCGAGCAAAGCAATGGCAGCATCTGCCAGCAGCTCGCCTAATTGGGCATCTGCATTGCCCAGACGGTCAATTCCATCCTGCCCCGGTAGTGCCAGCTTTATTAAACTGGCTCGAAGGGCTGCTGGTATGACGTGAGAATGAGTCGCTATTAACTTTAATTGATCGTTGGCAAGACCATCGTCAAACATGAGCAGCGCGGCGTCAATACCGTCCATACTGGTGCCGGACATCAAGCCAATGTAGTACTCGGGAGTTTTGCGTTGATCGTCGGATGCTACGGAGCTTGTGTTGGCATTATGGGCGACGACGCTATCTTTGGTAGGGCCCAAGGTCAGAATCTCTACAGTGCTGCGACACGGTACTCGGTATAGGTTTCCAGCTGAGCGAGCAGGGGTGAGGTCGTCTCGGTAAAACGTTGTTTTAAGTGAGCGGGAATAGGCTCTGCTTTCGGGAGTTTCACGGTTCTCGGATTGCGATGTACGCCGCTGACTAAGAATTCATAGTGTAGATGAGGCCCAGTGGCGTAGCCAGTGGAGCCGACGGAGCCAATGATCTGCCGCTGCTTAACGGACTGGCCCTTTTTGACCTTCCGGCGGTTTAGGTGCAAATATTTAGTGACGTATTGTCCGCCGTGTTGCACAAACACATAGTTACCATTGGCTTTGCTGTAGCCCGAGGCCGTTACTCGACCCTTGCCAGCGGAGTAGACGGGTGTGCCGCGAGGGGCAGCGTAATCGACCCCACGGTGAGCGCGAATATTTTTATGGATAGGGTGTTTACGGCGCATGTTAAAACTCGAACTAATCCGGGTGAAGTCCAGAGGTGCCCGCAAAAAAGCCTTGCGCATGGGGTGGCCATCGGGGGTGTAATACTGTGACATGCCATCTTTATCAGCAAAGCGAAGGGCAGTATAAGTCTCGCCCTGATTGGTGAAGCGGGCCGCGAGGATATTTCCGGTGCCAATGTTTTTACCATTTAAATACTGTTCTTCGTAGAGTACGCTGAAAGCGTCGCCGCTACGGATATCAAGGGCAAAATCGATGTCCCAGCCAAAGATATGAGCGAGTTCCATGATTTTATTCTGGGGTAAGCCGATGGCGCTGGCATCCAGGAATAATGAGCTTTCAATACGAGCCTCAACAAATTTTGGGCGCAATTCGGGCTGCACTAGGGTCGATTCAGCCACAAACCCAGATGTACCACGCTGATACAGGTAGGATTCGAGTTGGGATCTAGAATATTTAACTTGCGCGAGGGCGCCGGTATTATCCAGTGCGACAGCAATTGTTTCTCGTGGCTTTAGCCGCGAAAAAGCCTTGAGTGTGTGGTCGGCACTGGCTACCTGATACACGTCCTGGGCACTTAGAGAAAGCCGTTTAAAAACGGTGCTTAAACTATCTCCTGGTAACACGGTTTCAGTTTGCCAGGCGGGTTCGGATGTTGTTTTGCCTGGAAGTGAGTCGGTGGAGGGGACAGATTTTTGCCCTACAGGCTCATTACTTGGGTCTAAAGGTTCGCCGAATGCGAGTTCGACGGTATGGACCGCACGTTTGGCCTGTACTTCCTCGGCGGGAGTCAGCAGCAATACACCGAGAATCGCACTTAGCACTGCGCCAGCGGCAAAAACATGGGGCTTTGACATGGTCTTTAGTGACATGCCGCCAGGGGCTTTGCGATGATTTTGGGGTTTTTGTTTGCTAAGCATCATGACATTTGTGATCTGGTTTTTAGTTTTAGCGTATAACATGCAGATTTATAACAAACTTTAGGCTTTTATAACACCTAAATAGTGTTTTTATTTGAACGAGTCTGCATTTGTTTTTGTGGGCGCTTCAGGTAAGGTTTGCGATCTTTTTGGTAGAGCTAGCAGAGGGTAGGCGGTGAAAGGCGTAAAAGGTGCAGAATTAGTCGAGGAATTGCAGCGACGGAACTTGGTAGCCCAGATGACCAGTGGTGATGACTTGATTGCTCATCTGGATGCACCGCGTAGTGTGTACTGTGGATTTGATCCCACGGCGGACAGTCTCCACATTGGTAGTTTGGTGCCTCTGTTGGCTTTGCGACGCCTGCAGCTCGCGGGCCATAAACCCATAGCGTTGGTGGGTGGCGCAACCGGTTTGATTGGCGACCCCAGCCATAAAGCCGATGAGCGTCAACTTAATACGGCCGATGTGGTTAGCGGGTGGGTCGATCGCATCCGGACTCAGGTGTCGCAATTTGTCGATTTTGACAGTGGCGGAGAAAATTCGGCCGTCGTTGTTAATAACCTGGACTGGATGAGGGGTATGTCGGCGCTGGATTTTCTTCGCGATGTTGGCAAGCACTTTTCCGTCAACGCTATGGTGCAGAAGGAGTCGGTGAAGCAGCGCATTGAGCGAGAGGGCGCCGGCATTTCGTTTACCGAGTTTTCCTACCTTTTACTGCAATCCTATGATTTTGCCGAGTTGTATAAACGGCATGCCTGTACGGTACAGCTGGGCGGTTCGGATCAGTGGGGCAACATCACGGGTGGTATTGATCTGGCGCGACGCCTGCATCAAGCCCAGGTGTTTGGTTTAACCCTGCCTCTGGTGACTAAGTCAGACGGCACTAAATTTGGTAAAACCGAATCCGGAACCATCTGGTTAGATCCTCAAAAAACCTCGCCATACGCTTTTTATCAATTTTGGATTAATAGCTCGGACGCCGATGTTTATCAGTTTTTACGTTACTTTACTTTTATAAGCTGTGATGAGATTGATGAAATTGAACAAGCAGACGCCGCTCGGCAGGGTCGACCGGAGGCGCAGGGTATTCTTGCCAGCAAAGTGACCGAACTGGTACACGGCGCAGCGGGTTTGCGGGAGGCGCAGCGTATCAGTGCTGCCATGTTCAGTGGCGATGTTCATAATTTAAGTGCGGAAGAGTTTGGGCAGCTGCATCAGGACGGCTTGCCAACTACCGGGCTGCCGAGTTCCGGTTTGGCGGAGATACCATTAACAACGCTCCTGGTTGATGCCGGACTCGCGAAATCTGGCAAGCAAGTTAAGGATGCTTTGGCTCGAGAAGCGGTCTGGGTTAATGGTCAGGCGGTCGCCCTGAGCCAGAACATGTCCTGCGAAGAACTTTTTGCTGCGAGCGAGGCTCTCAGAGAGCGCTATTTTGTCGTTAAGCTGGGGAAGAAGAGCTACCACTTGTTTGTGCGTTAATGGGCTTGGAAATTGGCCTTTAATGTCTAGGTATTAAGGACTTACCGAGAGAGCCCTGGACTTTGTTTTTGTAATGAGTCTGCGGGGCGAAAAATAAATATAAGATTTATGTTGACAGGTTTCAGGAAGTCGATAGAATGCGCGCCTCGTCGAGTCCAGCGAAGGTTGTGAATCGATCGAAAGCCGCGAAATTCAAGGCCATATTTTGAAATTTCCGGTTGACTTAAAAGCTGCAATCTGTAGAATACGCAGCCCGCTCAACGGAGCGAACGTTCTTTAACAATTGATCAGGCAAAGCGTGTGGGTGCTTGCGATAATGATTCAGTAGAGATGAATCATCAAATGCAAGTAACTCACCAAAGTAATACGTAGTAATACGATGGTAAGCCAAAGTATTTGAGCCGAGTTTTTAGATAGTAGAGCAGGTTTTGCGAAACTATCTCCTCTTGTCGTTTGCATGCACTTGTGTATGTTGGCAGAGGTAAAAGATTTAAACTGAAGAGTTTGATCATGGCTCAGATTGAACGCTGGCGGTAGGCTTAACACATGCAAGTCGAGCGGAAA
>JQIA01000463.1_pt1 | contig 20360 bp, 15 predicted proteins | sample 811431 | NCBI WGS metagenome assembly JQIA01 (sample SAMN02998118, study PRJNA258478) | marine sediment metagenome | biome: marine; feature: seafloor; material: sediment; isolation source: oil-polluted sediment collected from 3 locations (0.5 km, 0.7 km and 0.9 km)... | place: USA: Gulf of Mexico ...
AAATAATAAAGGCTACTACAAGCCCAATGACACCTAGAATTGGTGGTATTTGTACAAGATCAATCATACTTCCCTCGCTATTTGAGTTTTAATTATTAGTAAAATCAGCGTGTAGCTTCTAAATAGAATGCTACTTATCGTAAACGTGACCCCCTTGTATAACAATAATCATCAATTAGAACAATCAACAGATCTGAGTTATTTTATCTCATTGTTTTATAAAGCCTTTATTTATTTTGAGTGAAGAGTTTATTTTGCACTGCACTATGGCTATAATACGCGACCAAAACCTACCCCAACCAATATGAAAATAAAATATGAGTCTCAATACTGTACCAGCAGGTAAGGATCTACCTGAAGAAATAAACGTCATCATTGAAATTCCAGCTCATGCTGATCCAGTTAAGTATGAAGTAGACAAAGATACCGGAGCATTGTTTGTTGATCGTTTTATGTCAACTTGTATGCATTACCCCAGTAATTATGGTTACGTACCTCATACTCTTTCTGAAGATGGTGATCCAGTTGACGTATTAGTACCGACTCCTTTTCCATTACTAGCTGGTTCAGTGATTACTTGTCGCCCTGTAGGCGTTCTAATGATGACAGATGAATCTGGTGTGGATGCTAAAATCTTAGCGGTTCCTTTAAAGAAGCAGTCTCCTACTTACCAAGGTGTTAGAGAAACAACTGATTTACCAGAGTTACTTCTGAATCAAATACAGCACTTTTTTGAGCATTATAAAGATCTTGAACCAGGGAAATGGGTGAGAATTGACGGCTGGCAAGATGCGGCGGCGGCTAAAAAAGAAATATTGGATAGTGTCAAACGTTATGAAGATGCGCCAGAGAAGCCAGCATTTTAATTAGTTTAAATTTTTAGTAATATTTCAATATCGACCAATCGCCATCCATGGCTCTTTTGGTCATACGACCTACATGGATGTAGGAAGTGCAGATAATGCTGGAGCAATTTATCTTCCAATCCATCCATGGACATAAAAAACCTAAGCTAGGTTTACTTACAGAGATGCAAACTCTTCTTCATCAAAGTACTTGATCGCTTTTCTAAATTCATCTAATTTAACTTCTAATTGAACAATAAGATCGACATATATTGGATCATTTCTCAAATTATCAAAAAGAGGATCCATTTTTAAATTCCAAATTTCGACAAATCCTTCTTGAACCGCTTGCCTTAACAGATTTAATGCATCTAACTGATTTCCAGAAAGATTCGCAAGAGCTGCTTGGTGATACCGGAACTTAACGGGGTTAAATTTCTGCTCTGTTATTAAATAATTGATTTTTGTACTAGCCATATTCGCATAGTTTTCTGATTTAATACTATCGCCTTCTTCTTTCCAAGCTTTAGATAAAAGTAAGCTAGTACGGATTAATAAATTATCGTCTAACGAGTTAGTTTTTTTATCCGCTATTTTCTGCACAAATTCAAACTCCTCTATAGCTTCATTCCAGTTTCCAGCATCCAAAGCAAAATAACCTCTCCAAAGTCGCTCATGCCAATGAGTCGTTTCTTTATCAAAAGTTGAAACCCACTTTCTTATCTCATCAATTTTCCCAGAAGCTAACCATAATTCCGGTTGTAAATAGTTTTCAACCATTTTTGATTGAGTCAGCTTTGATTTAGTGTTCATTAAAAAATCCAAGTTAGCTTGCGCTTTTTCAAACTCACCAATTGGTAAATAAATCTGATTAGATTTTAATCGCCACATCCACTCATCACCACCTAAATCCTTCGCTCTTTTAAAGTGAAAATAGGCCTGTTCTAAATCACCCGTAGTCAAACTGATTTCGCCAGCAATTGTATAGGCATTTTCATAATTAGGATTATTACGAACGATGTTATTAAAAACGATCATTGCATTTTTATAATCGCCTTGTCTTATTAAATCATCGGCTCTATTAAATCCGACCACAGCAGCTTGTGGGTCTATTTCATAGGCCTTTTTTCTTAACTTCATACCATCGGAGTACTCTCCAGCTTTGAGTAAAATCGATCCATACCACATATAGGCTTCCGCATTAGAGGGATTCAGTTGAATAGCCATATTTAAATGTCGTTTTGCATTTTGTAATTCTGCATCTTTATTTTCGCTACCATCCGCTCTTTGCCAGTGAAATAAGCCTTTTACAGAATGTGCAATCGCTAACTCACTGTTTAAACTAAGTGCTTTTTCTATATAATTATTGGCCGCCACCTGCGCATCTGCAGGTTCCGAAAAATCATAACTAGCTTCTAATAAGTAAGTTTCCGCCAACATCGCAAATGCTTCCGCATATTTAGGATCAATATTGATAGCACTGTTAAAAAAATTCTTAGCATTCTTAAAATCTTCTTTGTTTCGATTTCTTACCGCGGCCACACCTTTAGAGTATTCTGCAAAGGCAGCAATACTCTTAGTACCAATGCTTTCACTATTTGACTCTTTGCCAAGCAACTTTATTTCCAAAGTTTCTAAAACAGACAATGCAATTTCATCCTGAACTTTAAAAATATTACTAATGTCTTTATCCCAAGTAGAAGAAAAAATGTGAACATCTTCATCCGCTTTAATTAGCTGCGCTGTTACTCTAATTTTATCACCGGATCGACGAACACTACCTTCTAAGATGTATTGAACACCTAATTCTTTCGCGATGGTTTTAATATTGAGATTTTTATTTTTGTATTGAAAAGAGGAAGTCCGAGCGGCAACACGAAGAAGTTTGTTTTTTGCTAATACATTAAGTAACTCTTCTGAGAGTCCATCTGCAAAATATTCATCTGATTTTGAATCACTAAAACTTGAAAAAGGTAATACAGCTATAGTTTTTTGGTTATTAATATTTTGTGTTAAATTTTTGACACTCGTTAATCCAAAATCAGTAGATTCTTTGTTTTTAATTTGGCTGTTGTAAAAAAGAATGCCTGCAATTCCCGCAAAAGCAACAATAATTAAAAACTCAACGACTCGCGTTTTTAAACTACTATTTATTGGCGCTCCTCCATCTATTGCAGAGACTATTCTCCGATCATTTTTAATATCGATAAGCCAACCAAAAATCAATGCAATAGGAAAGCCAGTAAAAGCGATAACGACCATTGAGGACATTAACCAATCTGGGTATTGAAGAACAGGTAATAGAATGTCGGCTATTTGAATAATACCCCAAGCAATAGCTGCATATAAAGTAGCAGCTCGAAAGATTCTCCGTCCTTTTACGTCCTCCCAAATGCTTGTCATATTCAATCCTAGCTTATTGATAATTAATTGTTGATTATATTTATATTTAAGGGTTAGAGCCTCTATTTAGTAATTAGAGCGGCTCCGACCTCGTCTAGTAATTAGACGTATCTAAACAAATAAAGGTTTGAATTATACTAAAATAAAACCGTTTATCTTTTTTTACGTTTATTTATCTCGCTAATATTTTTCAAACCTACTTTTCCGCTAACGGTGAGCATCGTTACTTTTGCACTTGCCTCACCTTCTACATAATGCTGTTGTTGTGAATTTAAGTGTGATTTTTTTCTTTCGAAAGGCCTTATTCTGTTAATAATAGAACCATCAGGTCCTGTATTCATTGAAATTCTGGCATCAAATATATCGTTATAAAAGAAGTAACTGTCTCCCGATACATTCTCTAATTTAATTTTGCCATTTACGCTCAATTCCCCAGATAATTTTGTGTTACCAGAAATACTAAATAAGCTAATATTATCAATTTGATCGGTTACAACTATAATATCGCTTGAAATGGCTTTTACTTTAATATTACTAGACTTCACATTAGCTTCCAATTTGCCACTAACCGTTGACACATCGATACGACCAGAAATATCATTTAGTAATACTTTGCCACTGATATTTTTTATTCTCAGATTTCCTTCTACCGACTTTGCATTAACGTTTCCGCTAACTGAGTTAATGTTAACATCTCCTGCCAAACCATTAAGTAATATGTCGGTTGCTATACCATTAAACTGCATATCGTGCTTTTTTGGCAGCCAAACTTCAAATTTAGATCCTTTGCCATTATTCTTTCCGTGCGCGTGTTTAGCTGTCAACTCAACTTCAATAAGAATAAAATCATCTTTTTTCTCAAAAACAAACTTATCCGCTAAATCATCTATTTCACCTTTAACTAATACTTCATTTTTATCCCAAACATTGATGCTAATTGACCCTCTATCATTACAGATTTTTATTTTCGCCGTTTCCGCAGTATCTAATGACCTATTAATTTTTTCTCCCGCAAAAACAGGTGATATTAAAAGCATCAGCAAAGCTAAAGAAAGGGCTTTAACCTGAGATATTTGAAAAAAGGAAAACTGTATTTTTGAATCAATAAACATCATTTAATGAGTACCAAAATTCACTATTTAAGTGTATTAACTAGCTTAACGTATTTTTATGTAACTAGTTTTTTCTATTTGTAAGTTCTAATTACAGCAATCCATTGGCTATATTAGCTATAAAGCTCGATTAACCTCTCGCCAATAATTCGCGTAAATCAATTAATCCCGCGTTTGCACGACTAATATAATTTGCCATAACAAGAGAATGATTAGCCATCAAACCAAAGCCACTGCCATTGAGAATAAGAGGGCTCCAAACAGTTTCTTGAGTCGCTTCTAGCTCCCTAATAATTTGAGCAAGGCTAGTTTGTGCATTCTTTTTTTCTAGTACATCAGCAAAATCGATCTGAATCGCTTTCAACAAATGAATCAGTGCCCAACAAGCGCCTCTTGACTCATAGAATACATCGTCAATCAAAAACCAAGGCGTTTTTACCGAGACATTTGAAGAAGTTTTGGTGGATTGTGAGGCCGATGCATCGCCCGAAAGGTCAGTATTGATCCGCTCTTGCCCTACTGCCGCCGATAATCGCTGAGATAAGCCTCCTAGTCTTTTATTAACTATTTCTAACCAAGATCTTAAATTATCAGCTCGTGCATAAAATTGAACATTGGGGTTTTCACTTTTAACTAAATCCATTCGAAATTGAGATAAATTATCTCTCCCTTCCGTATAGCTCCCTTCTGCAGTCGGTAAAACCCATGAATTAGTCGATATATTAAATAATGGTTCAGCCTTTTGAAGATCACTATTTTCCAAAGACTGAGATTGAGAGCGGCTCATATCATTTCTTAAAGTAGACACTATATCTCTTATTTGAACCACAACACCAAATTCCCAAGCTGGGATATTGTCTAAAAATAAAGAAGGAGGTAATCGATCATTACTTAAAAAACCACCTGGCTTATCTATTAATACTTTTACAAGCTTTTCAGTTGTCGCAAGTGTAGTAAACCCCGTTTTCAACTCCTGATCATTTGATAACAGAGATTTTGATTCAGCTCTAACGTCAAATAAATCAGGTTCAAAACTCCAATACACGCCTAAAAGGTAAAGGCTCACTACCACAAATATTGAAGCAAATAGGATTCTTTTGCTCAAAGAGTTTTCCTCTCTAGCTATCGGATTAGGAGGTAAGGACTCATCTTTATTTTCGCCAACCATGTCATCATCTTCAAATAGACTACTAGCTTCAACCGTATTTGATGATTCATCTGTAATATTTGAACCATTCTTTTTAGATTTACCAAAACCCCACATACTATTTCAATTCCTTAAGTTCAAAGTGCTTAGGTGTCTGTACGAGATATTAGCCCATTATCCTAGTAAAACAGCGCACCCGCAACAATGTATGCTAAAAAAGTTGGAGCAGTAAACAAAAATAGAGAAAACATAGCAACAACCCTAACCAAGGTAACATCCCAGTTAAACTGACTTGCTATACCAGCACAAACGCCCATCACTTTCGGGCGTGCTAAAGGTCGACGACCATAGCATACATCATCATATCGCTTACTCTTTCGGTAATGTTTATATTCACTATCTGTAAATCGGCTCATTTTTTTCTCCTACTTAAAATCAACTCTATAAACGGAATAGAATTTAAAAGCGCCTAAGACGCCTTTTTCATTTTAGTTTTAAGTTCTTCTAACTCTTTATTTAAATCGTCTTCAGACTGAAGGCCATCAATTTGCTGACTTAAACTAACGTTCTGACCCAAGTCCATCGCTTCAACTTCCGCTTCCATTTCATCGAGACGCTTTTCAAAACGATTAAATCGATTCAGCGCCGTATCAATCCCTGTTACTGCAATTTTCTGACGTATTTGGATACTACTTTTAACTGTCTCATGCCGAGCGACAATTGCCTTACGCCTTGCTACCGCTTCATTAAGCTTTAATTGAAGTTTAGAAATATCATGCTCTAATTTTTCCAAAGCAACTTCTAGCGCTAATAACTCTTTTGATTGAGCCGTAATTGCATCAGCAATACGATGTTTCTCTTCTAATGCCTGCTTAGCTAAATCATCACGACCTTTTTCAAGAGCAAGTTCCGCACGTTTTTGCCAAGAATCAACTTCAGATTCAAAATCCTTTAAGTGACGTTGCATTTCCTTTTTATTAGCGATGGTTTTAGCTGATTCAGATCGAACATTAAATAAGGTCATTTCCATTTCTCGAATGATCATATTCACCAACTTTTCGGGATCTTCCGCTTTATCAAGCATGGAATTAAGATTACTGTTTAAGATATCTGAAAATCGTTTAAAAACATTCATAGTGTTCCTCTCTTATTAATCAATAATGAAATACTTAGTTTTCATTTAATGGGTTTTCATTAAAAGATAATTCAGGAAACGTGCCAGAAATACAATATTATCTTAATCTATTGTTTTATAAAGGGTTTTGTGTGTATTTAAAAGATTTTTAAGAAATCAAGCATTACTAGAAATAAGCAAAACAACCACCGATTAGCTATTTTGGCTTACTTATATAAGGCTAAAGAAGTCGTTAAAAGTTATTTCAACAGTAACAATGGGGCAGGCTTAGTCACTCGATTAACGCCTCGCCATGATGATAACAACATCAATACAAACAAGCTTAACGGTAATTGCCACCATAAAGAAAAGTGAAATTCGAACTCAATTTCAAAAACAGATTGATATAAAAAATAGGTTACCAGTTCGATACAAATTAACGCAACTGATGAAGATAAAATCGCTATCCATAAAAACTCAAAGCGAAAACTAACCGCTAAAAAATGTCGACTTGCACCTAGCGTTCTTAAAATAGCTGACTGCTTTAATTTTTGAGCAAAGCTATGTTCCATTGTTGCCCATAAAAGCGCTAAGCCAGCCACTACAACAAACACCATCAAAATCTCGATTGCGGAACTAACTTTTGCAATAATGTTTCTAACCTCATCAAAGATTCTATCAAGGTCAATCACAATCGAAGTTGGATGCTTTTTAACAATCTCTGCTAGCAATGATTTTTTTTCCTTAGGCAAATAGAAAGCATTCATATAAGTCGGGCTAAAATCATCTAGATCACCCGGTTTGGCAATCACGTAAAAGTTGGGTGTAAAGGTTTGCCAATCAATACTTCTCAAGCTACTAATCTCTGCAGTCCATTCTCGACCACCAATAGTAAAGGTTATCTTGTCTTTTAGTTCTAGTCCTAAAATATCAGCGGTTTTAGAATCAATAGAAATTGAAGCCATTTGTTTTTCATTATTCGCAGTTTCAGATAACCATTCACCACTTGTAATTTTATTTCCTTTTGGTAACTTTTCTGTCCAAGTCATATTTAATTCTCTTTTTAAAGAGTTATGTTCTTGAACGGACTCAGGTAAAGCAGTTTTTATTTCTTCACCGTTTATTTTAGTTATTCTAGCTCTCACCATCGGATACTGCTCCGATGCAATAACATCATTTTCTTTAAAAAGAGAGTTGAGAGCCGAAATTTTATCCGGTGATATATTGACCATAAAATGGTTTGGCGTATCTATCGCGATACTTTGTTGCCATTTATCCAACAACTCGGTTCGAACTAAAATAACAATCGCAATAACGAATAACGTACTACTAAAAGACAACAAATGAAGTAAAGTAACTCCTTTGTTTGCATCGAGTTGTCGTAAACTATAATTAATCGCAACATTCTTAGTATGGGATAAACGTCGTACCTGAGATAAAACTAATTTTGCAAATATCCCAAAAATCAATCCCATAACCACTAGCCCCGCGGTGACACCGAAAACTAGTTTTACATCGCCAATTTGCACATACATCACACTTAATAATGACAAAAAGGCAATAAAATAAATCAAACGTACATTATTTTTCATAGGCGATAATTGCCTACGTAATACTCTCATTGGAGGCACATCTTTTAGTTGAGTTAACGACGGCATCGCAAAACCCATCAATAAAATCAACGATGAAAGAGCTGGAAAAAGTAGCACCTTTAACTCCGGTGCGGGTAATGTTTCCACAAACAATTCGCTTAACCATTTGACCATCATCCACTGAAATCCTAAACCAAATAGTGCGCCAATCATTATCCCGCTGACCGCAACCAATCCCAAGATGATAATAAACACGGTTAATACCTGACGATTATTCATGCCAAAACATCGCATTAACGCACTCATATCAAACTGTTTGGTTGCGTATCGATTGGAAGTAATTGCAATTGCAATCCCAAGAAGAATTAAAGTTAATATACTCGACAGGCTAATATATTTTTTACTTCGAGTAATCGCAGAACCGGCTAAAGGAGTCTCGTCAAAAATACTAACCAGTCTTTGACTTGAGTTAATGATTGGTTCGAGAAATTGTTTAAAATTTTCAATGTCATTTTTATTGCCGACAAATAAATAACGATAACTCACTCGACTACCCGGTTGAATTATTTTGGTCTTAGGTAAATCATCGATATTAATGATCGCACTTGGAGCTACATTAAAAAGCGTTGAACCCTGTCCGGGCTCTAGCATAATGACTCCATTGACGGTTAAATCGGCATATCCTAGCTCAATTGAATCTTCTTTTTTGACAGATAGTTGATTGTATATTCGTGGCGCAATCCAAACGGAACCAAGGTCGGGGATCTTATTTGCAATGTTAACGTTACCATATGGAACATCTGATAATTCGATTCGTCCTTTCAAAGGGTAATTCTTTGACACTGCTTTCACACCTGAAAGTTGGATTTCCCCATTAGCAGAAAGAACACTAGCAAAACTAATCACACTTGCACTTTGTAAGTTAAGTGTCTTTGCTTTATCTAACCACTCCTGATTTAATTCATTAGGCGAAGTGATAACCAAGTCTGCACCTATAATCTGAGAGGCTTGTTGATCTGTTGCGGATGAAACTCGATCAATTATTAAATAAATAACACTCACTGATGCCATAGCAATCGACAAAGCAAAAACCAAAATCGATAGATCGCCTCTCAGCCAGTCACGCCTGAAAATACGAAAGGCAATTTTAAAGAGTTGGTTGAAATTGTTCATTGTGGTAAATCTGATTCAATTAATTCGCCCGCGCTTAATGATATTTTATAATCACAGCGTGATGCTAACTTGATATCATGAGTGACCAAAACCATAGTGGTATTATTTTTCCGATTCAGTTCAAACATCAACTCAACAACCTTTTTACCGGTATTAGTATCTAAATTTCCAGTCGGTTCATCGGCAAATAATACTTGAGGATCGCAAACGAAAGCACGAGCGATCGCGACTCTTTGTTGTTCGCCACCGGATAATTGATTAGGAAAATGTTGAACTCGCTCAGACAAACCCACTTGTTCCAATTGAGAAAGCGCTTTTTCTTTCGCTTTTATATCACCGCGTAACTCTAACGGCATCATCACATTTTCTAGCGCGGTTAAACCTTCTATCAATTGAAAACTTTGAAATACAAAACCAACCGAGTTTTTTCTAACTAACGCCCTATCGTCTTCAGACATTTCAAAAATAGAACTTCCATCAATGGAAATTTTTCCACGAGTAGGTTTATCTAATCCGGCCAACAATCCCAAAAGAGTTGTCTTCCCAGATCCAGACTCACCGACTATCGCAAGGCTTTTTCCTTTTTGCAATGAAAAGCTAATATCTTTAAGAATTTGAAGTGATGATTCACCCGTTGCAACTATTTTGTTTAGCTTTTCTATTTTCAACATCTAGTTATAAACTCACTATCATTTCTAAAGTCTGATTTTTATTTAATTCAACTAATTGCATTTGATTATTAACGGGAGCATACGTTACTCCATTGACCAAAATTTCAGTTCTTACAGGATATATACCTTGTGGCATTCCTTTTGGTAGTTGAAAAGTGAACTCATTTTCAAATGCTCCGCTAGCATTGGTTTCTGCATTTACGGTTTTAGTAAATGATTTCAATTCTTTACTATTGTCTTCATTGTCAAAAATGGTGATTTTTTCTTCTATGGTTAATGTTCGTGTGTTAACACTTCGAACCACCTCTAACTTGGATAAAATTGAAATGTCATTTCCTGCAGTAACGACATCTCCCGGTTGAATACTTGACTCATAAGAAACAAGTTCAGGCTCGTTAGGTAATTCACCATGTGCTAATTTATATTTCTCTATAACTTCCCCTTCATCATTAACCTGTTTCGATTGGTAATCGACAACCATGTCATAAATCAATTTAGCTGCAACACCTATAACAACAATGGCTCCTATTTGTTTTAAACGTTTACTACTAATTCCTCCACATCCGCTTCCAAACATTAAAGTAATGGAAATCAATCCAATCATCATTATTTGACTTAATTTTTTTGAACTACTTGTCTCTTCTTTATACATAATAAAACTCCCAGTTTTTTATTTTACTAATTGCTAATTGCTAATTGCTAATTGCTAATTGCTAATTAATTCTAATGGCCTTTTTAATATTTTCCATTGCGTTTTTTGCATCGCGTTTAAGTGATTTTGCGGCTTTTAATTTAGGAACAAACTCTAATGCTGACTCTGATTTGGCAATAGCACAGCTATAATTCAATGCTTTAAAACAAGCTTGCCCGTCTTTTAAAATCTTATTAGCCCGATTTAGATTTTGCTGTTCTTGTTTTTGTGCATCTTCAGCGTCTTCTTTCACATCTTTGGCTTCAACATCCATCGACTTAACCGACAAAGCAATATTAGCTTGACGAATAGCGCAATTAAATTGTTTTTTTTCATAACAATCTCTTGCTTTTTTCATAGACGCATCATAACGAGATTCTTGAGCTTTAAACTTAATAATTTCTTTTTCATGCGCTTTTTTGGAGCTGTCCAATAATGCTAGCGCTATTTTATTATCTGGTGAAATATTTAACGCTAGCTTAGTATTTTTTTCCGCACAAGTGTAATCATTAGCACTAAAACAGTCTTGAGCTTTTTGTATTGACTGACTAAATAGTAATTCATTTTGTTTTCTATATATAAGCGACTCGGCCTTTAAAAACGACTCGCTATCTTTTGCTATTAGGCTTAGTTCTTCCAACTGTTGTTTAGCGCAAATAATATGGTCATTTGACAAGACTTGTGTATCTAAACATCCATCAACTTCAATCATATGCGCATTGATTTTACTTTTTAGATTTTCATCAATTGATAGTTTTAATAATTTTTTTGCTTCGGTATGATTCGGAGCCATGTTTAAAATAGAACGAGCACTGCTAATTGCGCACTGATAATCATTCGCATGATAACAAGAAACAGCTTTTGAAAATGATTCATCTATCGCTGTTGTTAACTCATTGGGTGCAAAATATTTGTTATATGTAAACCAAATAAGAACAGGCAAAAGAATAAAGCTAACAATTCTAAAAATAGGAACGGTGGGTACAAAAGTCATTCCTAAAAGAAATTCATCAATTGTTTTTGTACGCTCAGATCTTTTTAATTTAAGCGCCGAGTCTAATGCTAGCCATTGGCGTTTGCTCAAACTATCTATAGGTTCAGGTGATAATTTTTTAGCAATTGCTGTAGCTGCTGACAACGCATTAAACGGATGAACTCCCGTTAACATTTCATACGTTATTACCGCAGCAGCATAGACATCATCACTTTTATCTGGCTCCCGTCTTTGTATCATTTCTAAGCTAGCGTACGCTGGTGTTATAGCACCAAGCACTCCAGCATCAAAATGATCTTTCATATCGGATTCGAGAGCTAACCTAGCGATACCAAAATCAAGCACTTTTGCGCCATCTTTAGTAATAAAAATATTCCCAGGCTTAAAATCTGAATGAATAATACCTTTCTTATGAGCATATTTTAAAGCCTCACAAAAATCTTTTAAAATTGACAATGATTGCTCTTTCCCTAAGCCTATGCCTTGTTTAGTTTTTAATAATTGATCAAGATCTTGTCCTTTCATTAACTCCATTGTCATAAAAATAGTATCACCATCTCTATCGAAGTCATGAACAGTAACAATATTAGGATGAGAAAGAAGATGAGAGCGACTGGCTTCACGTTGCAAAGTAATAAACGCATCAGGGTGATTTTTAAAATCAGCATTTAGAATTTTAGCGGCTACATAAGGATTATTATCGCGCGCTTCGACTTTTCGTAAATCTTGAGCTTTATATACGGTTCCCATTCCACCAGCGCCTAGGGTTGATTCAAGTACAAAACGTTTATTTAAAATTATTTTATTTTCAGCAAGCGCAAGATCAGCATCTTCTTTTGCTTTCATAAAACCTTGACTCTTTTTATCCGAGTGCGCAATTTGACTAATTTGAGTCAAAGCGGCACGCTTTTGCTCTGAAGTTAGCGGTCGATTGACATTTTTGGCTGACTGATGCTCTGAAGAAGCCATAATGATAGGTGTTTTATCCATTTTAATATTGATGAGATGATACTACAGCTTGTCATTAAAGGTCTAAAATATCATGGTAAATTGACCATCATGCACGTTTGATTTTTAAGAGGGTTAATAATTACTACCGTTATTTTGAGTGATTTTGTATACTCTGCACCGATATGCTCTGATTTATCGACAATAATTGGTTAATAATTACATAGTTTAAATCAATTAAACTATGCATATAGCTGAAACAAAAATGATTACTATCAGTCTAACTGTAAGTGTTTCGATGTTTTTTTATAAAAAATAGGTGTCTAATATGTTCAATCGTATTTTCTTTATCCTAACCAGCATTTTAATCCTCACATCCTGTAGTAAAGGTGCTGATACTGAAATTATTGGGTTTGAAAATAATAAAACTACAGTAGGTGAATCGGTTGGTCTCATATTAATCACTAACAATTCAGATATAACTGACATCCAATGGCTACAAACACAAGGTCCTACAATAAACTTTCTTGGAGCGGATCGGAAAATCATCGGGTTTGACGTAACCACTGAAGGCAGTTATACCTTTCAAGTAGAATTTAAAGACTTTAAATCAAATGATCGCTTCATTGAATATTCCTTTGATGCTATATCTGGCTCGCCTGTGTATGTAAATATTAGACTTGATCACGCAGCCAATTCACAAGCGAAAATGTCATTACAAGCATACGAGCAAATGCCTGGAAACGTAACGTCTATCAGTTGGACTCAAGTTGAAGGACCTTCAGCTGCATTAAATAATACGGATCAGTTATCAGTCAATTTTACGGCTCCTACGATAAATGAAGATGCATTGCTAAAATTTAAGGTCACGATCATTGACGATCAAGGAAATTCAGCCAGTGATTCAGTCAACATTTTGCTTGAGGAAACTAATATTGATGATGATAGTTTCTTCAATTCTGGTCGATTTGCGGATATTTCACTTGCCGATGTCCATCCTTTCGTTACAGAGTCAAACTACTTTAATGAGCTTAATGAATGTATTTATTCAAATACCAGTACCGAACTTTGTAATTTAGGGAAATTACCCTTTATTGGAAGTTTAACGGCAAACCCAACAACAGAAGACATTATGGCTCGAGTTTTGGTATCCCATGATTGGATGGGATTGCGATTCCAAGAATATCTGGAAGTCATTGACATCAGTAATGATATTAAAAACCTGCTGGGCGCAACAACAAGCATCGTTATTTCCTACGATATTAGACCATCATTCTTTTGGTCCGGCACCGGTGCAATCTATTTAAGTGCGAGTTATTTCTGGGTGACGCCTGAAGAACGAGACACCATTGATACCACTCAAGATTTCCGTAGCGACTTTAGCAAAGATTTATTATTTGCCGATCCTTGGCGAGTTACCAAAGATAACGAATATGCTTACTCAACTCCACTGATTGCCACCCGAGAATTACGTGATCTGGATAACTCTAAACATAATTTATCACGAGTGCTTTATCATGAATTAGCTCATGCCAATGATTTTTTCCCTCCTAGAGCTTGGGCAAATACTAATAATAGTGATTTTGCTTGGACTTACTCAAGCACCAACCAACCCGACTCAACAGGTTTGGCAAGCGCACTTCCGTTAGTTAGCCAAGAAATGTATGACTTAGGAAACGTGATGTTTCAAGGAGAAACCGCCACACAAGCTCAGCAAAATTTTACACCAAACGATGTGGCAGAATTCTTTTTTCCCTATGAAGCAACCAATACTTACAATTACAGCACTTTAAGAGAAGATTATGCGATGCTTGCAGAGGAATATCTAATGACCTACCGATTCGGTGTTCGATATGATCAAGGAATCACAGGTTTAGCACCGGACTACATTATATCGACAGCAGAAAGAGGTAGAGTGGGTCACGATAGAACTAAGTCTCGAGCGGAATACGTAGTATCAAATATATTACCTAGCATTGACCTTATTGAAGCTTCAGCTCAAATCCCTCAACCATCAACGCTCACTACCGGGATTAGCTGGTGGGATGCGCTCGCGCTCCCCACATTGGGCAAATCAAATGAGTCACTAATTAATAAAACGGACTCTTTGAATACAAAACGGCCTAAAATACTATTAGGAATTGATAGAAGACATCAATAAACTTATATAATTTATTAGAATTATTTTCGTTTAAAATGATATTTAATATCCCCAATTTTTGCGCCATCAGCAATTTTTAAGTCTGTTGGTCGGTGCAAATGTATCACGCCTAAAACGCTCGAAGTCTCATCAATTTTTATCACGGGTTTATCACTCGAGTAGTCTGAAAACCAACTATTATTTTCTTTAATCACAATGTCGCCTTTAACGACACTGTTATCAGATAACGCTATATCTCCGTTAGAGGTTTTAATATTTTGGTTAATAATAACTTCTGTAACTTCGATATCACCATTAACGGTTTTAATACTCCCACCTATAACGCCATTGGATTTAATAAAAACAGAACCATTAACCGTCTCTACATTTTTCTCGATATTGGCATTTTTTCCAACGTCTATTGAGCCATTGACTGTTTCTGCACTTTCCAGTTGAACATTATCTCCAACTTCAATACCGCCGTTAACCGTCTCGACTTCTTCAGCTGTAGCATCATCGTCAATATCAATCCCGCCATTCACACTAGAAAGATCACCCACCTTAGATCCAGAATCAACACTAATCCCGCCAAAAACAGAGCTAATATCTCCAGAACTTCCGTGAGCACCAACGTGGATTGCACAACTTGAGAATACTGCTGTAAAACTGATAATAGATACTAATTTAATTACTTTATTCATATTCTTCTCACATAAATTATCGTTAAAAATCCAAAATTATCTTTGCAAACCAAAGTTAAGACTACAAATCAAGACAAGCAAACTCTTTGCCATGTTTTATATTGTAATAAAATCAATGAGTTAACTTAAAACATTATGTTTCAATTTGAAAACAATTAGTCAAATTACCCAATAGCTGTTTAGTTAGGCTATCTCTCAACATCTAGTAACAGAAAGCTAGTTGCATCTTTTTTAAATAAAGTTATATTGAGTTTTTTTGTAAGCTTTCGAGTAGAAGAATGAAACTAATGATGACTAAATATTTACTATTACTAACCGTTTTAGCCATTTCCACAGGATGTTCTGAGACATCTAATTCTCACGTAGAGAGTGACAAACAGACTCAGAATAAACTTGTACAGAGTAAGCATGATCAGAATATGATATCTCCTTTAGTTTCTGCAAAATGGCTAAAGGAACATTTAAACGATACTAATTTGGTTTTGTTAGATGCCAGCGTTTTAATAGAAATGGATGAAACTGGATATAAATCGATTAGCGGAAAAAGCGAATACGAAAAAGCTCATATCCCACATGCCCGGTTTGCTGATTTAAAAGGTAATTTATCTAATCAATCATCCAAGAAAGACTTTGTCATGCCTAGTGCAGAACAGTTTCAAAAAGTCATGCGTAATTTAGGCCTCAATAAAAATTCACACGTTGTGATATACGCAAGGGAAAACCAAACTTGGCCGACAAGAATATGGTGGATGCTTAGATGGGCAGGCTTTGATAGAGCTAGTATTCTTAACGGTGGTCAAAATGCTTGGACGGAAAACAAATATATTTTGACGAGTGAGAGCTCAAACTATTCTTCAGGCGATTTCGAAGTTAATCTAAGAAAAGAGTTAGTCGCCGATCAAGCTCTAGTATTGAATGCTATAACTGATAAGGAAGTTACAATTGTAGACTCCCTCCCGCCCTCACATTACCAAGGTGACTTTGCAATGTATGCGCGAAAAGGTCATATCACTAGTGCTATTAATTTACCCTCTTCAAACTTTGTCGATGAATCTGGATTTTTTCTATCGATTGATGACTTAGATTTAATGCTCGATGGAAAGCGTAAAGATAAAATGATTACTTATTGTGGTGGTGGAATAGCAGCATCTTCCGTGGCATTTAACCTTCACCGTGCGGGCTTTTCAGATATAGCTGTTTATATGGGTTCACTTGAAGAGTGGACTGAAGATTCAGAAAACCCTATGAGCGTTGGGGCTACCCCTTAAACCAGGTTGCAACAAAATAATATTAACTAAGAGTTGAATCCCTATAACCTTTGCGACTGACCTCAAAGATTATAGGGATTCAACTCTAAATATCAGTTATTTTCAGATAATTGAAGACTCTTTATTAAAAAAAATCGAAGAAGTAAACTATCGCAGCTCTTTTCCAATCACCAGGACCTTCTATTGACGCCGCTTGAGTACCAAACCACACCTTCCCATCCTTACCTATTGACCCACTATTTTTAACCTTTGAACGAACATCACCATTCTCAGATATCACTCCAATAAAATTACCGTTATGCCAAACTTCCCCATTTTTCTCAATAGAACCATAATTGTCATTTTTACTTACCCAAATTTTATACTCAGGGCTTATAGTGCCTACATACTCACTATTTATCCAGACTTCTCCTTTACGAGTTATTTCACAAATAACTCTCCCATCTAACCAAAGTTTTTGACTCGTCGATTGCTTTTTAGCTTTTTGGGGCATAGCTGCTATTTTTTTAGAAACACCTTTATTTTTTGACTTAAATATCTCTAAATTCTGTTGAGCACTTTCAATAATTTGACGTTGTTTCTCACGCTCTTGCTCTTGAGGAGTATTTAATATGCTATCAAGTGCTGATGCATAGGCAATATTTGTTAACCCCGTAATAAATAATTTACTATTTTCAGTATATTGGCTAACTCCACCTATATTAAGTATTTTATTATCATCATTTTTATTGGCTCTATTTATGAAGTTAGCTTTATCCAAAGCCATCATAACCTTCCCTTCAAATGACTGTTTCACTGTGTTTATCTGCTCAATGATTTGATTACGCCATGTACCATTTACCCAACGATCAAATCTATTTTTATCCTGCTTATTAACTTTACCATTAGCAAAGTTCTTTTCCATTTTTTGAGTATCTGTTTTCATCGTAATATTAATTAAGGTTGACATCTTAGTTGCCCACTCAACGACTTCTTGAGCAGAAGGTGAAGATGCAATTTGAGGTCTGTTTCTAGCTTGATATTTCTGAATGATATTATTATAAATTTGCGAACTGCTAACTCGAGGTTCTTTAGTTCTTGATTTTTTTATCGGTTTACTCCATGTTTCAGCAATTTTAGTTAGCTTGTCTCTATCAGCGTTCCAACGCTTAACTAACGCTCCATATTCCTTATCAGATTTTGAGTTTGTAGACTCTAGCAAGGTTCTAGCAGCGGTTAATTTAGATGTTAAGTTATTGTAGGCATTAACATCTCCTTTTTTCAAATAAGTTAATCCATTATCGATTTGCGAAAGAGTTTTTTTTGCACGAACAAAATCTGAATCCTGAGCATTTACAAAACCCATAAATAATAAAAGGCAAAATATACTTATTGTATTTTTCATAAAATAATCCATCTAGTTAACAACTAATCTTAAAGCAAAATAGAACAACAACAGAAAATCTTACAGTAAAAGGATACATTCTCCAACTTTTATCAGAAATAATTACTTTAATCTGTGTAGAACATCTCAAAAAAATTAAACCTAGAAGCATTATTTGATACTTCCAGGTCCGACTTTAAGTAAGATATGATCATCTATCTCTTAGTTAAAATGGTTTTCACATTTCTAGCAAGGAATCCAACTGTTCTAAATCATTCAACACTCTCCACTTACCGCCACCACCCTCAACTCGCTTTTGCCAAGCAACTAAACGGTTTTTATAATCTCTTGGATCAATATTATCTGTTCTTAGTTTTGTTACATTTAAAGCAACCACTTCAATACCTTTAACATCAATCGGGAAATCTCGAATATGTCCTTTACTTAAGTCCTCTTCCAGATCTGAAAATATAAGAACATATTTTTCCCCCGCTTTTGTTTCGTTTACAAAATCCGTAGCCTGCATTAATCCACCTGTAATATCCGTGTTTCTGCTACCGCGTTTGATATTAGTAACAAACTCATCTACCGCCTGCTTAAATAATCGCTTTTGATTATTGGTAGTACTCGGTCGTAAATCGAAGGTCGCTTTAGCAATAATATCTTTCTCACTAAAACTACCACTATCAATTCTGGCAATCGCGATTGAATCCCCACTATTTAAGGTCGCCAATAAGTAGTTCATAATGCTTTGAGCTTTTTTTATTTCTTCAGTATAAGTTCCGGAAGTGTCAATCAACAGATAAACAGCCTTGTTTTTTGGTTGATACTCACCGCAAGAAACCATTAAAAAGAAACTAATAAATAAACTAACCTTTCTGAAATATCTCATGATTTCACTCCACTAGTATTTGAGTTTTTTGAATCAAGATCATCTTGATGCTTAGATCCCATTTGGCTTTTAACTAATCTTTCTATACTCAATGGCAACATAATTAACAAGTCAAAAAAGTGAGTTAACATGTTGAAAAAATGTTTTGATAATCCTCCCATCAATCGAACTAAGATGCGTAATATTCTCAAAATACTAACACTAATAAGACCTATAACAATTCTAAGAGAATGGATAAAAGACTCCAAAGGTATAGCAATAAATGCTAGAGCGAAAGGCAGTATAAACCCCATGACCATTTGCCCAACTGACGGTATCCATCTAAATTGTGCTTCAACAACGCCACTGCTTGCACCTACACCAATCAAAGACTGTTGTAATGCTTCTCTATCTAAAGCTAACAAATCACGCATGTAGGCTAATGACGATTCAATGCTGGCTAATATTGCCAATATTGCAAAAGACACCCACATCATTCGACGTCTCATTTTGTCATCCATGCTACTGATGATTGGAAATAAGTGAGTAATGCGTAATGATTCTAATAAAAACAAACCCATCGCTATTTCAACTAATATAATCACTAGTGCTGCAATATCAGACGTTTTTAATGAACCAATATAGCTAGCGCCACCGACCATTTCTGCCATTGGCATTGCGATTAACTGGAAGTTGATCAAACCGCCTAAAACAGCTATCACTAAAACCAAACCAGAGATGAAAAACTGGGTGAACGCAGAGGATCCTAGGGCGTTAATTGCAACATCCTGATTAGATAAAATATTAGAATAGTTCTCAATTTGTTCGTCGATATTTTTTGAACGTTCAGCTAACCCGCTAATTTTTTCATCGACGATTGTTAGTTTGCCATCTATTTCTCTCCAAACTGGAAGCATACCTTTCAGTAAACGATGACTTTCTGCGCTCGATTTTTTATAGGCTTTGAGCGTTTGCTGATGAGATTCATCAACCGCTTTTTTGATATTAGTTAATATTTTATTAACCGTTGGATCACCGTTTGAGGGTAAATTTGAAATAGTCTCAACTACGTTGCCCCACGCTGGAGGTAACAATGCCGCACTAGAAGAACTTTGATAATCAACTTCTATTTTATCAATCGATTCCGCTATTTGTTTATGCAGAGCAGGATATTGTGACAAGTCTCGCTGAACAATGTCAGTTATACGAGTAAACTCTCGTTCAATGGTTTTTTCTGATGCTTTAGCGCCACTTGCTAGTAGGATATCTCTATTACGTTGAGAGACTCTATTTTCTAATTGGCGTAAACTAAATCCCCATAGACGTA
>JQIA01000464.1_pt1 | contig 20325 bp, 36 predicted proteins | sample 811431 | NCBI WGS metagenome assembly JQIA01 (sample SAMN02998118, study PRJNA258478) | marine sediment metagenome | biome: marine; feature: seafloor; material: sediment; isolation source: oil-polluted sediment collected from 3 locations (0.5 km, 0.7 km and 0.9 km)... | place: USA: Gulf of Mexico ...
ATCTAATAGCTCTCACATACGCTTATATGATGCTGATTGATATGATGTGATGTGATGATGTGACCTTGATATCAAGGCATAAAAAACCGCTTAAAAAAGCGGCTTGTTTTTTACTCGTCCTTATCTTTTAAAAATAATAACCATAAATAATAGATTGCTATGTAGAAAATCAAATTAGGAAAACAAACGATTAATAATAAAAAGAATAACTCCATTTTATATACCTCTATTTATTTTTACATCAAAATAAATTGTTTTGAATTGGTGTATTAAATCGCCTTTTATTTTAGTTATAAAACTATCGGATCGTTCTGCTATAGAATCCCGATCTTGATAATCTTTTTTTGATACTCGTTTCCAAACATCACAACACAAAATAAAATAAAATATTTTTTTAGTCTTTTTATTTAATACTGTTTTTAACTCGCTTTGATAAATCATTTTAATAGTTCCCTATTAGGTTTTTTTTGATTTTCAAAATATCATTTTCAGATAGTTTATCAAAAATTTGTTTACCTATATTGCAACCGAAAGCATTTTGTAACATTGATAAGATTATTCTATTATTATCACAATTTGCGCTAGTCAATCTATCCATATAATTCATAAGATTGTTTTTATAAATTTTACAAAATGATTTTGTTTTAACTTTTCTAACTAGTGTTTTTATTTCTGGAATATTACAGTTATTTGAAATTGCAAAAGTAAAATTATTATTCATTTTAACAATTCTCCATTGCTAATAACCTTAAAATTTTAAGTTCTAGATCGTGATCTTCTATAAAGTCTAGAAAATCGCTAGGATGAAATAGATTTTCTAATTGATTGATTGCTTGTTTCTTTTGTCCATTGATAAAACTATCTAAAATTTGAGATTCTAAAATATCAGATATACAATTATTAAAACAATCGTCTAAACTGATTAATAGTTCTAAACTTTCACTATCAAGGAAATTATGGAAACTTTCGTTTGCGCTTGTTTCGTCATAATCGAAATAATCTTTCGCGCTATAAATAGTTGTTTCAGGTTGACCATTGATCCCGCTATGTGCGGGTAAAGTTAGACCGTCCGAAAATTGACTATTAAAACTTTCAAATGCTTCTCTATATTCATTCATTAGTTAATACTCCCAGTTAAATTTAATCCTTTACGAACGCTATCACCGCGAAACAATTGATCTAACCTAGCCGCAATTAAATTCCAATAGTTAGACAGTATTTTATCCGCTTGTAATTCGGAATAGTCAAGCGGTAATGTTCCCCATCTGATCGCTAATTCTAAAATGTAGAAATTTCTATACTCATGGTTAAAAGGTAAACCCGCCAACCAGTTAGCAAGTGCTTTCTGGTTTCCGTACCTTTTAAAATCATAATCAGGACATTCAGAATAAAATCGGTTTTTTGCATAGTCGATTTTCTCTTGGTTGTTTTTAAAGTCGTGATCATCGGACGTTATACAATCTAAAATATAATTTTTGATTTTAAGGTCTAATTCTGCTATTGATGGTTTTTTCATAATTTTATTTTCCTGTTTTATTAATAATTAGAATTAATTAGATATTTTCCGCGCGTATTTTCTATTTTTGTCACTAAACCTTTTTATTGTCGATTAATTTAATTAATTCTTTACCACTTAAAAGAATAAGTGATCCGTTTAATTCAATACTGAATTGATTTTCCGATATTTGTTTAATCATTTGTTTGTTGTTCCTTCTATTAGTTGGTTTAATAATTCATTCCAGAATTCTTGTTTCTTACCATCTTTAAACCATGACAAAACTAAACAACTTGCACCGCTGGAAATGAATTCTATATATTCGCTATTAGTCCAAATAGTTACATCATAATAATTAGCCGATGAATTATCATCTAAAATAAAACCGTGTTTTTTACAATGGTTCAAAATTGCTTGTTTACTCATAATTTTATTTCTGTCTGATTTATTAACTTAAATGAATAATAATCCACTTCTGTTAGAAAGTCCACTTCTAAATCGTTTATTTATCATTTATTTTTTAGCATACTATATAAGCAATAAAAAACCCGTTCCCACTATTCCTAATTGCAGAAAATAAAAAATATAAAATCATTTCAAAAATATAAAATCATTTCAAAAATATAAAATCATTTCAAAAATATAAAATCATTTCAAAAATATAAAATTATAAATCATTTCAAAAATATAAAATTATAAATCATTTCAAAAATATAAAATTATAAATCATTTCAAAAAAGTCTCACTTTAATGGAACTATCCTCACTTACCCCACTTTAATGGAACTATCTTCACTTACCCTGACTTTATCTAAGAGGACAAAAGTTGATAAATATATTTAACCAACAAAAACAACAACTTACTAACAGGTAAACCCTCTTAAAAATTATAATGTCCTATCTAAAATCATAATGTCCTCTTAAATTAAAAAAATATTCAATAAAAACAACAACTTACTAACACATAAGACATAATATACAACTTTTGTCCTCTCTAAGCTATATATTAAGTATAATATACACTATATATAACCCTATATAGGCTACTAGAACCCTCCCGTGGTTTGCATATAAACTAAGTGGACGCTTGAAGAGGACAAAAGTTGACCTTTTTGACCTGCCTATTCATAAGTCATTGATAAATATAAGCTACAAATGTAACAAATAGGACAAAAGTTGATTTTTAAGAGGACATTTTGAGCGTTAAGAGGACAAAAGTTGCCTCAGATCGGACAAAAGTTTGCATTATTGAATCAATTCCTATACTATCCACTTCTCTTATTATCCACTTCGGATAGTAATAACCAAGGAAATGATAATTATGAATGATAAACATAAAGAGTTATTGGATAGATTGGACGAAATCAAGTCTATCATAACTGACCCCACCACGCTTTTGAATCATCAAGAAGATAAAACTCGTTTAGTTGATATAAATACCGTTGACGCAGATGAAATAACCAAGAAAGCACAAAGAATTTTAGATTCAATTGAAGTTGTTTATCCACCAACAGATTTAAAAGAAGAATCATTAAAAGCCGCCATTGATTACGCTGTTAAATTTGGTATTGAAGTTGGTATTATTCACACCTCGATTGTATCGGGTGCATGAATCTAATTAGTTATAATTGACTGAATTTTTTTAAGGGGTATTTGAATGAGTAATGGAAGGGGTATAAGGAGGGTGAGCACAATTGAAAAAGCTATGGATTTAAGTGGTGGGTTTCAACCGAAATATGGAAAGGGTATTGTTATCTCTTCTAAACTGTTAGATTTGAGTCGTAAACATGATGGGGTGCGTTATTATATTGCTGAATGTGAAGCAGGTAAAGTCTCTCTAATCGAAGCCCAGACTCTTATCATCGAAATGCTGTTGAATGAACAGAGAGGTATTAAGTAATGAAAGATAAAGAGTTAGAAATTGAATTAAGAAAAATTTTAATGGACGATATGATCGTTCACCATTTTTACAAAGAGTGCAGAGGTGATGAAACCAAAGCATTAAAACTTGCGGTAATTTATTACAGTAAGAAAGCTAAGAAGGAATTTGAAGCGGGTTTACACAAAGCTCGAATTGCAAGTTCACCGTCACCGATAACTCTTACTAGGGATCAGGTGCTTATTAGGGGTAAGTTATGAGTTTCATTGAATGTTATGAGTGCAACGATTTAGTTGTCCAATTATCAAGCACAAGCCGTTGCATGAAGTGTATGGAACGTAGGTTGAAGTTTAACCAGAAAGAAGCTGAAACTCAAAGGTCGAGAGCTATAGATTTAGAAGCCACTATCAGAGAATTAAGAGGTGTGCAGAATGACGATTAATTGCGTAATGAGCCTACTGGGGTTCACTTGGTTCATAATGTTTCTGGTAAGAAGTTTTATTGAAGATATTAAAATGAACTGTGATTCAGTTAAACAGTTACCTCGCAGAGACACTAGAACAGGAGAATTAAACGATGTGTAATAAAGTTGATTTTGAATCTAAGAGTGAAGCTAAGAAAGAAATTCAGAATCTTAGAGCAGTTGCGAAATTCAGAAACAAAAATAAGTTTAAGACAGAAGATAAAACCAAAAAGCTTAAACCGTATAGATGTAATGTTTGTGAATTCTGGCATTTAACATCGTTATCCATTAACGTAACAAGAAGGTTCAGAGGGGGAACTAGAAAATGATTAAGGTTTACGGTACGAATTCTAAAACAACAAGTGAATCTTACTTTCGAGTATTCAAAGACGGTGAGAAAATCGCAGAGGTAAAAGTAACCAAGAGAAAACCTGTTGAGTATTTAAGAAGTTTAAGTAGAAGTAAGCATTTTAAATCACTTGAATTACAGTTAATGCCTCATGGGGTTACGTTGTCAGACATTGGATTAGGGGAAAAGAAATAATGGACGTTTACGAGAGGTTGGAAGAGTTAGAAGTAAGTTATGAAGATTGGGTGGTTAAAGTTTCAGAGATTCAATTAAAAATTAAAAAGTTGAAGCTGAAACATTATGAAGATGAATTAGGAATTAAAGAAGGTGTATTAGTTTTAACGCATGGAAAAAATATTGCAATGGTTGATTCTATTCAATACAGACGGGGTGCAAAATTAAACGAAAGACCTTGGATTAAAGTTAGAACTAAAAATAAAAATGGAGACTTTTCTAAGAAGGTAATCCATGCTTTCGATAATTGGGAATTACTGGTACTTGAATCTGAGGTAAACAAACAATGAGTGCGTACCATGAGTTAATAGATAAAATAATCAAAGTAAGAAGTGAATGTCATTCAGTTGGGATAAGACCTAACTTGAAAGCAATTGCTACTAGAGTTTTCTTTGATAGATTAGAAGCCTGTCCTGAATATAAAGCAGGTGATTTAATCGAGGTCGAAGTTTCAGATAACTTAACTGGTGATGTTTTCACCGTAATCAACGAGAGGAAAGTAACATGAACAAAGCAGAGAAGAAAATGGTAGATGATTTGAATAAAAAGATTCTACACTTAACCCAAGATGTTGAAGATTTACGTGAAGAAAGAATCAACATGATTGCTGTTGAAAGTCAGCAATCAATTTTATTAAGTAGACAGAACGATAAAATAAAAGGATTGGAAGTTGGCGAAAGAGAGAGACAAGGTGCATTAAATTTTGTCAACTGTATTATATACAATGATTATCCAGAAGATTTTTCAGGTAATGGTTTAGGTTTAAAACCATCGGGAACTCAAAAGATATTATTAAACATAAGAAGCATTTTAGTAGGAGACTTTATATTATGATAGATTTTGAAATTATCTAACTTGATTGAAAGTTAATTGTAATCGGTAAGCTTCTTGCTTACCTTCTACCCATAGATGTTTAGCTGTTACTTTTAACTCACGTCTAGTTTTAATTTCACCACTTCCGAGTTCTTTAAAGTTGTAGTAAACAGAATCGGAAGTGGTTGCGTAAACCTCTTTTTCATAAACACCACCTTTAGTTATTTTATACATAATCATTTAGGTTTACTCCATTAGTTTCATTACCGTGAACGTCCCAAAAGAATAAACTATCTCTTGAAAACAATTCTATTTTATTACATTTAACACCATACATTTTAACTATATCGTCACGAAATGCACTTGGTTTTTTACTGTGTTTCATAATAGGATGAATTTGAGTTTGTCTAATGCTTGCGTCTAATCTTTCAACGCCTTTCCCTTTCTTACCGATTAAACATATTTCAGCATTAGAGCGAGTGTAACCACCCATTCCCATGTAAAGAGAATCAACATTTTTATTTCTTTTAACCCATGTGAAACCGTTTGTTTTATATTTGAACCCCCATGCTTTCATAACTTCTAAAGCTTCTGGTAAAAGAGGGAACGTAGCCCACATAAACAAAAGAGAATCTTTATCAGCTAAATTATTAACAGGGAGATTTTTAATATCTTCAAGGTTCATTGTAGAATAATGTCTCTCTGCTCCACCTCTGTTTAAAGCTTTATCGTTATACTTCCAAGGTGGATCAGCATATATTATTTTATATTTTTTCATTACTTAACATTTCTGTTTGGAAATTGAGAAACATTACCCATGTTGATAGCATCGAAAGTCATTTCATTTAATGTTATACCTATTAAATAATTTTGCTTCACTCCATCGACTACGCGCCTACTCATTTGTAAACCTAAATCACAATTCTTTAAATTCTTAGCAAACTTAGTCTTGGTCATATTCATCCTAATTGAATTTATATTACACCAGAGTAAATAACCTTTGAATATTTCATTAACGCCGATAGAAGAAGTTTCATTTATATTACAACACTCATTAATGAAACCAGATAAAGGATTCATTTCATCCCTTATTTCTTGTTTCTCTATCACACTAGATTTTGGTTCAGTAAACTTACCGCGCTTTACCATTTTACGATAAGCTTTAATGGCGAGATTGTTTATACCGGATAGTTCTTGAAGGATTTCTGAGCCAAGGTTTAAGTTCTCTCTACCTTTAAAAGTCTTTTCAAATTTTATCAACAGCATACGATTAACGAGCGCACCGGAACCATCAACGAAGTCAGGTACTACATTTCCGCTCATAATAAATCGAGAAGGAATTATACACGTTTGCGGCGGTTTAAACTTAACATCGAAAGTCTGAGGATCACCACCTGAGATTTGAAGCATAGTTGATAGGCAAGATTCTCTAAGGTGAATAGGGATACTTCTAACATCGTCAAAGAAACCAACTAACTTATCATGTAGTGAGAATAAAACGTGATCTTTACTAATGTTTTGTAGCGAGGGGTTAGCACAATTATCTTTACCTACCACGTTGCGAATAGTGTTTGTTATTACACCTTTACCACCACGGGAAACACCAAGCAGAAACAAGAACTTCTGAAACTTCAACTCATGGACTAAACACAATCCAATGTATTCGAGAAGTAAAATAGCGCAATCAGGATCGTGCTCAAAAACATCAGTAAGAAATTTAACAAACGTAGGTGCTTTAGCGGTTATATCATAGTTATATTCTTTCTTACTAAACGAGAAAAATTGATAAGTATGTTTTTCAAGTGTTAAGTTTTCCTGAGACAAATCAACTAATCCATTTTCATAAACGCTTATGTTTTTAGCATCTCGATTAAGATCGTTTAGCCATGTTCCATTCTTTAAATCAGGTTTATTAACGAGGTCGCAATGAAGTTCTAAAACACCACGAACTTTCCCGTTAGCAGGTTTTATCAGGTAGAAGAATTTTAGAATTTTAGCTTTAATTACATCGTCACCAACAGCATCATAAGTTTTACCGTTGAACACATAGTAGATTTTATTACATCGGTAAATTTCTCTACCATCAAATATTACCGCATCGAAACAAACAGCTAAATCATAATCAGGAGATTTATCGGTCAGATTGTTTCTCATAAGTAAACCGTCCTCTCTTGATAGTCTACCAAAATCAGGTTTATCGTTTTCTTCTTTAAGTGATATTTCTGGAAGCTCCTCAGATTCAGTTGGGGCGATTGAAACCTCTTTAGGCTTCTCTTTCCATCCATCTGTTCTTTCAGGCAAAGGAGGACGATTTCTGAACCCATTGATAGCAGTTTTACAACCTATTTCAGAAGAACCGTAATGATAAGCACGTTCGATAACTTCATCGAAATGCCATTGTTCGTCTTTTTCCCAAACTGGCATACATCTTTGGTTGTAATGTTCCCACATTAATTCCTGAGCAACATTTAAAAATATACCTCTATCTTTTGCATAAGACGCAACTTTATAAACTGTTTTTGTTCCTTCACCTTGGACTGCAACAGGAGCAACATTCTTAATCCATTTTACGAATAAGTTTTCATACCTTTCTGATCTTTCAAAACCAGTGCCGTTCTTAATTCCATCCTTAGTTTTAACGAACTTTTCAAGCAATGCCAGTTGAAGGTTATCTAAAGGCATTGAATTGGTCATTTCCAGAGCCGTATAGCTTGCCTGAGCATTTATTTCATCTATTCGATACATCTGAGGGGATTCAGGTTTTTTAAGGTGTATGAAACCGCATACACGTAGAACCTGAGCAGGGTTTAATATCTGACTGTCTGATCCGTAGTAAAGAGATATCTGTTTTTGAATGATTGTCCATTCTTCATTAGAAACTTCATCTGATATTTTCCAGTAAGCATGAACATGGGTATCATCACGTTTACAAGTGAACGTAGGTTTTAAATTTAAAGGTGGTGGAGTAACACCATCCCAATCAGCCACAAAGAATCTGTTTCTCGTTATGTTTTCTTCTTTTCTTGCAACACCATCAGTTTGATTTACTGAAACATAAACGCCACATGAATGTTGTTGCATTTGGTTAAAGTAATCTAAGTTACTATCTAAATCACCGTGAAAATCTTGAGCTAAACCTTTTGGTGCAGGAACGCCTTTTGGATCGAAATATAACTGCCATGATGTAATTGGATTTTTTTCGCCTGTCAATAACTCAAGGTGAGTCCTAACTTGTTCTAAGTCATACTGCATTATTATTACTCCCTAAATCGGTTTTATTATAAGTTTTTTAGAATGTGAATTGCTTTATCTAAATTTTCCTTACCGATGTTAGGGGAAGCCATGCGTAAATATTGATTCAATGTAGACTTAGCATAACCACCTGCCAAACATACATTATTAATTCCATGCAAATCAACCAAGGTTTGTAATTTCTTTTGACGTTTAACCATAGCAACGTGAACCGCATTCCTATCTTCATAAACAGTTAGTCGTTTTTTTATTTCAATTGTTTTATTTGTCATTTTTTAATCCTGTATAATTAGTGACCGCGTAAACCCTCGATATTAAAACGTGCCACGGTCAACACGTATCGAGCTTAAGAGGTAGATGATAAGGCTACCTTGGTTGTTCTTTTAATCCTATGAGAAAATCATTCAGAATTCTATCAACATCATTTTCATTAGTTGCGAATCCTGCTAATCCACCAAATTTTTTAATTAAATTCATAAACTTTAATTGTGCATATTCTCTTGAACCTTCTGGATATTCTTCTTTGATTTTAAAACCGTCAGGTTTAACTTCAAGAGCAACAAACACACCTATTTTTTTTCCAACCATTTCAGGGGTTATTTCTATTTCATGCACTCCAAGTAAATCACTACTCTTGAGTATTTTATTTAATTTTTTTGATTCATTACCTAAACCGAATCTAACAGGAACACCAACAGGATTCATAAGAACCCCGCTATTGTTACGAAAAACTCGCATACCGTGAGAACTCGCCCGAAGGCGAACTCTCTCAGTAGATTTTTCTTCTGGTGTCATTATGAAGCAGGGTTAAGGTAGTTTGCTTTACCTTTACCTGAATCTATAATTTGTTGGTCAGTCCAACCCGAAGTTTTATAAGTATTATAATCTGCTTCACCTGCATTCATAATAACTGGATCTGCATTTGTAGGAGCAGGTGGAGCAGGTGGAGCAGGTGGAGCGATTTGTGGTGCAGGTGGAGCGATTTGTGGTGCAGGAGCAGGTGGAATACTAGGAACAGTTGAAGCAATAGGTTGAGAATCTATAACCTGTGGAATTGAACCTGCACTAATATTCGTGTCTTGTACTGCACGATTAGCGAAAGAAACATTAGCCGCTTGTGCAACTCGTTTAGCACCGAAAGTTTCGTCTTTATAACAAAGCTGAATGTTTAAAAGTTGAATTGAAATAACTCTTTGCTTATTACTATTTTCATAAGCACAACATTCAAGTTCAGCACTACACCAGTAACCCGCTAAAAGTTCTTTAGGTGCAATTATTTTAGTTCCAGTAGGATCAACACAACCAACAGGATCAACACTCTTACAAGTAAGAATATTCATGTTAGCTGAATTAGGTTGAACCTGACCTGCAATTGGATTACCGTTTGCATCTTTTTCAAAAACCGAATTACCATCTTTTAAGACAGGTGGGAATTGAACACCCATACCAACCGCAGAAGCTTGAGCGAAATTAATATTCCATGTTTCCATGCAAACTTCATCAAGAGCCGCGAAAATTGAATTAGGCGTACTTGGTTGATTGTTGACAGGTAGGATTCCAGTTTGAGGGTACATCATTGCAATACCAAATTTAGGAACATCACCTGCTTTTTGAGGTTCTTGAGGTTTTTCTAAATGTGGATAAGACAATCTAAATACATCTGTAAATACTATTTTATTAGCCATTGTTCTATTTCTCCAATTCTATTGAATTAAGGTTAGGGGTTTATTGATTAACGATTTCTTTAAGATAATCAAGTTTGGTTTTTAGTTCTTCATTCTCGATAGTTAATTTTAATAAATCGGCAGACAATGTTGAAGCTACTTTTTTATAATATTTTTCATCAGGAACAGGTTGTTTTTCTCCAAATAAATCATCAAAGAAATCTGCAATTGATTCAGATTTAGGTTCACCGTCTACCATGATTTGAACGTGAGTTATGATAGGGTTAGTCTGAGGTTTAAATTTTACATTCAAATCGTCGCCTTTCACACCAGATTTCATCAAATCCAAAATCACGTTTCTAGTATTGCATTTATCACAATTACATATTCTTTCTTTCATTGTTCTATTTCTCCGTTCTATTTTTGAATTTACCGATTACACCTGAATGGTCAACCGATTTGAATTTGCCGATAACAGAATCTACAGTAGAAATTGCAGGACGCTTATCAGTCATTTCAACCAGTGTAGTTTTCATTGGCGGTTTAATAAAAAACTTATTTACTAAATTGTGATCCAATATCCTTTTACAGTTGGTCATACTTTTTAACTTAACCTTGGTTTCGTATAAATCATCTTTCTTTATTTTAGAATCTTTTAAGCTTTCAACAGCTTCAATAAATCCTGTTTCATTTTCACAATTCGCTCGTTGAATACCGCGAACTAATTTGAAACCTTTAATTTGTTTTCCACCACGAACCAATTCTAAAGCGCGTTCCTCAATTCTATCAAGGTTACGTTTAATAGTTCTGACTTCTCGAAACATGACGATGATTTCTTCTTCATTCAAAGTTTCAAAAGGTTTTTCACCATAAGCGAGTTGCATTGTTCTTTCGATTCTAGGTCTACAAAAATCAGAAGCTAGACAGTAAGTACAATGTTCACCTGCATTAAGTGGAGCATTTGGATTACTAGCCGAATTAACAGTTTCAAGAAATTTCTGTTGCCATTGTTTCATTTCTTGAATTGAATATGAATGTAATCTAATTGAACCGTTAATGTGATCTGCCCTTGGTTGAATTATTCCAGTTACAATATGGTTAATTTTATCCCAAATATTTAAAGTATCTAAAGTTGCTACACCATAAAAAATAGCTTGAGCATTATTTTCAACTTCAACAAGAATATAACCATGCTTGTAATCGTAAACGTGAATGGTATCACCGATTATAAAAATACAATCCGCAGTACCAAAAACGTGTTCACCAACCGAGAGCATAACGACTCTAACTTCAAGCATAGGATCGACATTATTTTTTAACGCAATATCACGAATAAAAGAAACATAGAGTTGAACCGCATCTGCCATTTCTGCATCAACGGTGAACCCATTAAATTTCATTCCTAAACAATCAAAAGCATTAACGCCTAGATGTAAACAAAACTCACCTAATTCGTGTGCACCTGTTCCCAATTCAGCCGCTTGATTTGTTCTATCGGTACAATCTTTCGCTTGACGAATAACACCGTTGCAAGCAATCAATCTTGAGAAACCAGAAGCACCGAATTTAGAATGATTTGTCATAATATTATCCTACTGGATTTCTTCCCATTTTTCACGATACTCTTTTAAAGAATCGTAAACAGTTGAAAGGTTTTCAGGTGATATTTGATTAGCGTGAGTAGCACCGTCATAAAAATTATATATGATTTGCATTCCATTAATTCCATCAACGCCACCTAATTCTTGAACCTTTAGGTTTTCATCATGACACATTCCTAACCAATTAACCCAAGTTTTAACTTTCAATCCAAACTCTTTATATTGTTCAGGAGGAAGTGCATCAAAATTAGCAACACCTGTTGGAAGTTCTTTTAAAACTCTGTCAAAAGGGATCGCATGAGAAGTAGTTAAAGCAGAAATTGATTCCATTGCTTTTTGTTTTTCTGCTTCATTCGGATCTACTTTTGGTGAAGGTGGTGGAGGTGGTGCAATTTTATTTTTTGGTGAAGGTGGAGGTGGTGCAGATTTATTAGGAGTTGGAACAGTCGAAGGTTCAGGAACATCTTTAGCTTGTTCTTCCATAATTTGATCATAAAGTTTCTGATCACAACCGCGAACCTTTTTCCAAAGTCCTGCTTTTGTTTTACCTTTCTTTTCAGAATGAATTCTTTTATCCCACTTAAAACCAAGTTCATCTAATTCATCTTCCACTACAGGTTCTAATGGAACTTCTTTGGACGCTATGGGTTCTTCTGGTACTTTAGGAGCAGGTGAAGATTCTTTAATTTTTAAATCTTCAATACCTTCAATGGAACTTCCAATATTTGCAAACTCACCAAGTATTGCGTCTATCTTGTTTTCCATTGAATCAAATTTTTTCTCTAGTCTTTCTAATATGCCTAATTCCATTGGGGTTTCCTCTATTTATTAGGGTTTCTCGTTATCGAGTTTTTGAATAATACGCCTATAATGAACGAATGTAAAATAATATTTGAAATTATTTTTATTTAGTGTATCATTCAGTTTCACTTGAATGGTCAGGTGAAACCTTACGATAGGTTCTGAAAATAACTATTGTGAGTTTTGGCGGTGAGAGTTGCTATTCTTTCACCGTCCTTTTTAACTCAACGGGATTAAATTATGAAAATAAATAAAAACCTTAACCCTGTTGCATTCTGCAATAGACTGAATAAAATTCATAGACGGTTGAATCATAGTAAACGAGTTCCTGCAATCACCAATCTTCTTTTAGAATTTGAAGCAGTAGAAATTTCTGATTGTCCTTTATCATATTTAGTTTGTGGAAAAAATATTTCACAAAATACTGAAACTTTAATCTTCGAGATTCAATAGTTTGATAACTCTCAGAGACTATCAACAAACATCAGTTGATAAAGTTTATAAACTTTGGAACATGGGAATTAAAAACTGCTTACTGGTTGAGCCAACAGGAGCAGGAAAAACTTTCATTAAATCTCAATTTGCTAGGGATGCAATTTTGAGAAAGGAAGTTGTAATTATTTTCGCCCATCGTGACGTTTTACTTTCTCAAATTTCTGATAGTTTATGTCAAATGGGAGTGACTCATTCTTTCATTGCGGCAAATAAAACTGTACTCGAAATCACTAATGCTAATCATGCAGAATACGGTGATTCGTTTCATTCTCAAACTTCAAAAATTATCTTAGCAAGTGTTCCTACTTTTATTCGTAGATTAGATAAAGGTTTACTTGAACATTTCTTACCAGTTGTAAAAGTTTGGATGCTTGATGAAGCCCACCACTGTTTAAAAAATAATATGTGGGGAAAGTGTGTAACTGCTTTTCCGAATGCTATCGGTTTAGGTGTAACTGCTACACCAACCCGTTCAGATAAATTAGGTCTAGGTAGAGAATTCGATGGTGTTTTCGATCATATGATTGTGGGTTCTACAATGGGGGAATTAATTCAAAACGGTTATCTTTCACCTTATAAAATATTTGTACCTCCGCAAAAGTTAGACGTATCAGGAATTAATATAACTGCTAGTGGTGATTACAATCAAAAGAAATTAGCAGAGAGAACAGATACCGCAGATATTACAGGTGATGCAGTTGAACAATATTTAAAATTAGCCAGTGGTGAACAAGCGATAACTTTTTGCGTGAATATTGCTCATGCAGAAAACGTAGCAAAAGAATTTAATAAAGCAGGGATTCCAAGTGTAGCTCTAAGCTCTAAAACATCTGTTAGTAAAAGAGTTAAATCACTTAAAGATTTTGAAAGAGGTGTAATTAAAAACTTGGTTAATTGTGATTTGTTTGGAGAAGGTTACGATTGTCCAAAAGTAGCTTGCGTTATCATGTTGAGAAAAACAGATTCTTATGGATTATTTAAACAACAGTTTGGAAGATTATTAAGAGTTGTTGAAGGAAAATCATACGGTGTTTTAATTGACCATGTTGGAAATGTAAAAAAGCATTGTATTTATGGCGCACCGCATGAAGATCCAGAATGGACGTTAAGAAGAACTAAGAAAAAATCAGGTGATGATACTAAACCAAGTGGTAGAATTTGCCCTGAATGTTTTGCGTTTTATACTCCTAGTGTTCTTAGTAGATTCGTTTGTAAAGAATGTAACCATGAAGAAACAACACAACAAACCAATGAAGAAATGAGAAAATTCATCGTTGATAAATCTGATTTAGTTGAAATGAATATTGATTTTATTGATAGTCTATTAAAACAAAGAGACAAGGTTGATTTAAACCCTGCTAAGTTAAGACAGGATATGAACAGGGCAAATATGCGCTCTATTCAAGTTGACTCTGCGGTTAATAACCACACTAAAAGACAGTTCGCACAAAACCGATTAAGAGCAGAGATTCAAAAATGGTGTAGTGTGACTGCGTTTAATAATGATTGGGATGCAAAAACAACTCAAATGTATTTTGAAAAAACTTTTAAAATAAATATCTTAAAGGCGCAGGTTTTGTCTGAAAGATTATCACTAGAACTATTGGAGAAAATAAATTATGAAAGATTATGAAGATTGTGAAGAAGAAGATATTAATTTTATAAAGCCTGTTTCATTTACTTGTGTTAGTTGTAACAGAGAACATGAATTAGTTAGTAATAATTGGTGCAGTAATTGTGGGTTCAGAAATTATTTAGCCTCAATGAATACCACTATAGGAAATGTTTTATCTATTAAGCCTGTACCTAAGATTAAAGATTTAACAGGAACACCTATGCCTCAAATTAAAAAACCTGCCAAAGTCATTGGAACAACAAAACCAGAAGGTCTATCAAGGTATCATAGACAGATAAGAGCAATTGCAGACGCACCGAATCCTTGGGTAGACGTGTATGCCGTTCTAAAAGCATTTGAAGTGAAAGACCAAGCAATCGGACACGCAATAAAAAAACTCCTTGACGCGGGTAACAGAGGTGTTAAATCTGAAACCCAAGATTGGGAAGAAGCAGTTATGAGTATTCAAGCCGCAATTAAATTAAAGAGGTGAAAAATGTATAAATCATTGCAAGATAAAATACGTAAATTATTTTTTATAAATCCTCTAACTAGTCATTTAGTTAATGTACCTAAGTTTGTGCTTTTAAACTTAATGCTATTTACGGTATGGACTATTAGAGCAATAGTTATATTAACTCTAAGCACATTAGCTATGTACGCTTTTATACTGTACTTAGGCACCCTTGGAGGAATTTTAGGATTTGTACCTTCGTATACATTTGACCCGCTTACTCACGAGCATTTATTCATAGTCTCTTGTGTTATTCAGGTTATCCATTTTGGTATAGCCGTACTGGTTTATTTGGATTGGAATAAAAAACACCTAGACAAATTACACAGTAAAATTTTACCAAAGAAACTTAATTAAAGAGGATAACTAATGGCAGACTTCGATTATGATTTAGAGTGTTACCCTAATTTTTTTTCCTGTTATGCAGTTCTGGAAGATAGGAAAGAATTTGTATTTGAAATTTCTGAATGGAAAGATGAAAGTCAGGAATTCTACACTTGGTTAATGAGCCTTGTAACATTCAATCATAGAATGGTGGGTTTCAACAACTGTTCTTATGATTACACTTTGATTCATTATTTTTTAGAAAATAAAGGGTTACTGAATTACTCTCAATTATACGCGAAGTCTCAACAATTTTTTGAAGAAAGTAAAAGGGTAAATAGATTCGGTGGATTTAACCAAATGGTTATTTGGGATAATCACCAACTCATACCTCAAGTAGATTTATTTAAAATTCACCATTTTGATAATCAGAATAAATCAACCTCTTTGAAGATGATTGAATTTAATATGCGTTCAGACGATATTAAAGATTTACCTTTCGACCCGTTGAAAAAATTAACCTATGAAGAATCAAGAGTTCTTTTAGCCTATAACGGGCATGACACCAAAGAAAATAACAAGTTCCACAATCACACTAAACCAATGATTGAGTTCAGAGATAAACTATCTGCAAAGTATAAAAAGAATTTTACTAATTTCAGTGATGCAAAAATAGGTGCAGAAGTATTAATGATTGCACTTGAGAAGAAAGGAATACCAAAGAAAATTAACGGTGTTTTAAATCAAACATGGAGAGATTCAATTCCATTAGGTGAAGTCATACTGCCTTACGTTAAATTTGATAGTCCTGAATTCAATAACATCTTAGATTATTTTAAGAAATCTACATTAGATAAGAAACAAAAAAACGGCTTACTGGAATTGAAAGGTTTCTTTGGTGACGTTTACACAAATGATGAAGGGTTAGAAATCACTCCTAAGTTACCTATAACTGGAATGGGACAAAACGGTATAGGTTTAGGAATTAAAGGTTTATCGTGTTCACTAGATGGTTTTCAATTTGATTTTGGTGCAGGTGGTATTCACGGTAGTTTGAAAAGAACAATTGTGAGAAGTTCTGAAACGCACGATTTATTAGATTGGGACGTTGCGAGTTATTATCCTAACCTAGCGATTAAAAATAAATTCTTTCCTGAGCATTTAACAGAGATATTTTGTGATGTTCAATTAGAGTTGTTCAACGAGCGTAAAACGTATGCAAAAGGAACACCAGAGAATGCCAGCTTAAAGTTGAGTATGAACGCATCCTACGGCAACTCTAGTAACGAGTTTAGCCCAATGCTTGACCAGAAGTTCACCATGAGCATAACTATCAATGGTCAGCTTCTTTTGTGTATGCTTGCTGAAAAATTAATGGAGATACCAGATTTAAAGATGGTTCAAATTAATACAGACGGTTTAACTTTCCTTTGTCCTAAAGAATATAGAAGTCATGCTAACGATTTATGGAAATGGTGGGAAAAATTAACTCAACTAGAATTAGAAGAAGCAGAATATAAAGCCATGTTCATTCGTGATGTAAATAATTACATTGCAGAATACAAAGATGGTGGAGTAAAACGAATAGGAACTTATGCTTATGAGCTATCTATGGATAATGGTTCTACACGCGAATTATCATGGCATAAAAATCAAAGCTCTGTTGTTGTAGCGAAAGCCGCAGAAGCCGCATTAGTTAGAGGTGAAAATATTTCTGACTTTATTAATAATCATAATGAACCAATGGATTTTATGTTGAGAACTAAAGTACCTCGTTCATCTACTTTAGAATTAAGAACCCCTATAATGTGGGGAGATAATGTTTTAGGTGAAGAACGTCAGAAGTTACAGAATATTTCAAGATACTATGTTAGTCATGGTGGAGGTAAATTAATTAAAACAATGCCTCACACTAAAGCTCAATTAGAAAATTGGGATAACGGAGATCATTATCAGCATGAAGATAATGGAGACTATCAAGTAACAAAAACAGGAAAAAAACCAAGGTCAGGAAAATATAAACCTGTACCTGTTGAAAAAATAGGTTTAATTCCTGCAAGGGATATTGGAATAGACGTAAGTTCATTAGTGACTGATTGTAGTTCCATGAAAGATTTTAACCCTGCAACAATTAATTATGAACATTACATTGAAGAAACTAAAAAAATCGTAAACCCTTTATTACTAGGAGAAGCAGAAAATGTATGAATTAAAAGGCGTGAAAGAATTAAATCAGTTTATAAGTGATTACAACGATTCTTTTTGTGATGAATTTTTTAGTGGAATTGGATTGAAAGAAATAGATAGTGTATATTTTTCAGACAACATTAGCATTGTCACTTTTGATTTCAACCATTGCAATTTAGAATTACTCACTATGGACATTTTAGATTGGGCGAATACACTTTACAACGAATTACTAATAGGAGAATCAGAAAATGAAAAGAAATAAAGTTTCAAGCATGACCAATATAATTGAACCTTTATTCAATCAAGGTTACACTAATTCCCAAATAGCGGTTAAGTTATCTCAACCGCTTTGGAGAATTCAAAATGCAACAGGTTATATACAACGAAAAAATAGAGATAAAGAAAGTTCCATTGACCCCTTTAAATTAATAGACAGGAGAAAAAAATGTTAAGAATAGTAAATAGAAATGGTAAAGAAAAATTGATACCGATTAATAAAGTTGCACAAGCAGTTAGACTTGGTTTAAGAACTCAATACGATAAGGAGAATAAAGCGAATGAAGATTCACGTAAAGCCAATCCAGTATAACGACCAAATACAATGTTCTTTTTGTGGGAAAGCATGGGATATAAAGGATCAAGATCCCCCTGAATGCGAAACTAAAGAACAACACAATAACCGAAAGATGAAAGAACTCAGGGGGAGAATTAAATGAAACAGTTTGAAATGGATCACTTGTTTTTCCCTGAAGAAAAACCGATAAAATTTGATGAAACAAATAAACCTAGTTGGTTACTTCAAGACAATAGTTGGATTTGGAAATATCACATCTTGACTTTGAAAGTAGGTGAAACATTTAAAACTGATTTTAGAGGTATAAAACGTATAAAGTAAAAAAGATTGCTCTCATAGTTACCGAGCCAACAGAAATAATAACCCCTTAAAATTTCTATTAATAACTATGAGAGCAAATAAAAACCTAACTAAATTGAAACCTCCGTAGGAGTTAAGTTAGGAGCAGACCGAATAATTTCACCATCACGAATAAAAGCATTGTTGCCAGTTGTAACCGTTTCACCTTTTATAGTAATTGAATCACCAGAAAGAGTTGTGGCATTACTTGTACCGTCACCATTATTTGAAGTTATTGTAACAACAGTTATGCTATCTCGTCCAACTAATGATTGAAACCTGTTATAAATATTAGTCATAATGTCTCTCTATTTGTAATGCTTGAACCACTGCTGTTCCAACTCTTTTAATACTTATAGAAGTCGCGATTACCATGCCTCTCCAAGTCGTCCCAGATAAAGGTGTAATTTGCAATAACGATTGAGGTTTTATAATTCCGTCATTGGGATCTACATAAGTTGTAACTGGAATAATTTCCTTAAATGCGTTTTTAGCTATCTCAATCCTTCCCCTCTCGCCTCCTGCTACATTATCTGTTATATACTTGTTTACGATAGTGGGAAGAGTAATAAGCCCTGCTGTTCCAAGTTTAACAGCTTTTACAGCCACACCAGAAGTTTCTTCCCCATAGATGTAAATTGAATCAGGGGATTCTTTTGGCAACCATTCTGTATCCATTGTGTAAAATTCAGTTTCACTTAAATTAAAATCAACAGAAGCAGTACCCCAATCCCAAGGTGAAACAGGATAATAAGGTTTAACCGTTAATGTCTTTGTTTCAGGATCAGGAATGATAACTGCACCTACCGATTCTGAAAGCTCAGTAATAGCCGCTAATGGCGATTTCTCATAATAACTGAATACATTTGCAGGAATAGTCCAAGATACGCTTGACCAAGCTCCTATGAACCCAGTGCCTAATAATTCATCGTTAAGTAATCCAGAAGGTGTACTACTGGAAGTCTCAGTATGGGAACGCTTTGTAGAATAAGGATAGGACAATTGTTTAGTAGCAGACCATCCGGTGCATTTATAATTTTTAATTACCATACCGTTTGAATCAGTGGAAAATTGAGTTTTAGTTCTACCAATGAAACACACAAATAATTCACCGTTAATATTTATTTCAATTTCAACAGTGGTTAAACCAACTGGTTTCAATAAATCTAATGATGCTTGAGATCCTATTGTAAAATTAACAGCCCAAGCAATACTGTTTAAATCAGTAGCTAATGTAAAATCAACGAAATCAATAGCTGTTCTTTCTGGTAGTTTAACTACGTTTACTGTATTCACAATTCTTATTACTCCTGCAACTGGTGGTGGATCTAGCGGTGGGTTTATTGCATCTTCATCTACTGGGTAATCAGTTCGTGTGGAACCCCCAACTAAAAAATTATTTAAACTATATCCCCATTTGATTTCCTGATAAACATCTTTAATTGTTGTTTTTACCCAAGGGTAAGTTTCTCCTGTATCAACTGGTGATAATCTCGATCTGATTAAAGTTAAATCTATTGGTTCAATAAAATCAGAAGTGAAACCTATTAATTCAGAAGTAATCTGAAAATCAGAAGTAGGCAGGTATCTAAATTCTCTGTTTGGATCTAATTTACTACCTGTTAAATCTACCATTTCAAAAACAAATGTATCAGGTCTATCTACAGGGTGAGTCCCTGATCTAATACCTAAAACTGGAACTGTTAATTTATTAAAATTGTCTC
>JQIA01000465.1_pt1 | contig 20325 bp, 27 predicted proteins | sample 811431 | NCBI WGS metagenome assembly JQIA01 (sample SAMN02998118, study PRJNA258478) | marine sediment metagenome | biome: marine; feature: seafloor; material: sediment; isolation source: oil-polluted sediment collected from 3 locations (0.5 km, 0.7 km and 0.9 km)... | place: USA: Gulf of Mexico ...
TGCACTTTCTCACAAAGTTGAACAGGATTTCTTAGCTGAAATTGATGTTCCCGCTGTCGAAGAAGAAGAAGAAGAAGAAGAAGAAACAACCGAAGAAGAATAGTCTTTAGCGGTTGGCCAAAATAATGAAAAAGCCCTTATATTAAGGGCTTTTTTTGGTTTATAGGTAAGATAAAATTAATAGGCGCTCGGTTTGTTTTTCAGTAAAATTTTCCATTTTACAGTATTTTAAGAACAATGCCTTTCTTGGTTGTTTTACAAAACTTAAAGCCGTTTCATAATCATTAAAAGCAAATAAATCCTCTTTGACCAACAAACCTTCTTTTGTAACTGTGATGGATCGTGGAACAGGAAAAGGTATTTTTACAGAAGGTAAATCCGTTAAGTTCTGTAATTTATTATTCCACGGATTCCCATCAGAGTTAAATATTTTCTCATTGTATTCCCCATATTCAAGACACCAAACTATTGCGGGAACGGAATAAATATTATCGTCAAGCCTGACTTTTAAGGTAGATTTTGGGGCTTTGTTAAAATACGTTAATCCCGCTATTTTTCCAGCTTGATTTTTATTAAATTTTTCCCAATTTTGAGTATTGATAAAATGTTTTGAGGGTCGATATGACCAAAGTAATTCGCCTTTTTCAGGATCATATTTAAAACATTGGGATAAAAAATTATAGGAAATTTCCTTCATTCGAACCTCGTTTCGTATTGCGTTACATGGGGAGTTGAACCAAGGCGGGGTAACGAGGCCCGCCGTTTCGGCTTGCATGGCCTAGGAACGGTGAATATAACATAAAGCTTTACGGGGGTGCAAATTTGGTGTATCACGCGCACATGCACACGCGCCCCGCATAATGTGTGTGTGTGGGAAAAAACTATACTGCACCTTGTATTTGAAAATAATACATAGATGGATTCTGAAGTGATATTGATGGCGGTATTGGCGGTATTGGCGGTATTGGATTACAAAGGGTATAGGAATCAATGAGCTACAAGTATCGTTTGTTTTTTATACAGTGGTTTTAGTGCTAGGAGACTTTATGGCGCTTGCAAAGTCTTGGGGTTTTTGTTAACTACGTGCGTCACATTATGATGGGCGCGTGCGTGCACTAAATATTTCTGTAATACAAGACTAGGAAACAAATTAGTTTTCTGTAGTATTCAAATCAAGCGTGATGCTTACCCCGTCGTGATGACACAGAACCAAAAGCGAGTTTGTATGGCTAAGCCTGATTACATTGATTTCTTTGCGGATAACCACAATGGTTTGAGTCCCAATGAAATTATTTTTTGTACGGCTTACGCATCCAATGGACAGAACGCGACCAAAGCATATTTGAAAGCCTATCCCGAAGTAGAAGACCGTTTAAGTGCGGGAAAGATGGCTCATATTCTCTTGAAAAAATTGGAAGTCAAGAAATTAATTAATAACAAACTGAATGATCGTTTAGCTTGCGCTGATTTAGATATGGATTGGGTCCAAGCACGATTGAAGAATATTGCCAACGCAAACATCCAAGATCACGTTCACCCTGAGACTGGAAAAAATATTGCGATTAAAGATCTTCCCCGACACATTGCCGCAAATGTTAAGGAATTGGAAGTGTCCATTGTGGGCGATATGCGATTTGAAAAAACGAAATTACATTCTGCACAAAAAGCGTTAGACACTTTGGGGAACATGTTTAAGCCTGAAGTTCAACGTCATGAGATCACCGGGAAAGATGGAAAGCCTATTGGTATAGAGCATTCAGGGGGCGTGTTAGCTATCCCTGTTATGACCTGTGCTGAAACGTGGGCCAAGGATGCCAAAGAGAGCCAAGAAGCCGTTCACAAAATCGCTAACGAAGAATAAAACCACATGACAAACCTCGCGCCCTATTATAAAAAGATCGACGCGCACAGCCCAAGAATAACCATTGATACAACAAAACCCGCAGACTTAACACAGACCCGTGTTGTGTGGACTCCCCAAAAAGGTTCACAAACACTTGCTTTGTCCTGTCCTTTTTCGGAAATACTTTATGAAGGCGCACGTGGTCCAGGAAAGACCGATTGGATCTTAATGCGGTATGCTGCGCGTGTTGGTGTTGGTTTCGGTCCTTTTTGGGTGGGGATTATATTTCGTCGTGAGTATAAAGAACTTCAGGATATTATCCGTAAATCAAAACGATGGTTCCCACACATCTTTCCCGGTGCACGCTTTCTTCGTTCTGCTTCTGAATTAAAATGGGTATTCCCTGATGGGGAAGAACTTCTATTTCGTTTGATCAAAAATGAAGATGACTACTGGAGTTATCACGGTCACGAATATCCATTTATTGGTTGGGAAGAACTTTGTACATGGCCGGACTCTACTTGTTACGACGTAATGTTTTCCTGTAATCGTTCAAGCTATGTTCCTGAAGAAGGGGGAGACCAGTTACCGCTGGAGGTTATGTCCACGGCTAACCCTTATGGTGTTGGCCACAATTGGGTTAAAGCGCGATTCATTGACCAAGCATTACCCGGGGTGCCCTTTCTTTCAGAAGCTGGACGTGTAGCAGTTCATATCTTTGGTCATATCACTGAAAATAAGTTTTTGGATGAAGACTATGTTGATACCATTCGCAATATCAAAGATCCAAACAAAAAGTTGGCTTGGTGGAATGGCTCTTGGGATATCACCGCAGGTGGAATGTTTGATGAGTTCTGGAGAACTGACATACACAAGGTTGACCTGTTCAAGATTCCTGGAACATGGAGGGTTTATAGATCCTTTGATTGGGGCTCCTCCAAGCCGTTTAGCGTTGGCTGGCACGCTATTTCCGATGGTAGTACGGTCGAAGCCTACGGAAAGACCTTTCGTACTGTACGGGGCGATATGTTCCGTATTAGCGAATGGTACGGATGTACTGGAAAAGCTAATGAAGGGCTTAGAATGACCTCTAAGAACATAGCTATTGGAATCCTTGAACGTGAAGAGCTTTTAAAGACTCGCTTGAATGTGTTTGAAATTCTCCCCGGTCCTGCTGATTCATCCATCTACGATGAAAATGATGGGCCAAGCATTGGGACCAAGATGGAAGAGGAAGGTGTTTATTTTGAGAAAGCGAATAAACGTCCAGGATCAAGGAAAAATGGTTGGGAATTATTGCGTAACCTATTAGAAGCGGGTCTTCCTGTTCCAGCAAAAGATAATGACGGGGAACCCATCGAAGGTGAATACCTACCACGGGAACACCCTTCATGTTATATTTTCAGCACTTGCACACACTTTTTTCGAACTATACCCACATTACCCCGTGACCCAAAAGACATGGATGATGTAAACACAGAAGCTGAAGATCACATTGCTGATGAATGGCGTTATATGGCGTTACATGAATTCGGAATGATCGCCCAAGAGGAATTCTAATGAGCGCTAGTAAGAACACAGTAGATTCAACATCCACAGCATATGACATTATGCTTCCTCGATTGAGATTAGGTGAAACATTGTTAGGGGGAACTCCTGCAATGAGAGATGCGGAAAAAACTTACTTACCTCAGTACGAAAGAGAAAGTGATGACAACTACAATAATCGTTTAGAAAAAGCCGTTCTGTTTAATGCCTACAAAAAGACATTGAACGGAACGGTTGGACGTGTGTTTTCAAAACCCGTTACCCTTAACGAAGGAGCCCCACCGCAGTTAGAAGAAATGACCACCGATATCGACCGGCAAGGAAATGACCTAACAACTTGGGGCCGTAACTCGTTCAGGGATGGTGTTAGTAAAGGATTAACACATTGCTTAATCGACTTTCCAGAAATCGACGCCGACAACGCAGAAGAAGAACTGGCACAGAAACCAGTCCCATACTTCAACATGATACCCCACGAAAACCTGATAGCAGCATACGCAACGGTAATCGACGGGAAGGAGGTGTTAACCCAAATTCGTATCAGAGAAGTTTCTGTTGTGGTTATTGGGTTTGAAGAGCAACAGATTGAACGTATACGTGTAATTACCCCTGGGGAGTTCGCTGTCTATGAAAAAACAGATGGTGATGATTGGGCTGTTGTGGAGCAAGGAACCTACGACCTAACCTTTATCCCCTTAGTAACGTTTTACGCAGAACGTGACGACTTCATGTTGTCCACTCCACCATTGAGTGATTTGGGTTATCTAAACGTGGCTCATTGGCAATTCACATCTGATCTACAAAACACCTTAACCGTTGCAAGCTTTCCAATGTTAGCGGTTGCAGGTGCAGATAGTGATCAGAAAGGAAAGATTGTTGTTGGACCCAAGCAACTACTAAGCACTAAAAAAGAATCAGGGCGGTTCTACTTTGTAGAGCACACTGGCGCATCAATCGAAGCCAACCGGAATTACTTGCAGGATGTAGAAGGTCAAATGGCGTTGGAAGGTGTGAACCTTTTACGCCAACGACCGGGCACACAAACAGCAACACAACGAGCGATGGATGGTGCGGAAGAAACAAGTGATCTTAGAGAAATGGCCATACGCTTTGAGGACTTCCTTAACACCTGTTTTAATGTTGCCGCAGCATGGTTAGACCTAGAACAAGATTCAGCGGTTGTGAATGTTAACACTGATGGCCTTATCCTAGCGTCTAAAGATGCTGCTGAATTAGATCTTCTGTATAATATGTGTATTGCGGGAAAGCTTTCTTGGATGAGGTTCTTCACTGAATTGAAACGACGTGGTGTTCTTGCTGATGATGTTAATTTTGATGAGGAACGCGCATTGATTGCCGATCAGCCTCAAGACGACATGGGTATGTTTAACACACCTAGCACAACAGTAGACGATACGAATGACAGCGAATGAAGAATACTTTGACCGGTTGGTGTCTCACCAACTCGGTCTGGAAAGGTTAAAAACGGGTGTAGCCAATAACCTGTTAGAGCTTTTGGTTGCGAGTGAAACCGACTTGAAACAATTGATTGCGGGACGTATAGCATTGATTGATCAACGTGGGCCTACCTTTTCTGCTAATTCAACTCGAAGACTTAACGCTCTTCTAAAAGATATCGAGATCCTTAGAAGAAAAATCTACGGGGATCTAGAAACATCTTTAGACTTACAGCGTGTAGACTTCGGTGAATATGAGGCAGAGTTTAATGCACGTATCATTGAAGATGTGGTACCTATCGAAGATTTCACGGTAACGCTACCAGGAAGAGACCAAATTGTTTCCGCTGCGCAAGCGAACCCAATTCGGGGACGGTTTTTAAATGAATGGTTCGACCAAGCAAGAACGAGTGAACTTGGTCGGCTGAATCAAATACTAAAAGTAGGCTTCTTCGAAGGTCGCACGAATGACCAAATTACCTCAGACATTTTTGGATCGGCGGACGTTCCGGGTGACATAAGAAAGTCACGTGCGAATGTTAAAACTATTGTTAGAACGTCCATGCAATCAATGGCACAAGGTGCACGTGATGAACTATTTAACGCAAACCAAGACCTTATTGGCGCGGTACGTTATACCTCTACGTTGGATGGTCGTACAAGTGCCATCTGTAGAGCACGCGACGGAAGAGAGTTCCCCCTTGGGGAACCCAGACCAGAAATTCCGGCGCACCCTAATTGCAGGAGTACTTATGTCCCTATTCTTGATGGCGTGGCCATTGTTGGTACTCGGCCTTTTGTACGAGATACCCGAGCACGCCAAACTAGGGAAATCAACTTTCGTGCAGACGCCCGCGCTCGTGCCGGTGACTCACGATGGAAACAACTGGATGAGAAACAAAGACGGGGCCTTATCCAAGGTGAAAGAGTGAGGTGGGCGGATTCTGCTATTGGCGCAACACCCGCAGAAACAACCTATTCACAATGGTTTAAGAAACAACCTACGAGCTTTCAACGACAAACACTAGGACCTACTAAGTTTGATCTGTATAATCAAGGTGGCCTAGATCTTAACGCATTCGTTGATGAAACGAGCGGTAAGCCTTGGACACTAGCACAACTTCAAGCGAGAGAGGCGACAGCTTTCGCGAAGATAAGTTAACTAAACAACCGGTGAATAGTATGTTAGATAGAAAGGCGATAGAAGAGTCTTTAAAGGTTACGGAAACCCTTGACGGATTAGCTCTTGGGGGCAACAACCACAAACTAAGTCACCTACTTAGGTTACGGGAACATGTGGTAAGCCTTGTCACAGAAATGGATAAATACAATTCAGATCTTCAAGACCTCATTGATGTTCAATGCAGTGAGGGTAACTGGAACTATAATGAATATATGAGAGGAATGGCTAATGGTCTCTTAGTGGCCCAAGCTGCACGAACGGAAAAGGTTATTACGTTTTTAGAGGCACCTGAAACTTTCCTCTGTGATTTACCTAGCCAAACACCTAGACTTTTAGGTGATCCAGAATGAGCCAACATTTAATTGAAGTGCGCGTTGTTGCGGCAATGGACCCTAATTCTAGAATCCCCCGACCTATTTATAAATTCCTTGTGCGTATGCGTTCCAATATGCGTGACCCTGCCTTGTGGGCCAATGTTACTATTGATCCAACAAAGTGTGTTTCTTCTGGTGATGTGAAGAAAGCAATTGAATATGCGGGGGGTGCCGCCGCTGAAAGACTCTGTGATGAGTACGGTGACCACATAGACTGTGAACGTGCCGCCAGTACCGCCCTAAAGATTTTCGAACAATTAATGTTAGACATACATAACAAATCATTAACCATTATTGATATAGCAAACATGGATCACATAAGTGGTCCCGGCTTGTTTCATCAAGAAGTAGTTTAAAACCGGCGTGATGCCACCAACGCGTGATGCAAAGAGGAAACACCAATGTTCGAATTTAATGCTACAGTTTCAGATATAGAAATCGTTCCAGAAAATGCACGTTCACTTTATACGGCGAATGAAGAGGGAACGGGTTTCAACCTGGACAAAGACCTAGCAGGTCGTTTAGATACGTCTAAACTAACAGGAGCCCTCGATAAAGAACGGGGCCTAAATCGCCAATCTGCAGCTATCCTGAAGTCTTGGAAAGGTCTGGGGTTTGAAACTCCTGAAGATGCTGAAACAGCAATTGAAGAAATGCGTAATGCACAAGCAGCCGGTGCTGACGGTAAATTGGACTTTGACAAGTGGAAGCTTGATTCTGAAACCAAAATGAACAAGACGCTTGCTTTGAAAGATGAAGAAGTGGATGCGGCAAACGCAACGGTTCGAAATTATTTAGTTAACTCACAAGCCGCGAGTATCCTGGCGGATAAAGCCGCCGGTTTATCCGGTGCCGCTGCTTTGATCATGCCTCATGTTACCCGTGAAGTTGAAGCCATCAAAGGTGAAGATGGGACTTACGTTGTTCGTGTTAAAGATATGGAAACCCCTGGGCAGTATCGATCAAACGGCGAAGGTGGTTTTATGAACCTTCAAGAGCTACTTACCGAAATGAAATCACGTCCTGATATGGCGCGTGCATTTGATGCGGAACAAAAGCAAGGTACCGGAACCAAGACAAACCAAACCCGGACACCTCTGAAAACAACCGGCGAGCGTTCCCCCAACCAAAAGATTACGGATGGACTAAACGCAAAAAGACGCTAGAAAGCAAAAAGCTTGGAGCGCATTGTGTGGGGAGTCGCCACCCCAACCACCGGACACAATGCGCTCCATCCCTTCATAGTTGTTATAATTTGTAAAGTGCTATAAAATAGAAACATATAGGCGTGAAGCCGCTCTATTTTCACCAAACTTTTCTAGGCGCGATGCCGAACAAGGTGATAGTAGCTAAAAAATGCGTGATGCAACCAAAAACTTTCTAATGAATTTTTTAAGGAGCATCTACCAATGCCTTCAATTACTCTTCCCGAATCGGCAAAACTTGCACAAGACGATCTTGTAGCGGGAATTATCGAAAACATCATTACCGTTAACCACATGTTTGAAATGCTTCCCTTTGATGGAATCGACGGTAACGCATTATCTTATAACCGAGAAAACGTTCTAGGTGACGTTCAACAGCTTGGTGTGGGCGGTGTGATTACGGCCAAAGCTCCTGCAACATTCACCAACGTTACAAGTTCACTGACCACAATCATCGGTGATGCAGAAGTTAACGGCCTAATCCAAGCCACACGTTCAAGCGATGGCAACGACCAAACCGCCGTACAGATTGCATCAAAAGCCAAGTCAGCCGGTCGCGATTACCAAAACCAATTGATTAACGGAACGGGTGCATCTGATCAATTCAGTGGTCTATCTCTGTTAGTGGATGGTTCACAATCTATCGTCCAAGATACTGGCGGTAGTGTAACGAACGGGGGTGTTTTGTCGTTTGCCAAACTTGACGAACTGATTGACCTTGTAACCGACAAAGATGGTAACGTTGATTACATTGCCAAGAATGCGCGTACCATCCGTAGTTACTACGCTCTATTGCGTGGCCTTGGTGGTGCCTCAATCATGGACACGGTTGAACTACCTTCCGGTACGGTTATACCAGCCTATCGTGGTATTCCAATCTTGCGTAACGATTACATTCCTGTGAACCAAACAACCGGTACGTTATCAGATGGTACCACCGTTTTCGCGGGTACGTTTGATGATGGTTCCCGTTCTTCTGGTATTGCCGGTTTAACCGCGACAAATGCATCAGGTATTTCTGTAGTCGATGTAGGTGAATCAGAAACACGTGATGAAAGTATCACACGTGTGAAGTGGTATTGTGGTCTTGCTTTGTTCAGTCTGAAAGGATTGGCAGCATTGACAGGTGTAGCCAACTAAAAATTGGTGCATAATAAAAGGGGCTACGTGGAAACATGCAGCCCTTTTTTTTCGTTTTAACTAACCGGTGAGATAATTATGATCGAAGAAATAACCCCTGAAGCTGTACGATTCAAAATATTCGGCATTAAAAAAGGCGCTACTGTTTTGTATGGCAACCTTCAGTTCGTTGATGGAATGGTTGAAGTACACAAAACTGATGCTGTCAATATCGAACGTGCCTTACGTCCCTATTCAGCATGCCTTGAATCTGAATGGGAAGACCGGCAAGCAGAATGGGAAGAAGCACAAGCTCAAGTAAAAGTTATTGTTGAAGAAAAGCAACCTACATTAGACGATATTTCCCACGCAAAACAAGAAATAGCGGATGTTCTTGAAAAAATTCGTGTTCAAGGGGAAGAGTTTGACGAAGCTAAAATTGCATTACGTGAAGCATTTGAAATAGAAAAAGCGGAAGCCATAAAGCAAGCAATAGCTGCATACATCAAAGAACAGGCGCAACCCGAAGGAAAACCCACAACAGCCTCAAAGGCTGGAGTTAAAGACGATGGCAACGGTAAGGATAACAAGAGTACCAAGTAGCCGCCGCCGATTACAAGCTAGGGCGACCTTTAAAAGGTCGTCCGCTGGCTTACGACGGCAAAGTAGAGTAGCCTCAACAACGGGACGCCAACAAGCGGTTCCACGAGTAGGAAAACCGGGGATATTCCCACGGGGTTCCAGACGAAACAGAATCGGCACACGCCGGTGAGGAGTTAATTGGGGTTTAGATCCCACAAAGTTCATGGAGGTTAAACCATGTCCTTAATTTCTAAAAAAGGCTTCACAAAGCTCTATGCAGCGTCGGGGGAAGTAGGAAGCACCTTAGAACTGTCCCTAGATTGGGATTTCGCGCACGCCTTTGTAGGTATTGATTTTTATTCTGATGCGGGGCTAACCACTCTTGTAGAACCCACCGCAGGAACCGTTACCCTAACGGCGTTGCCTGTCGTATGCTCTAAATACCAAGAACTTCAAAACGGAAAAATAGCCGCTGTTGTGCGGAATGTTATAGATTTCGCAGGAAATGTTACATCAATTAAAGCAGTACCTTTAGGTATCGTTGGTGCTACCCATTATCAATTAAAAGTTTCCACTAACCGTTCTTAACGGGAGTTTATCATGCCTTTAGGTTTTTCTTACGGCGGGGTAAACCCGTTTAGCACAGAGTATTTATATGAAGCGGGGCTTGGCCGTATACCAGGGGTTACCACCGGGGTAATGGTGGGTCAAAATAACAACACTAGTTCAACAGGATTTGATGCGGTTACTGACCAAGGCGGACAATACACATACCTGACAGCAAACACCCAACTATACGTAAACTCTACCAGTGCCTTAGATGTTAACGTTGACGTGGTTATGCAAGGTTTAGATGATGACTACAACCCTATAGCATTAACCGCTAACACGAACGGTCAAATACAGGAGCCTTTATCCGCTGCGACATCGTTTAGGACACACACGTTTTTTGTGTCAGGTAATATCACCCCTGTGGGCGAATTATACCTTTCTGAACTAACCACATTAACAGGTGGAGTTCCTGATGACGCTGCGAAAATTAAGGCAAAAATACCCTTATCAACGGATACCACGGGTGCCATTGTGGACACTGGTACAATCTACGCGTCTGATAATTTCAGCCACCTTGGGCTAGTTACGGTTCCGGCCGGAAAAAATATGGTGGTAGTCCGTATTATTTTAGGTACGGCTAAAGACGATAATATTAAAATAGGCGGCAGAGTGAGACCTCCCGGCGGGGCATTTAAATGGTTCAACCGCAACCCGGTGCCGGTATACCAATCGAATGTTGTACTTGAGTTTAACCCCCCAATTATAACCCCTGAAAAGTTTGATTTAGAATTCATGTCTATTGGTGGTAGCCCCGGTAGTTTATCCCAAGTTCAAGTATTTTTCACGTTGGAGGATATGCCAAATGTCTGAATCTAAACGAGGAAGGAACATTAACACCTACACCGCTGTTAATGCACCACCACCCCTTCAACTGAATACAACGACCTACACCACACTAGGAGTGGATAACCCTAGAAGGCTCGGTTATAAAATAACTAATGATTCCGCCCATGATATCCTTGTTAAAGAACAAGCGTTTGATGATCCTGATTCAGCAGACAGAGGGTTCAAGGTTTTCAAGCGATCAGTGTATGAATCAAAACCGGATAATATAGCCATTGGCCCTATTAGTGCTAAAGCTGTCAGTGGATCACCCTCCGTAATGTTTGTGGAGGAGTAACCATGCCAATTTATCAGGAAGCAACATTCCATGACCGCCAGTGTATAAATAATGAAGCAATTAGCGCCACGACATCAACCATGTATGTTGATCTTCCCGGTGCGGTTATAAATACAAAATCACTAGCCCAACCCGGTCACTACATGATTATGTTCTCTGCATTAATGAACGCATCTTTAAATAATACGGTGGCTAACTTCCGAATTTTAATTAATGGTAACCCTATTAATGTTAACGGAATAAACGTGAAGCTAAAGGTGAAGCTAAAGGTGAAGGATTTGGATGTAGGGTACACAGTTAGTTGTGTGGCGGAATCCGTACCCGAAAATGCAGAGATAAGAGGTGAGTACAAAACGGACAAAGGTACCCTCACCGTTGAAGAGTTTAACCTCTTGATTGACGGGGTGCCCCCGTCAAGAGTTGTCGAATAACTCCTTGATTGGGGTTTCCCTGTTTATTGTGTATAATAATCAAAATCACATAATAGGGCGCGCACATGGCTTTCTTAGTTGAAGATGGAACAGGAGTAGAGGGGGCCAACGCGTACACCTCAGTAGATTACACAGATCAATTTCACATAGATCGAAACAACGAAGCATGGTTTTTGTTAAGCAATGCTGAAAAGCAAGCGGCTTTAATTCGTGCATCAGATTACATTGACCAGCGTTTCGATTTTATTGGCTATAAGCAACGACGGGAACAAGGGCTAGATTGGCCACGCTATGAAGCGTATGACCGAGATGAATTCTTGTTACAAGGCGTTCCGATTGACGTTCAAAAAGGTTGTGCGGAATATGCAATCATAGCGTCAGCGGAACCATTGTTCTTAACCCCTATCTATGACCCAACGGGTCTAGATGTTAAATCAACAAGCGTTGTTATTGGACCTATTGAAGAAGAAATAACCTACGCAACGGGAAGTTCTGGTACAGCAACAGACCGTGTAGTTCTAAAACAATTCCCAATTGCTGAATACCATTTCTGTAATCTCGTTATAAGTTCAACCGAACTATTAAGGGGTTAATATGGCAACCGCGTATGACTACACAAACATAACAGCAACGGCCCAACGTTTAATTGAACGTTTTGGCAAGCAATCAGAACTGTTTTATATCTCTTCTGTAGCACAAAGCTTAATTGATGAAAACAAACCGTGGTTAGGTAAGTCTAAAAAGTCAGAAAGGTTGCCTTTCATTGGACCTTTGTTTGATGTTGAGGCGTCCAAAATTGATGGAACAACGATTCAACAAGGCGATAAACAAGTTTATATCTCGGCACCATCACTTTCTATTCCTGTTACCGAAGATGGTTGCGTTGAAGATGGGGGTGTTTTGTATAACATCATCCCTCCTTTGCAAACCATTGCCCCGGCGGGAACACCTATTGTTTATATTGCAAACTTGAGAAAGTAGCCATGCTAAGTAACAATTTTAAAAACGAATTCGGAGCGGTTGAAGATGTTAGCTAACAACGTACAAGAGTCCACAACTACAACGGGTACTGTTCCTATAATACTGGACGGGTCCTCCAAGAACGGTAGAACTGTTAGCAGTGTGTTTGCTGTTAATGCTAGGTTGTCCTATTACATTGACGATTTGTTAGGGGACTTTGAACACGGGGTTGGTTACTTATCGGATGCAACCACTCTTGTTCGTGAAACCATAATTGATAGCACAAACGCGGGCCTTACTGTTAATTTTAGTGCGGGTGTAAAACAGGTATTTGTTAACCAATCTGCACAAATAGGACCATTCACAAGATTAATAAACGCATCCGGCATTAATCAATCTTCAGGATGGTACTTATCTAGTCATATACCTTACGACTCAGTTGTTGATGCGACTAGTATCTCACCTAACCGAGTTTTTCTTGTACCCCTGTATTGGAGTGGGGGTAGTATTGCGGACATGGGAACCCAATTTTCAGGTACAATAAATTCGTCTACGAAATTTCGGTTGGGTATTTACGAAATGAATTACGATTTTAACCCGGGTGCTCTGCTTGCGGAGACCTCAGACATTACCCCTGTTACCGGTAGCTTTGTATCCGCTTCGTTACAGACAGCTGTAATGTTGCGTAGGGGGTGGTATTGGACCGCATATTTGGACGATGGTGGTGCAAGACTTAGAGCTCAAAACGGTAGTGTTGTGTCTTGCACTCCTTTGGGTATGCGAGGGGGGACCACTGTTATGAACTACGCCTCAGACAGCATACCTAGCGGATGGGTGTCTCTACCAACTGCGTTAACTATTAACGAAGAACAGCACATTAACCCTATACCTAGAATTGTGGTGAGAGCATGATAAACATTACAGAAGAAAAGTTAGCAGGGGGTGTTATTGATGCCATTGTCAGGAATGGCTATAAACTAGAGCGGCATAACAACGCATGGATTACATGTAGTACCGCTGAGGTTCAAACGTTTATTGATAACTACGACGCGTTAGCAACACTGAAAAGTGAAGCTAGGCAAAGGATTATTAGTCAAGTTGAAAAAGAGGCGGAAGCCCGCGAAACACTTTACCCTGAAATCGAAAAAAGAACCTTCGCTAAACAGGAGGCCGAGGCAATAGCGTTTATGGCGGAACCTACCTCACCTGTTCCAATGCTTTCCGTTATTGCTAAGGCAAGGGGTGTTTCTATAGTGGTGCTTGCTGCTAAGGTTATAAAAAACTCGCAATCTGATGCCGCTCGAATAGGTGCCTTGTCAGGTGCTAGGCAGAAAGCGAATGACTTAATAGGCGCGGAAAAAGACTACCGTATTGTTCAGCAAATTAATTTGGTGATATAAATGGATGAGGTTGCCGGACGTATAGGTGCCTATCGATTAGGCCAATTTAGGATAGGTTGGCCCGGTACCAGTGAGGTTACCGGGTTAGTTCTTGCGGGTACCACTGCGGGTACATCAACTGCGGTTGGTGATCTTTCCATAGTAAGCTCCTTTTCATTAGGGGGAACCCTTGCGGGCACATCAACTGCGGTTGGTGATCTTAATATAATAGGTGCTTTCGAACTTTCTGGTGCTTCCCCTGGTACGTCGACAGCCGTAGCTAGTGTGAGTATTAGTAAAGATTTAACCGGTCTTTCTGCGGGCACATCAACTGCGGTTGGTGATCTCGGTATTTTTAAAGCGTTGGTTGGTAGTGCTGCGGGCCTTTCCACCTTAACAGGGGAATTGTTATTATCAGGTGCCTTCTCTTTGTCGGCAACCGTTGGGGGTTCTTCAACAGCAACCGCTGATGTGACAATAACGAAAGATTTACTAGGTAATGCTGCGGGATCTTCAACAGCAATGGGGGATCTTTCACTATCAGGCGCTCTTTCTTTAGCAGGAGCAGCCATTGGTTCTTCAACAGCAACCGCTGATGTTGAGATCAGTAAAGACGTACAAGGAATAGCCCTTGGGTCTTCAACAGCAACCGCTGATGTAACCATTGAAAAAGACTTACTAGGTAATGCGGCGGGGTCTTCAACAGCAACCGCTGATGTAACCATTGAAAAAGACTTAGCGGGAACAGCCCTTGGGTCTTCAACAGCAACTGGTGATATATCGTTAGAGGGTGTTTTTTCATTACGTGGAGTACTTGCGGGAAGTTCAACAGCAACCGCCACAGCAACACTTGATGGGCCCTTAAATGGAGCATCACCGGGAACGTCGACAGCAACCGCTGACTTAAATCTAACAGGGGCATTTTCATTAGCAGGTGCAACTGCGGGATCTTCTACAGCGTCAGGTTCTGTTGATATTTCTAAGCCCTTAGCGGGAACGGCTGTTGGTGATGCGGTTATTGCTGGAAGTATTTCAGTAACCAAAAATATGGAGGGCTCCGCGACCGGTTCTTCAACATCAGCGGGAAACATAGGGTTCAACTATAGCCTTATCGGTCAAGCTAGTGGAAGTTCAACATTAACAGGGGTACTTACTTCACCAACCTCTATTTTGTTGGGTGCACAAAACCTGACTATACAAACCGCAAGAGATGACTACACGGTTCTAAAAGGTAGCAATAACGCCTTCACAATCCTGTAAACTTGTAACTAAACCGCACCCATAGCATAATACACTTATGTAAGCCACCACCCATAATAGGAAACTAAAATGTCAAAATCAGATTACCTAGAAAATGCTGTATTGGATCACGTACTTGGTGGTTCCGCATTAACCCAACCCGCTGGTCAATTTGTGGCGTTGTGCGTTTCCGCACCTAGCGATGCCGACACAGGTGCGACTCTTCCAGAGATAACGCACACTAACGGTTACGCTCGTCAATCTGCGACCTTTGCCGCTGCTGCTGCGGGTGCTACGTCTAACTCTAACTCCATTGCGTTTACCGCATCAGGTGGTAGTTTTAGTGGTATAGCAACACACTTTGCCGTACTGGATAGTATTACGGATGCTGCGGGAAATGTTCTCTATCATGGGGCCTTGAATAACGCCCGTACGTTTAATGATGGCGACACCGGAACCTTTGCCGCTGGCGATTTAGACGTTACAGAGGATTAATTAATTGGCTACTACTGAAACCGTATTTATTGGGGTGGATAACCTTACCAAAATACGTTTGTTTACTGAAAACCGTCCGGCTGATTTATCAGAAGTGACGCGTATCGTAATCATCGTAGATACGGTTACCTTAGATAGTGACGTGATCCCCAACGCTTTCGACTGGACCACACCCACTGAGTTGGGGGAGCTTTGGTTAAAGATAGGTACGCAATTTTCAAGCGTAATGTCACCTACCGAGGCACGTATCACCGTTTATGATCCGGCACATATAAATGGTATTCGTTGGGAAGATGATTGTGGTAATCCTGAATTACAGTTAGAGACCTGTCTATAGTGGCCACTAAATCAGAAGTAAAAGACGCTATTTACACGTTCTTTAGCGATGGGTTAACTATTGTTTACCCTGTTAATGCGATACCAACGGCGTACCCCAACACAGAATTCACAGCCCCTGCAAAATCAAGATGGTTATCCATCATTGCGAGTTTTGCGGATGCTGGACAAGAATCTCTTGGGGAAGTCGGGTCACGAAAATTCATTCGTTCGGGTTCCATTAATGTCTTGGTTTCCACCCCGTTATTAACTAACACAACAGATTCTGATGACATTAGTGAAAACATTCAAAACATCTTTGAAGGGAACCAAATTACTTTAACAGATGACTGTATAATATTTAGAAACGCTAGAACGATTGACATTGGCCCAAACGGTGAATTCTATCTAGCCTCAGTAAGCGTTGACTTTGAGTATCGCGTAATAAAATAGGGGAACAACATGGTTGCTAGAATTACCACCGACTCGAACCGCGTAGGTTTAGGTTACAAAGAAGAAGTAACGTATGGGGTTACACCAACTAACCCTGATTTTCAATTACTTGAACCCAACAGTTTTGCAGACACCGGGGGTAGTATCAGTACCGTTGCACGAAACCCCTTAAACCCTGGACGACAAAACCAAAAGGGTAATATTACGGGAATCGCGGCGGCGGTTGGGTTTGAAACGGATCTAACCTATGAGGGTCAACAAGACCTTTTACAGGGCTTTGTTGTTTCTACGTGGGAAAACAAAGTTAGGAGTGGGATTGTTTCAGATGTCACAACCTCTGAATACACTGTAGCCACGAGCTTAGCGGCGGTGGTTCCTGTTGATACTTTGGTATTCGCAAAAGGGTTTGCAACGGCTAATAATAACGGTTTTAAAGTTGTTGCGGGAGTACCTACCGTTGATAATATCGCGGTTGCGGGTTTGACTGCGGAAGCTACCCCACCTGTTACAGCCACCGTTCAAGTTGTCGGTGTTCGGGGTGTTGCGGGAGACATTGACGCAGCGGCATCCACTGGCGGAAATGCTGGACGTTTAACCTCAACCGCATTAGATTTTACTACCTTGGGTTTACAACAAGGTGAATGGATTTATGTAGGCTCCTCTTTAGCTGCTAATCGTTTTGTTGATGTTAATAACAATGGTTTTGTGCGGATTGCCCCAGGTGGTATCTCTACGAACGCTATTGAATTAGATAAAACACCTACCGATAGTTGGGGGGTAGAGGATAACGCGGCACAAATAGACTTACTGTTTGGTGACGTATTAAAAAACCAACGTGACCAAAGTTTACAGGTTATACGTTCATACACATTTGAACGTACGTTTGCAGGAAGTGCCTTTGAGTATGTGAATGGTGCCGTTGCTAACGAGTTTGCCTTAACTTTGGATACGGAAGCTAAAGCGTTGGCCAACTTATCTTTTGTTGCACGTGATGGTGAAGTGGTTGAAAACGAGCTTACGGGAGCCACACGTATTCCGGCACCACAACAATCTTTGTTAAACACTACTTCCGATGTTGCGCGTCTTAGAGTTTCAACCGATGCGGGTTTAACAACGTATGTTCTTAACACGGGGATCACCATAAACAACGGTGTAACCGCGAATAACAAAGTGGGTAGCCTCGGTGCTATTGATGTTACGTTAGCTAACTTTGTAGTATCCGGTGATCTCAACGTGTGCTTCACTGACCACGAGTTATCCCAAGCTGTGCGTCAAAACACCAGCTCTACTTTTGATATTGCGTTAAGATCTGGTAGCAATATTTTGTTAATGGATTTACCATTGATAACCTTCGATGATGGCCGTCCGAACGTTGAGCAAGACAGTCCTGTTTCTGTTCCTGTTCCCTATAACGCGTTTGAACATCCTGAATTGGGTTACACATTAATGGTACAACGTTTTGAATACGCTCCTGTATTCATAGTTTAATAAGGAAAACAATATGTCCGGTGCATATGATTTATTTCAAACGAGTGAAAACCTTGAAGCTTCTGGGGTCTGGATTAACTACGGTAGCTTTGCAATAAAGATCGCTGCGGCTGGTTTTGGTAACACAGAGTTCACTAAGCTTCGTACAGAACTACTTAAGCCCTTTCGCCACCAGATTCAATCTGGTGGAATGTCAGAGGAGGACATGAAGGGGGTCGAGCAGGAACTTTATGCAACAACCGTTTTGCTCGACTGGCAAGAGTTCGAAGATAAAAACGGGGAGGAAATGGAATGTACCATCGGTAATAAAATCAAGGTGTTCTTAGAATTACCTCGTTTTTATGCTGATATTCTTCGCATGGCAAGCGACCTAACAAAGTTTCGTGAGGAAGACGAGGCCCAAGACGCAAAAAACTCGCAGAGTGTCTAACATGGGAACTCACCTATGGTGGACACTACCAGAAACAGATTGACGCAGTAATGCACGCAGCGAAATTAAGGGGCCAAAAGCCCCCTGATTTTATTAGCTACAAACCAGAACTGTACGTTGGATTAGAGTTCTTTTTTCAATCATGGATGAGGTTAGCAAAAGGCCGTGAAGCGGGTACCCCAACCCCATGGCCCACCATAAATGAATTTGCAAAAAGGTATGCTATACTGGGCGAAAATTTCCAACGTTTTGAATTTTTTATGTCAGCGTTGGATGAAGCCTACTTGCAATTCATGAAAGGTGCCGCGAATGACCCTAGCAAGATTCAGCCGGAGAATGGCCAAAAGGGGTGATCAGGTACAGCCCAACACAAACCTGTTGGTTAGGGCAATTGCACTGCAATCCCTAACCACGGTTTCTTTTGCTACTCCCGTAGATACTGGACGTGCTCGGTCCAATTGGCAAGTTAGTATTGGTAAGCCCCTCCGGTCTCAACTGGAAAGCTTTGCAGGGGACCAACCTTCTGGAGGCTCAGAGAGCCAAAGAGCGGCGAATGGTGCAATAGCAACACAAACCAGTGTTGCACGAGGAAACACCACCATTGGCCAATACAAAGGTCAGGGGGGTATATTCTTATCTAACAATGTTGATTACATCAATGAACTGAATTTGGGATCGTCCCCCCAAGCAGGACGTGACTTTGTTGGAACGGCTGTTCGTGAATCTGTAAAAGCTGTCGTTAATTCACCTAGATTTAGGGGAATTATCCAAAGGAGTAGCATCTAGTTATGGTTACTGAACGCATTGATATTGTTATCAAAGAACAAGGGGCGCGGGTTGTTGGCCGGAACATTCGTGATATTGGCGAAACAGCTCAACGTTCCGCAGGATTCCTAGATGGGTTGCGGGGTATTCTCGGTCTTGTGGGGGGTGCCTTAAGTATTCGAAAGGTTAACCAATATGGGGAAGCCTGGACAACGGTTAACAACCGGTTGGCCTTGGTTACGGATACCACCCAAGAATTAGTAATCGCACAAAACGACGTTTTTGATATTGCTCAAGATACCCTTGCACCTTTGCGAGAAACTGCGGACCTTTATTCCCGTTTGGCAAGATCGTCTGACAGACTTGGATTGTCTCAAAATGATTTGGCCGGACTTACCGAAACAATCACCCGAACATTAGCTATATCAGGAACCGCAGCAGCGGGGCAAGCAGCCGCACTCAACCAATTGGGTCAGGCCTATGATGGAGGTATCCTTCGTGCGGAAGAATTCAACAGTATCATTGATCAGACACCGCGTTTGGCACAAGGAATTGCGGAAGGTTTAGGGCTCACTATCGGTGAGCTTCGAAAACTCGTTCTTGCTGGGGAAGCGGATATTGGCTTAGTTACACAAGCCTTGCAAAACCAAGCCCAAGTAATTGAACAAGAGTTTGCTACTATCGCGGTTAGACCTTCACAAGCTTTCGGAGTTTTGGAAAATAGCTTCATCCGTTTAACGGGGGAGCTTAATGAACTATCAGGGCAAACCGGAACGTTTAGCGGATTGATTTTAGACCTTGCGGACACTATTGACAGCGGGATTGTACAAAGTGAGTTCTTACGCCAAATAAATCTTTGGGGTGCCTCCTTTGATCAAGTATCCGGTGATGCGGAACAATTCAGCAATGAATTGATTCTGTTACAGGATATTGCTTCTCGGTTAATTGATTTGGGCCAAGACGCCTTCACCAATTTTCCTGCAAACATTATCGCAGTTACAAGAATCGGGGCTGTTGAAGTTGCCGCCTTTTTGGATCGACTAGAAATTAATTTTGACACCACGATTAACAGCTTGGAGTTACGGGTAACCTCGTTCGCACAGAGTACATTAGGTGAATTTAGGGATCTATTAAATGCGCTACCCTCGTTTGAAATTGATCTTCCAGGGATAGGTGGTGTTAGTTTAGAAATTCCTGGTTTGCAAGAAGTTAATTCCTTATATGACGAACTAGCACAACGTGTTTCCGACACAAGAGCGGAACAAGAATCAGGAGCGGAAGCGCTTCAACGATCGAATAAACTTCGTGTAGATTCAATTAGTTTAAT
>JQIA01000466.1_pt1 | contig 20315 bp, 15 predicted proteins | sample 811431 | NCBI WGS metagenome assembly JQIA01 (sample SAMN02998118, study PRJNA258478) | marine sediment metagenome | biome: marine; feature: seafloor; material: sediment; isolation source: oil-polluted sediment collected from 3 locations (0.5 km, 0.7 km and 0.9 km)... | place: USA: Gulf of Mexico ...
GCTATTGCAGCCGGTTAAGACAGGGCTAACGCATTTGGATTTCGGAGTATATCATTTCAGGTAACTGGAAACTGTGGGTAAACGCAGATAAATTTTATACTATGAGTATGCTCTTGGAATTATGGCGAATCAAAATGTATACCAACTTTACATGCGTTTACCCTGGGTTAAGAGTACTGACATTGACTAACAAAACAACAAAAGCAGAATTATGAAAACGGAAAAATATTATATTGGTGATTCCTGTCTGTGCTGGTCAATGGGAGATGAAATTGAACTCGATTTGTCTCTGAGGATTTTATCTGCCTATCGAAGGGCGAAAAATGAAATTGATGACAGCGGTGTATATGATTTTGTCCCGTCATACAATGCCCTTGCAATGCACTTTGACCCGGTCTCCTGTGATATTGGAACGGTTGAGGCATTCATTGATTCTGTTTTTGAATCCATCAATAAGAAGACGACAGACGAATTGATGGTAAAAGGCCGGAACGTTATTATCCCGGTTATTTATAACGGAGAAGATTTACAGCTTTTATCTGAAATGCATAAGCTTAGTGTCAGAGAAATAATAAATATACATAAAGGGGTTTATTATACCGTTGCCATGGTTGGGTTTAAACCTCATTTCCCTTACCTGATAGGGCTTGATAACAGAATTGAAACGCCCCGTTTGAAAACACCCCGGCTTCATGTTCCGACAGGCGCTGTTGCTATTGGTGGTGCGCAGACAGGTATATATCCTGAGGAATCGCCGGGCGGTTGGAATATTATTGGCCTGACGAATCCTGAGCTGCTTAAGCAGATTAACCCGGGCGATACAATAGAATTCAAGGAAGTAGACACATTATGATTAAAATAAACTGTGATATTGGCGAAAGAGAACCCGATAACAAAATCGATATTGAACTTATGAAGTATATTCATATCGCAAATATAGCCTGTGGCGGACATGCCGGTGATGATGAAACTGTTTCGGTTTTTCGAAAGCTTGCAAAAGAGAATAACGTCGATGTTGCTGCGCATCTGTCATATCCGGACAGGGAGAATTTCGGACGGGTAAGCATGGATATTTCAGCCTCAGAACTGAGCCGGTCTCTGGACGAACAATATAAATTGATGCCGGATGTAAAAATGGTTAAATTTCATGGCGGACTATACAACGATTGCAGCGCTGATGCCACACTTGCTGAGACGCTTAGCCAATGGCTTTTAGCAAACAGGATAGAAAAAATAATTACGCCGGAAAAATCAGCGCTTTCAATAGTAGCTTCTGACAAAGGAATTCAGGTTGTTCCGGAGGCTTTTGCAGAGCGGACATATGACTATAACCCTCATACAAAGAGACTCAGTCTTGTAAACAGAAAGAAACCTTATGCCTGCATTCATGATTGTGATGAAGCGGTAAGACATTCTGATAATATTTTGAATAAGGGATTTGTTGAAGCCTATATTGAAGCAGATGACGGCAGCTCAACAATTGATAGCATCAGTATCAGTGCAGAGACGATCTGTATTCATTCTGATTCGGACATAGCCCTTGAACTGGCAAAGAAACTTGCAGCCCTGGCGTCGTAAAAAGTCCCATCTACTTCGCTTTAGTTGTTTGCCAGACTTTTGAAGTACAACAGGTACTACTTCAAGCCTGGCCAACAACTAAAGCTTGTATATGGGCCCTTTTCCTTAGCCATTAATAGACTTTTTACGAGAGTATCAAAAAAATATGTTTGAAACGATAAGAAACGGAATCTTCTGCAAGGTTAGCGCTCCTGTATACGGAAAGCAGGATATCGGTGTAACACCGGGGGGCGTTATGGACAGTTTTGCCTATGATACGGGGAATGCCATACTGGGGAATGATATTGATGCCCCGGCACTGGAAATACTCATTGCACCGGGGCTTAGGGTTAATGACGATTGTTTTATTGTCACTACAGGCGCAAAATATAGTGAAATAAGGATTAATGGCAATATTATCCGCCACGGTCAGGTGGCTTTTGCCAAAGCTGGTAGTCTCATAGATTTTCAAAAGAAAGAATATGGGTTCAGAACCTATCTCTGTTATGCCCCTGCAACTCAATATAAGGGGGAAACTCCGGAAGGCCGTCAACTTGAGGATTTTTCAAAAATTGCATCGTGGACGGATGAGAATCAAAAAATCAGGGTTGTTGAGGGACCTGAATATCAATATCTTGAGAATAAAACACTTTTTATAGATGAGTACTGGAAAGTTTCAAATGATACCAGTGCCATGGGAATGCGGCTTGAGAATAAATGGGTCGGTGTTACGGTTAATATGAAAAAGAGTATGGTTTCAGAGGCTGTTAGTAACGGAACCATCCAGCTGACACCCGATGGTCCGATCATTCTTTTAAAACACAGACAGACTGTCGGGGGATATCCCCGGATCTTTAATGTTATCAGTGTTGATGTTGACAGGCTGGGTCAGTACGCACCCGGGGAGCTCCTTCATTTCAGAAAAGTCTCCATTGCAGAGGCTCATAATGCATTACGAAAAAGAAATGAAGATGTTTTAAGAATAAAAAACAATTTTAAATAGTTAATGTGACCTTAACGGGTCAGTCAGTAAATGCAATGTTTGCCCGACATTGAATTGATTTTTACAGGAGGTTTTTATGAAAACTTTTTATGTTGATGGTAAGTATGTATCGTCTGATGAGGCAGTAATTTCTTTAAATGATATGATCGTTTTAAGAGGCTATGGTATGTTTGACTTTATGAGAACGTACAATAAAAAGCCGTTTTATTTAAAGGAACATATCCAGCGACTTGAGAATTCAGGTAAATTGATCGGGCTTGAACTACCTGAAACAAAAGAAAGAATTTTCGATATTGTGATGGAGACGCTTGCCCGGAATCCTGAAAATGATGAGTCAAATGTCAGAATTGTTGTATCTGGTGGTATCAGCCCGGACTCAGTAACACCTCAGGGAAATGGCATGTTGATCGTTATGATAACGCCGAAACTCGACCTGCCTGAATGGTGGTATACAGATGGTGCAAAGATTATTACAAATCCGGTAGAACGATATATTCCCGGCGCAAAAAGTACCAATTACATGTCAGCTGTTATTGCACTTCAGAAATCAAAGCAACAGGAAGCAGTTGAAGCTATTTATGTAGACAGAGAGAATCGAATGCTTGAAGGTACAACGACCAACCTTTTTGCATTTATCGGATCAAAACTGGTAACACCTGAAAAAGGGATTCTTCCGGGCATTACAAGACAGGTTATGCTGGATATATTAAAAGATGAGTTTGACATTGAGCTAAGAGATGTTAAGAAAGATGAGATTGATTCCTTTGAAGAGGTCTTTATTACAGCTTCAAACAAGGAAGTTGTTCCGATTATTCAGATTGACGATAAAATTATCGGTGATGGGAAAGTCGGGCCCCGAATGAAACGTGTTCTTGAACTATTTAAAGAGTATACAGATAGTTATGGAAAAGATTTTTGTGAGAAAAAAATCGCGTAACAATATATTAATAATAGCAGGAAGATCATGACTGTACCTTTGATTACTGCAGAGATAGATCTTTCTGCAATTGCACATAATATAAAAGCGTTTAAAACGCTTACCCCGGATACTGTAAAAATTATGCCTGCCGTGAAAGCGGATGGCTATGGACACGGTGCTGTGGCGGTTTCAAAAATAGCGCTTGAAAACGGTGCCGATGCCCTTGGTGTGGCCCGTATCGAAGAAGGCATTTCGCTTAGAAATGCCGGTATTGATGCACCGATTCTTGTATTCGGATATACGTCACCCGTTAATGCGAAAGAGGTTATCGACCACGATTTAACAATTACTGTTTCGCAATTTGACATAGCAACTCAGATTTCTGATAGTGCTAAAAATATGGGTAAAAAGATAAAGATTCATTTTAAGATCGATTCCGGAATGGGACGAATCGGTCTGTTTACCCATGCCGGCCATCCTGACTGCCCGGGGCCCGACAATAGCGGGTTAAATGACATACGTGAAATTTCTAAAATGGCAGGGCTTGAGCTCGAAGGCGTTTATACGCATTTTGCTCAGGCAGATCATAAGGACAAGGCTTATACAAACAGGCAATTTGAAATTTTTACCGGTTTTACTAACGATTTAAAAAAAGCAGGTCTTGAAATTCCAGTGTTGCATGCGGCGAACAGTGCTGCAGCAATCGAAATGCCTGAAACCCATCTTGATATGATACGCCCCGGGATCTCTTTTTATGGTTTATATCCGTCTGATGAAGTTGATAGCAGTCTGATTGACCTGAAGCCTGCCATGCAGCTTAAGGCAAAAATTATCAGTCTTAAAACAGTGCCAAAGGGCTTTAAAATCAGCTATGGCAGCACACATGTTACTGAGAAACAGACCACCATTGCGGTTGTCCCTGTCGGATATGCTGATGGATTCAGCAGGCTTTTTACCTCAAACGGCTCGATGCTGGTTCATGGACAGAGAGCGCCGATTGTCGGGCGTGTTTGCATGGATCTTACCATGATTGATGTGGGTGGAATACCTGATGTAAGGCTGGACGATGAAGTGGTAATCTTTGGCGAACAGGGCGAAAATTGCATCAGGGTTGAAGAACTTGCAAAGCGGGTTGATACGATTAATTATGAGATTGTTTCGTCCTTAACGGCGCGCGTCCCCCGTACTTACAGGTGATGTTACCTTCGTAACGTAAAACGCTACGCCTGCGTTGCGCTGCGGTTCTCGTACGCTACGGCGTACATGAAGTACGCCTTTTGTGGGCATCCCTTAAAATATCGTTACGCTTTATGCCTGAGCTCATTTTAAGCCTGGCTTTTTTTGAATATATGTAAAAGCGTTGTTGTAGCGGTATTTAATCTTCTATCTCGAGTACTGCATGAATTTTTTTCTTTGCAGACACAGCACTTACGATTGTTCGTAATGCATTTGCAGTACGGCCTTTTTTACCAATTACCTTTCCAACATCATCTTTTGCAACTTTAAGTTCAAGTATCAGTGTGTGGTTACCAGTGACTTCTGTAACTACTACGCTGTCAGGATCATCAACCAAAGCTCGGGCAATATTTTCTACTAATTCTTTCATGGAACAGCTCCTGTTGTACTTTCAATATAGTTGTTCGTTAGAGGTAGAGTATCTGGAAACTAAAATATAAATAATGTCGCTTATTGCGATTTCGGTTCGGATGCTGAAAGATTCTGAATTATTATTGAATTGCTTAAGACCTTAATAATTATAATACCCGACTATTGGCATTCGGTCAATTCAAAATAACGATCAAGGTTGGACAAAATGCTGTTGAAACTCTTTGGAATGTCTAAAAGACAGCTAATGATGGCCTTAATGCACTTTTTAATGATGCAAATTTAAAACGGATCAGCTACACCATATTTTTTAAATATCTCTTTTCTTTTACCTTCAGCAACGAATTTTTTTAATGCATCATTGAATTTTTGAACAATCTCCGGTGAACCGGGCCATTTTTTTGAAAACCCAATATAGTATGGTCTGATTTCGCCTATCGGTTTATCAATATGGTCAATCATATCAAATTCAGGCGCATACTTATTGATCAGATACATGCAGACTGATATTTCACATATACAGATATCAATGTAACCGGCTTTAACTTTTTTTAAATTTCGAAGTTCAAGAGAGTCTCCGGAAATAATTTCTGTTTCATTAAAAATGTCTTTATTTACTGCTGCCATGAAGCTATGGGCGTAGGTATAGCCTCTACTGATTCCGACTCTGTAGGGACGCAGGTCATTCATTGTGTTCCAGTTTATTTTCTTTGTTTTTAATTTGAAAAACACATCCCTGACTCTGCTGACAGGTTCCGAAAAGTAACAGAACGATTCACGCTCCGGACTTCTGGTCAGGCTGTAAATGGCTGCAACTTTACCATCTTTGACATATTTTAAAGCCCTGGCCCATGGCAGAATCTTTAATTCAGCTTTGTATCCGGCCCGCAAAAGTACCTGTTCTACAATTTCTGTATCAAAGCCGGTGATTGTTTCTTCGTACTGAAACTCAAAGGGGGGGAATTCTGATAAAGCAATTGGGAGTGCTGTTTGTGCATCGACTTTTGATGCGGTTGATATTAATACTGCTAAACACCCGATTATTGATATAAGAATAAATTGGGGTAACACTTTTTTATGCATTTAATGCTCCTGAGTTTGCATTAGAATCGAATTGTAGAGATTCATTTAATCCTTATTTTTTTCCATTGAAATGGTCGAGTCCTGATATATATGAAGTGTTAAGGTGTCTATAGACCTTTAAATAATAATCGACGTTATTTGACATGAACTTTAATTAAAGTTCTGTTTTACGTAATCAAACTGATAGTCTGAATTAATAGAGAAATTTTGAATAAATGGTTATCTGGTATTTTTAAAAGTTATAAAACAACACAGGCGGCTTTAAGGTCGCCTGTGTTTCAAATTTAAGTAGCAGAGATTATTATTTATAATCTGCCCGGATGACTTTTTTATTAATTTTACCAACACCGGTTTTGGGTATACTTTCAACAAAAACGATCTTTTCGGGAATGCCGTATTTGGGGATGGTACCTTTTTCTACAAATCCTGAAATAAATGTTTTTATATCGTCGTCGGAAACACTCCCTTTATTCTCAGCTTTAAGGACAATCAGGGCAAGAGGGCGTTCACCCCATTTGGGATCAGGAACGCCGATTACCGCACTTTCGCTGACGGCTGCATGCTGGCTTATGATATCTTCGAGTGCAAGTGAAGATATCCACTCACCGCCTGTTTTAATGACATCTTTTAATCTGTCAGTGATCTGGAGATAGCCGTCAGTATCAATAAAGGCGATATCCCCTGTGTGGAGCCATCCGTTTTCCCATAGTTCATTACTTTTTTCCGGTTCCTTGAAATAAGCCTGAGTCAGCCATGGCGACCTGACAACAACTTCGCCGGTCGATTTGCCATCATGCGGCAGTTCATTTCCTCTGGTATCGATTATCTTCAGCTGAACCTGCGGAATTGGTAGTCCGGTGCGGGTTCGAATCTCGACCTGTTCTTCCATCGACAGATCAAGCATTTCCGGTTTAAGATTAGCAATTGTCAGCAGCGGACAGGTTTCAGACATGCCGTAGGCTGAAAAAATATTAATATTATTTTCAAGAGCAGATCTGCAGAGCCCTTTTGACAGGGAAGACCCACCTATAATGACTTTCCATCCGTTGAGATCAATATTTTTAATTACAGGACTACTGACCAGCATATGAATGATCGTCGGAACACAATGTGAGAACGTAACCTTTTCGCCAATAACCAGTTTTAAAATCATTTCAGGTTCGTACATGCCCGGATAAACCTGTTTCGACCCGATCATGGTCATCAGGTACGGAACACCCCATGCGTGGACGTGAAACATAGGCGTAAGTGGCATGTATACATCGCCGGAATCAATTTTTGACTGTGTTTTATAAGAACAAAGGGCACTCATCATGCCGTATGTATGAAGGACGATCTGCCTGTGTGAAAAAAATACACCTTTCGGATTTCCGGTGGTGCCTGATGTGTAAAAAGTTGTTGCTACTGCATTTTCATCAAAATCCGGAAAATCGTAACCATCGGACTCATTTTTCAGCATTGCTTCATATTCTATATCAAGAGGCACAGGCGATTCCGGGATCGTACCATCATCTGAAAGAACAATTACTTTTTTTATCGTTTTAACTTTGTCCCAGACAGAAGCGAGCAGGGGAAGAAGCATGGTATTTACCAGTATAACATCGTCTTCTGCATGATTGAGTGTATAGAGCATCTGCTCCGGGGAGAGTCTGATATGAACTTTGTGGAGTACAGCTCCCATCATTGGCACAGCAAAATAGCACTCAAGGTATCTGTGACTGTCAACATCCATAACAGCTACAGTATCGCCCTGTTTTACACCGAGTCTTTCAAGCGCGTTGGCAAGTCTGCCAAGTCTTTTATTAAAATCTTTATACGTATATCGCATAACATCCCGATAGACGATTTCCTGATCAGCGCTTTGAGAAATAGATGCGGTTAAAAGATTTTTAATTAAGAGTGGATACGAATAAGCGGATGGTGTTTTTTCAATAAGTCTTACAGCCATTATGCCTCCTTTGTCTATTCAACTTTATTTAAAGATGCAGATCAAATTCAATATAAGGTGCTAACTTCAGGAAAAGAATTAGTTTCCATCCATAAATGGCCTTTTTCTGTAATCTCTACGTCAAACTGCGGTGGTGCTTGTGTGTTGCCTGACCTTGCAGAAAAAATCTCATTTCTGAATTGGAAACCAAAAATTGTCGTTGCTGATTGAAATCAACGTTAGCAATCAGTAGCATTTATGTAAAACGTTTTCAATATCAAAAAGAGAGCTCCGGGAAATGGAAAGAGCCTTGTTAAATCGTAAATTATCTTTTAGTTGCTCGTTTTTATTATTTATTGTGTATCCTGTTTGACACAGTTACAAAACAGGGTATATAATGATATTATTATAAATACCACTGTTAAATAATTCGATTTTTCAATAATTTGTTTTTAAGGGATTAACGTTTAAAAACAAGGACTATTATGCTGACAAACGAAGATTCAAAGCCAGTTGCCAGACGACTTGGTGAGTATCTTGACTGTGACCCTGAAGTGATCCGCAGTATTTTAAAGGAACAACTTGGCAGGATGGGGACGGTTCAGAAAAAACTTTTGGGTGAGCTTCTTGTTGATGCAGGTGTGATAACGGTGGAAAAGCTCGATCAGGCGGTATTACAGCAACGTCTCGATAGGCTTAAAGGCTGTGAGCTGTTTTCAGGCTTGAGCCTTGATGAGCAGGTCAGTCTCCGACAATGGGTGGTAGAGGTTAGTTTTGAAAAGGATTCTGAGTTTATTACTCAGGATGAACAGGGAGATTGTTTTTATGTTCTTATTGATGGGCAGGCCCTTGTCTATCGACGGGGTGATTATGATGAGGATATCTATATCAGTTATGTGAACCCGGGTGAGAGCATTGGGGAAATGGGCTATTTCAGTGACGGGCGTAGACTTGCCAATGTAAGGGCAACAAAAGACTCACATCTCCTCATGATGAAGTATACAGATCTTGAAAAAATCTTTGAAGTGTCGCCAACGCTGACACGTAATTTCCTTAACCAGATCACTGCCAGATTAAGAAAGACAAATCTTCGTTTTGAAAAAACAGTAGCACGGGGAATGCAGACAGAAAAACACCTTGATAATATTTATGAACTGTTTGATATGTCGGAAGCCCTGACCCTCAGAATGGGCATTGAAAGCCAGATAGAACGAATTGTTACGACTGCCGGTAAAATTATGAATGCAGAGCGGGCGACACTTTTCCTTCTGGATGAATTTACAGGCGAACTCTGGGCCATGCTGGCGGAAGGTGTTGATAAAAAGGAAATCCGAATTTCAAAAGATCAGGGTATTGCCGGTTGGGCCGTCTGTAATGATGAGCTCGTAACGATTCAGGATGCCTATACTGATGAACGGTTCGATTCGTCTACTGATAAAAAAACCGGATTTAAAACAAGAAATATTATGTGTGGTGCATTGAAGAACCTGGCCGGTGAAATTGTAGGTGCCCTTCAGGTAATTAATAAAAAAGGCGGTGATTTTAAGAAAGATGATGAAGACTTTTTTCAGGCATTTCTGTATCAGACAGCCATTGCTGTTGAAAATCTCCAGTTCTATAAACGGTTAATTGCTGATCATGAAAAAATGGTTATGCTTTTTGATGTCTCCACCTATGTGTCACGGACACTCAATCTTGAAACGCTGTTTGTGAAAATTGTAAGGAAAATCACTCAGATATTGAATGTTGAACGGAGTAGCCTTTTTTTACTCGATACTAAGACCGATGAATTATGGTCTAAGGTAGCTCAGAAATCTGAGGTGACAGAAATTCGATTCCCGGCATCTGAAGGGCTGGCAGGGCATGTTGCAAAGACAGGTGAGGTTCTGAACATAGAAGATGCTTATACAGACCCTCGGTTTTTGCCGGTTGTGGATGAAGAAACAGGGTTTCATACCCGGACAGTTCTATGTGCACCAATTATTAACAGAAACGGTGATGTTATTGGTGTAACCCAGGCGATTAACAAAAAAGAAGCGGTCTTCGATAAAGAAGACGAGGCACTTCTAAAGACATTATCTTCACACCTTGCTGTTGCCCTTGAAAATGCGCAACTCTTTGAGCGTACTGTAGAGATGAAGAATTATCTTGAAAGTGTTCAGGAGAGTATCTCAAACAGTATTATTACACTTGATAATAACTATCGTGTTGTAACGGCGAACAAGGCATCTCTTAAGCTGTTTCAGGTTGAAAACGGAGAACTTTATAACCAGGATGTCAAACTGATCATCGGGAAGATAAACAGGCATCTTTTAGAAGATATTGAGCAGGTTTACAAAACGCATAAACCGGTTATTGACTATGATGTTGAAGTACTTCTTCCTACCGGCATGCAGCATACCCTGAATGTAAATATTGTCCCCCTTATTGATGCGTCCTCGGAACAAAAAGGTTTGGTCCTTGTTTTTGAAGATATTACCCGGGAGAAGCGGATTAAAGGGACTCTTGTCAGATACATGGCGAAAGATATTGTGGATAAACTGCTTGACGATCCTGACAATATGGCTCTTGGCGGCAGCAGAGGAAAGGCAACCGTCATGTTTTCTGATATCCGGGGGTATACCAGCATTACTGAAAGCCTTACAGCAGAAAATACAGTTGCTTTTCTAAATGCTTATTTTGGGCTGATGGTGAATGTTATTTTTGAACAGGGAGGGGTTCTGGATAAGTATATCGGTGACGGTATCATGTCTGTATTCGGGATTCCATACAGTAAGAATGATGATGCTGTAAGGGCTGTTCGAACTGCAATTCAGATGCATAAAAGGCTGTCGGAATATAACCGTGTGAAAGCGCTTTCAGGCTCTATGCCGATCCATATCGGTATCGGTATCTGTACCGGTGAAGTCATCTCCGGGAATATTGGCTCTGAAAGGCGAATGGATTATACTGTTATTGGTGATGGTGTAAATGTGGCATCACGTATTGAAAAGCTGACCAAGCATTATGGTGTAGATATTCTGATAAGCGAATCGACGCACGATGATCTGAATTGCGAATTTACGACACGCTTTGTCGATCTTGTACAGATTCGGGGAAAGACAAGGCCGGTCAGGATTTACGAAGTACTGGGCGAAAAAGAAAAAAAACTGACGTACTATCAGGAGCTATTCTGTAAAGGAATTGTCTCTTACACAGAAATGGATTTTGATAAAGCTGCAGACCTCTTTCTTCAAGGCGTTGATGGAGACCCTCTGTGTAGTATCTTTCTTGAGCGGTGCCGCAATCTTCAGGAAAACAAGCCTGCATCATGGGATGGTGTCTGGGTAAGCCCATATTAACCGTATATCGGAGATTAAATGCGCACGGTCATTATATCTGCTATAATCATACTTTTCTGCATGGGTACCGGTCTCAGTGCGGAAAATGATACATGGACATATTTCAAAGATGAGAAAACGGATCTTATCGGCTATAAGGATTCACAAAAAAGGGTTACAATAAAACCCCGGTTTATCTTTACCGTTGCCCATGAATTTAATAATATCATGGCCGTTATTGAACCCGTTGGAGAGAATAAGTACGACAGTTATTATCTTCTTAAAAACGGGAAAAAAGTGGGTAATGATAACCTGTATATGTGGGATAATTCTCCAGATTGCGAAAGTGAGGGGAAGATACGGTTTAGAGACAAGATCTCCGATAAAGTCGGTTTTTATGACAGAACAGGAATGGTTGTTATTCCGGCGGATTATAATGATGCTCTGCCATTCAGGAATAATATGGCGATCGCACTTAAGAATGCAGAACGGTACTGCCACAACGGAATAAAATATTCAGAAGACTCAAAGTGTGAGCACTGGACGTGGAAGGGCGGGCAGTCATATCTTATCAACACTTATAATGAGATTTTAATTAATGATTTTGAGCATCAGCGCGACCTTGATTGGTTCTCTTTAAACATTACAGACAAGAAGAACGATGGCACTTTGCGTGAATCATTTAAAGGGGCAAATGGAAAATATTATTCCTTTGTAAATTTCAGAAAAGAATTCAAACTATGGTTTGAGACTGTTTTTTTACCTGCAAAAAATATTGAAACACTTCAGGGCAAAACTTTTTACGAGATTACTTTCTGGGTTGAAAAATCCCAGAAATGGGTCACAGCCAACCGAAATACTTTTTTGAAAAAGAATTCCGAAGTTCTACTCCGGAAAATTAAAAGACTCAAAACGGGGGGCTTGACCTATGAAGTTTTTAAGGATGGTTTAAATCAGTTCATCTTTGAAAGTGATACGTATGACCGATATTACGATTCATGTGGCGCCTCTAAGAAATGGCAGTATCCTGTTTTTGATGTTGCCATTTCGTACTATGATAAAAAAAACAAAAAGGACCTTTTGTATCAGGATCATTTAGAATTTCTGAGAACAGATGATAGTTATAAACTGATCAGCTTAAGCTTGAGAAGTGAGACCATTAAAAATTAAACGAAGCCGCTTTGCCCAGTCATTTTTAAACTGACTGAGCGTAAGCGACTTCTTTATACAGACTTCCCCGACTTCTGAATTCAGAGTCCTTTAGTTTCTTTATCTATTCAATATTTATTGAAACAAGCTTATTCCCGTAATCAGAATACGGGTCAACCATTAACAATCCTTTTTCAGTTACAAGAAGCTGGTTTTCTGAAAAATCGGGTCCTTGTCCCCGGATTACAGACGAGGGTGATGCAAACATACCTTTTTCGGTCTCATAATATAGTTTGCCGGAAGTGATTTTATCCTCAATGAACAATAATGAACCGAGGTTGTAATCCGTAACAATGACACCGGTTTTACCCTGTATCGTTGCAGTGGTAAGATCATCAAAGAGTGAGAAGGGTGCCATAAGTCCGCCTGGTCGTTTGTACAGAACCGTTAACGCACCTGATTGATTTGAATCAAATCTGTTAATATCTACCTTTTTGACCAGTGAACCGGCTGAAATGGGTTTCGATAAATCGAGGTCTGTGAAATAAAGAATATCATTTTTTATGACAATCCCATTTGGTGAGATGGCGCCATTAGTCTGATCCATCCAGACTTCTTTTTCTGCGATACCATTATTGAGAGTAACCCGAAGAATCTTGCCGCCGGGAACCATTGTTTCATCTGCGATATACAATCTGCCACGGGAATCTATTGCAATCCCGTTTGGTATTAACATCTCATCCAGTGTGCACACTTCAGTAAAGCTAATTTCATCAGTATTCAGATCTGCGACAAGCAGCTTTTTATCCATGACTGAATTTTTTAGTGTTTCGATAATGTCACAGAATTTTACCCCGCCAGCTATACTTTGGGTTATGATTTCAAAAAAGTTTATATCAAGAGAGTTTTTACTGTATGCAGCATAAAGATGATTGTCATGTATTGCCATCCCGGCAAATCCGGCTTCTCCGTCATAGAGTTTTTCTTTTTCATACTGTCCGTTTTCATTTTGTAGTATCCTGTAAATATTATGCCCTCCGGTAATAAAAAGCGTCCCGTCATCGGCAAAAACAGAGTTTTCAGCATCAGGGATATCAGGGCAGACAATTACTTTTTCACCACATGCAAAACAGAAAACAGACAAGAAAATCAGAAGTACCGGCATCAATACATTTTTTACCATAATGTCTCTCCTTAGAATTCGGTTAGCGATAATAAAGAAGTGCGACTGTCAAAGTTTGATGGCGTCGTAAAAAGTCCCATCTACTGCGCTTTAGTACCTGGCCAGACTTTTGACGTACAATATGTACTACTTCAAGCCTGGCCAGGCACTAAATCTTGTATATGGGCCCTTTTCCTTAGCCATCTTATTACTTTTTACGAATGCATCAAGTTTGAAGATCTACTTTCAGGATAAAAATATGACTCTGTGAATTGTGATTAAATTGATTTTTATTTCGGAATGTTCAATTAATAAATTATCATACTATTGACGGATAGACAATGCCGGTAAAATACAGATATAATACCTGGTATAATCCGGTAGAATCGCCGGGCAAACAGATGAAAACGTACATCAACCGGAAAACATATACTTGGCTTAAGCGGATAAATGGTCTAAAATAACATAAATTCAAACTTTAATAGTGGACAGGTTTATGACAGAGACATCTGATTCAATGGTATTCTACCCGAGTAAATTTTCATCAATTATGCTTTTTCTGGCTTCAGGGCTTTTTGTTGCAGCAGGGCTGTGGATAAGTACAACTGACGGCTGGCCGGGTTATTTTTGTGCCGCAATATTTGCCCCCGGTATCCCCCTTGCAATTATTCAGATGTTGCCCGGAAGCACCTGGCTTCAGATTGATGCTGATGGGTTTATCGTCTGCAATCTTTATCGTAAAACGGTTGTTCCGTGGTCGGGTATTGACGATGTTTTTGTGCTTCACCTTCGGGAGACCGGTGTAAAGGTAAATGAAATTGTCGGATTTAACTATACATCCTCATTTAAAAAACCCTCAATTGGCCGTAAACTGGTTAAACAGGTTGGTAAATGTGAAGGTGTTCTACCGTTAACATACGGCAAAACCGCAGGTGAATTATCCGAATTGATGAATGATATGCTTGGTAAATATCAAAGCAGGCTTTAACGGTTTACGATGTTGATGAAATAACCGAATGAACGTAATTGCGTGCACTAAATACCCCGGCTTAAGGTTCTTGAACGCTAATACCTTTTTACCCCTTGCTTTCCATTCAAATGATGCTTAATTTTTCATAAGACACAATTTGGGTCTGTATTCAATAGTTTATCTGCGTATCCTTACTTAAGGAGGTTTGATATGAAAAATATTATATTGATACTTGCAGCTGTTCTTATCCTTGTATTTCTTATTGCATTTCAGAGTTACGGCAAAAAAACGATTCATAAGGAGATGCGTATGTCTGATATAAATAACTCCCTGACCAAAGCAACTTACGCAGGTGGGTGCTTCTGGTGTGTTGAGTCTGACCTTGAAAAAGTACCCGGCGTTGTAACGGTTGTTTCAGGATATTCGGGCGGGCCTGAGAAAAACCCGACGTATAAAGATGTCGCCTATGGCAGAACAGGTCATGTGGAGGCGGTTCAGGTTTTTTTTGATTCAAAAAAAACAGATTATGAAACAATTACAAAAGTATTTTTTCGACATATGGACCCGACAGATGATGGCGGACAATTTGTCGACCGGGGCTCTCAGTATAGGACGGCTGTTTTTTACCATGATGATGAACAAAAAGTTATTGCGGAAAAAATTATTAAAGGACTTGACGCATCCGGCAAATTTAGCAAACTGGTTGTGACAAAAATTATAAAATTTGACGTGTTCTATACCGCTGAAGAGTATCATCAGGATTATTATATTAAAAATCCAGGCCACTATAAAAATTATCGAAATGGGTCAGGTCGTGATCAGTTTATAAAAAAAATATGGGGGAATTTATCCGTGAAGCAGGATACTGCATATAAAAAACCGGATCAGGAAACAATTAAACAGGACCTTAGTCCACTCCAATATCGTGTTACTCAGGAGAATGGAACCGAAACGCCATTTGATAATGAGTACTGGGATAATAAAGAAGAAGGCATCTATGTTGATATTGTAACAGGTGAACCACTTTTCAGCTCAAAGGACAAATTTAAATCCGGTACCGGCTGGCCCAGTTTTATCCGGCCTCTTGATAGGGATAATGTTATTGAAAAGACAGATAAATCTCATTTTATGGTAAGGGTCGAAGTTCGAAGTAAATTCGCTGACTCGCATCTGGGCCATCTGTTTGATGACGGTCCGGCACCGACAGGGCTGAGGTATTGTATAAATTCTGCATCACTCAGGTTTGTTCCGGTGTCAGGTCTTCAGGGAGATAGGTATGGTAAATACGCGGTTCTTTTTGATTAATTCGCAGCGATGAAATCCTCAGCGAATCGTTCCCACGCTCCCGCGTGGGAATGTGTTGCCTCTGCAGTACATTATATTAGAGCAAAAATATCTCAGCTCACCATTTCTATAACGCTACTATTTCAATCCTTCGCATCAAAAACAAAAAATCTGTTTTACAAATTCATAGAATAATAATAAGTTGTCAACGTGGTTGTTAATGCTTCGATCAATGCCGTATCTACCTTGATATAATTCAAAAAAAAGAGAGACCTTTTATGCTTTTTAGATCTGAAAGAATTCTGGAGCCTGAGGCAATGACGTCTGTGGAAGAAGTTGAAGCGTATGACAGACTTTCTTTAAAATATCTTACAATTTTACATAACGGATTTATTGAGAGCATTATTAATTCGAGCCCTGCATCCGGGAAATTTCTCGAAGTTGGATGCGGAACAGGACGGATCTCAACCGGCGTTGCATCCTATACAGAGAATATTGAGGTGAAGGGTGTTGATATTTCAGGGAATATGCTGGCTGTTGCAAAAAAGATTGCTGATCAGGAACGGGTAGGACATAAAGTCAGCTTTGAAATTGCGGATGCGAAAAAGCTCCCTTTTGAAGATAATACCTTTGATTCAGTCTTTTGTCACAATATGCTTCATCATATTCCGGAGCCACTGCCGGTATTAAAAGAGATGACGCGTGTTGTAAAAAAAGACGGGGCTTTTCTGGTCAGAGATCTTGTTAGAAAACCATTTCTTAAAGCTGGTATGCATGTTTGGTTCTTTGGTTTGACATACAACAGGTTGATGAAGAAAGAATACATGGATTCAATTCTTGCATCTTTTTCTGCAGTAGATTTTAAAACGTTTCTTAAAGAGGTCGATTTGAAAGGGCTTAAAATGACAAACCAGTTTATCACACATCATGGCCTTGAAAAGACTTCAGACAGAAAAAGAGATGCAGTCGTTTCCATACCGGCGTCATTTGTAAAAAATGCGTTGAAACAATTTTATATCAGTTAGGTTAAAAAAAGGGTATTAAGTATAGCAAGGGGCTCTGCGGGCGGTCATAGTCTGTTGGCACTTTGTTAATGAGATGTTGATTTAGAGAATATAGGAGTTTATCGGGTGGGTTTCATGAAAATAAAGACGATGTTGGTAACATACAAAAAAACGGTTGTTTCGCTAATCATTTTAACCATTATAATCTCTATTCTTCCCGTGGCTATAAGGTATATCGGTATTCATTATCTTGAAAAAGCCGGTGCAGAAACTGTTTTTATCGACGATATTGACTTGAACCTGTTTACCGGGAATTTTTCAATTGAAAAACTATCCATTAAAAACGAAGGATTCGAACCACTGACGTTAACCTCAGCGGTTATTAATCTTTCAATGTTAAGACTCCTGACCGGTAAGCTGATGCTCGAGGCCGTCAATGTTGACGGACTTGATATGACTGCTGAGAATTACAAAACTGCAATTGCAGTCGGTTTTCCGTTAGTTATTAATACAGCGGAAACGACTAAAGAGATAGTAAATGAAGCTCAGAAAGAAGAAGCACAGAATGCAAAATTACCATCGGTGGGCATTAAAAAGCTCTCAGTGATTAACTCAAATATCCGGTACCGGGATGAAAAAATCTCGACCTATCTGAAAATAAATCACATCACACTGACCGATTGTTATACATGGAATAAAAGTAAGCAGAGCCGCTTGGAAATTGACGCATTGATCAATGATGCACCATTTAAAACTGAGACTGTAATGAGTCTTTTCTCAGATGATAAATTCGTAAAATCTCATATTGTTCTGAAGAAATTAAGCATCAAAAATTTTGCAGGTTACAGTGGCGATTATATCAAAAATCTCGATGGCAACATTTCATCTGATCTGACGATTACAGCTTTAATAGATAAAAATAATGAAATAGAAATCAAGCAATCCGGCTTTTTGAATGTTCTTGATGTAAGCGGTGCCCCTGTTGACAGCCCTATTGATGCTGTTATAGACAATGCCGGGGTCGTTTATAATGGCAAATCCTATCTGAAGCTTGTTTCCGGATCTTCCCTTGCGGCGTTTGAAGTTGAGGGTGAAGTTTCAAATAAAAATCTTCACGTTACGCTTGGTGAAAAGAAGGTTGCCCTTCACCATGAGGGGATAACATGGACCGGTAAAATAAAGAATGATTCAGGTGATTTTAAAAAGACGGAACTTGACGGGGCGATTAATATCCTGAACGTTTTTGTCGATGGCAGTTCGGAAAAAGAGCATGTCGTTTCATTTGACAGGCTTTACTTAGATGGCATTAAGGTAAAAGGAACCGGACTGGCTGCTGCTGCGGTTTTTGGGATTGATGGACTCGCTGTTTCAATGCCTGTATCTGAGTCTGCTGAAACAAAAAAAATAGCGCCAGTCTCAAACAAACAGATTGTTGTAAATGAGATTCAACTTGAAAATATGAATGCGTTGTCAATTAAGTCGATTGTTTTGGATACAACCGGGATTCTGATTGAGAAACGAGCAGAGACTGGTATTCTTCTTAGTACGGTGTTGACGGATTTTACCCAAAATATTAATTCGCTGCTTGAGGTTGAAAAAACGTCAGAAGCGCCGGCTGAGCCGACTGAAAAGCCATCTGAGGTGATTGCTGCTGATAAAACAGACAAAAAACCTTCAGCGTTTAAGATTAGCATCGGATCAATCAACCTGACCGGAACGAACACAGTAGCACTGAATGATACAAGTATTAAGCCTGCATTTTCAAAAACGTTTGTTATAGATGAATGCTCACTTACTGATATCAATAATCAGACGGAAACTCATAAATCTCAGGTTGTTTTTAAGATGAGCGCCAAACCCCATATGGTCTTTAACATCAAAGGCGATTTGGAGCTCTTTAATCCAAAGGTTACACTTTCGCTAAAAGGTGATTTGAAACACCTTCAGTTGTCCGAATTCTCACCTTATATATCATCTGTTCTTGGTTACAATATTAAAACCGGTGTTCTGAATGCAGATATAGATTGCAGCATTCAGTCAGATATTCTTAACGTGAAAAATGACCTGATGCTTGAAAAAATTAAATTAACACCCAATGAGGATAACGGGGTTAAAAAAATTACCAAACAGTTTATAATGCCGCTTGATCAGGCATTATCTCTTTTAAGAGATTCAAATGATAATGTTAAGTTGAGCATTCCTGTAACGGGTGATATAAAAAATCCTGATTTTAACTATAACCATATTTTTAAGAAAGCGCTTGGCAAGGCTGCCAAATCAGCCTCCATAAGTCTTGTCAAAAATCTTCTTCAGCCATATGGCACATTTATTACGATAGGACAGTATGCTTTGAAAGGTCAGCAGTACATGACGAAGATCAGACTTGATCCCATCACTTTTGCACCGGGCAACTCTGAGCTTACACTTAGGACTATGGATTACCTTGATACTGTCGTTCGATTGTTAAATGAGAAGAAAGAACTGCGACTTTCGGTTTGCGGTTTTTCAACAATCATGGATGTTGAAGGCGTTAATATGAAAGAGAACCCCGATCCCTACATTGAAATAGCAAAAAACCGTCAACAGAACGTTATTCAATATCTCGAATCAAAAGGTATTTCACATAAACGGCTTTTTCATTGTAACCCGGAAACGGATAGTACCAAAAAAGCAAATCCAAGAGTAGAGATGTCGATATAAGTTAAACGTTTTGACGTGGCGTCAATAATACCGGTCTTCTTCGTAATTGCTTGATATTATTGACGACCGGTAAAATAATAGGATTTGAAATTATTGATTATTTAGTGTATTTTATCAGCCTTATTGTTTTTTTACTTAATATTAAAAAAGGGGGGCACCTTGGAAGTTTTAAGTACACTTATCGAAGTTTTAAGTACATTTATCGGAAAAATTAACAGTTTTGCCTGGGGACCGATCATGATTACACTTCTGGTCGGAACGGGGGCATTGCTCTCACTCGGAACAGGATTTATTCAGTTTAGAAAGCTTATTCCTGCCTTTAAACTGCTTCTTTCAAAAGAGCATACCGGTGACGGGGATATCACGCCGTTTCAGGCATTGATGACATCTCTTTCGGCAACAATCGGAACGGGAAATATTGCAGGGGTCGCAACGGCAATTGTTCTGGGTGGACCGGGGGCTGTTTTCTGGATGTGGGTAACAGCTGCCATTGGCGGATCAACAAAGTTTGGTGAAGCTGTTCTTGCAATTAAATATAGAGAAGTGAACGAAAAGGGCGAGCAGTCTGGTGGCCCGATGTATTATATTAAAAACGGTATGTCTGAAAGATATGGCGGCAACTGGGCATGGCT
>JQIA01000467.1_pt1 | contig 20309 bp, 16 predicted proteins | sample 811431 | NCBI WGS metagenome assembly JQIA01 (sample SAMN02998118, study PRJNA258478) | marine sediment metagenome | biome: marine; feature: seafloor; material: sediment; isolation source: oil-polluted sediment collected from 3 locations (0.5 km, 0.7 km and 0.9 km)... | place: USA: Gulf of Mexico ...
CATCGTCATCATTATCAGACGATGCGTTGACATACGTATCGACCTGTAATTGTGCGTTTTGGATTTCGAACGCTTGCACGGCGGCATTTCGCGACTGATCTCTAATATCCTGAGAGGTTTCCTCAATTTTTTCCGCAGTCGTTTGCTCTGGCTGCTCAGACTCCGCTACAAATAAAGGCGGTGATTCTTCAGGGTCAGCAGGCTGTGTTGATACAGGATCAACGGGTTCAGACATTTCCTGATTGCCTTGTTCCGGCCTGGTTGGGTCTGCATTAAACAGAGCTTCCTGTCGTGCCTGGTCTTGAAGATCATGAGATGCTACCTCAATTTCGCCAAGGGTCGACGTTGAACCCGTTGGCTCAGTTTCCGGCACTTCCACAGGCTGTATTTCTACAGGGTTAGCAGGTTCGGATGTTACCTGCCCACTTTGTGCTTGTTGTGCCTCAAGCTGAGCTCTGTAGTCTGTTTGAGCCTGCTGTAAGTTAGGGGATAATGTATGAGTGGCTCCGCTAATCATAAGTTTTGCCTCCTTCCTGGCTATACCGCGATATAAACTACTGTTGTGATAATTTTTCCACGACAATTAAAATCCGACTGATAAAAGAAGCAAACCAGGCTTTAATAAGAGGTGAGCATGCATCTAACTCCTGCTTGATGGCTGCAACGGGTATGGGCACGGCCTTCACAGCCTCAAGTGCTACCGCCCGCCCCTGATAAGAGAGATTAGTTGCTTTTGCCTTTGGCCCAACTGCCACGGCAGCATCACCTAAAAAATTGTTTGGACCAATCTCCAGATTGGTAACCCTACCATTCAGAGTCAGTTGGAGATCAACCTTACCCTCTAAAATAAAGTAGGCTGTTTCCATCGGTTTGTCGGTGTCAAAAATGACGTCGCCACTTTTAAATAGAATATCTTCAGTCGTTTCTAACATAATCTCCCCTTTATAATTTCTTATGATTTAAACAAATACTCTTTATCATATACTTCATCAAAAATATTGTATTCAACTTAAAAGGTTTTTCAATTCAGCGTTTTAGAGAAAAGCATCGAATCAAAGTCATCTGAGAAATAGCGTTGGGTTATTGTTTCAAGATTATCTTTTAACTTTTCATCATCTCTATTAGCATATTCATCAAACAAAAATTTGGCAATCTGTTTGAAAATATCCATAAGATTCGAGTCAAAATGAGTTCCCTGGCCTTCTTCAAGAATATTCATCGTTTCCACAAACGGGATGGGATCTTTGTAAGGACGTTTGGACGTCAACGCATCGAAGACATCAGCAATTGTAAAAATCCTTGCTGTTAACGGAGTTTCTTCACCACTCAAACCGTTGGGGTAGCCGGTACCGTCAATTTTTTCATGATGACCTTTTACAACATCAGTGGCATCAACCAACCACTCAGAACGCGAAATAATATCAAGTCCTTTATCTACGTGACTTCGCATGATGTCATACTCCGTGTCAGTCAAAGGGCCTGGTTTTTTGAGAATACTGTCCGGTATACCAACCTTTCCCACATCGTGTAGAAAGGCTCCTTTGATGAGGGCACGAATGGTTTTGCGATCAAGCCCAGCCTTCTCTGCAAAAAGCACGGACATGATGGTAACCCTGTAATTATGAGCATCTGTATCACTATCCCGCTTGGAAATGGCTCTGCCCAATACGTTAAGCGTATCCAGGTGAGAATCAAGGAGATTGAGCGCCAACCTGGCTAAACGCTTCATCAAAGTAATAATAATAGGATAGAGTAAAGCCGTGGTTAAAAGGATAATAAACACTACGGTAAAAATGGTTCGAATCATTTTACCTTTAGCCTGGGCAATCGTATCTTCAGAAATTGCAAACACACCTGACAGATAAGCAACCACATCACCCTGGCTGCCTATAAGAGGAACAAAAACAATAACATGGGGGCGTCCACCAGCTCTAACGATATCATAACTCGCTTCACGATCAGCAGAGAGACCGACTCCCCTTATTTTCATGAAATTCTTTACAGCTGTAAGTGAATGGTACTCCTTATCTAAAAACTGAGCAACCCCCTGGAAATTCATGTCTAAAATGTCCGCATATACAAAATGCCCTAACTTCCTAAGTGGGGTAACGGTTCGCGCAGAACGGCGCACTGATACAAACAATTCCAATTCCCTCTGAATACCCGTGTGGTCTTTTAACCCCGGTTCATCCAACAGGTTTCGTGCCTGAATACTGAAATAGGTAGCAGCCTGGAGAACGCGACCAAGTGCCATTTCGCCGACTTTATTACGTTCATTTATTAAAACAATAAATGTAACAACGGTGGCAATAATTATGGCGTTAACAATCAACCGAACTGCAATGACCTTATGCACAGAAGTCTTTTGAAACGTTGCATCATTTACCAAAATGTAAAATCCCCTCAACTGTTTTTATATGGTATAAATCCCTGGTATTGTATTACCTATGAGACCTTTATAAAGTCGATCGTTTAAGAAAAGTAAACACTTTGCTATTGAAGTAGCAATTTTATTTGAAATTTTTTGATGCAGAAATATATTTAATTGCGTCTTCTACATTAAGATCTCTGGTACTCAAACCTGAGCGTATGTAAAATTTAGTAATGTTGCCCTCTTTGGTATATACCGGGCGGGTTGATATGCCTGCGATTACTCTACATATATCTTTTCCCGCAATAGTATGAAATATTATTTTCACAATATTAGAAAGATCTGCCCCCATACGGGTATTAAAAATATCTGTTAAAGTAAGTGAAAAACCATCTAAGTTGTTCTTAGGGATACTGTGTATGTCTTTTTCAATACCTACTATGTAAAGATTGTGTATCTCTGAACTGACGATATAGCCATTCAAAATATGTCATATTTATTCTATCTTTAAATTGAAGCCAAAAAATAGTGGAGACAAATGGTTGGATAACTACCCGTCCAAGAACAACACCCAAACAAAATTTTATAATAAAATTTTTAACTTTTAACATCTTATTTTTCCGTAACATATGAAAGTGTATCAAATCAAACACCTTATGATCCCACAATGAAAAATGGCCCCCGGGAGATGGCCGGGGGCTTTAATGCTTTAGCATGAATCCATTTTATGGATTCTAAAATCGGCTATTTTTTAACTTTTTCAAGAGACATAGCAAATGCCTGGGCATATGTTAGAATAGTCGTTTCGCCTATTTCCAAGTCCTCGAGGAGATCCTGATCTTTAACCGGAAGGGTTAGATATTTTCCTCGGGGCCCCTTAATCGTAACCTGTTTTGCCCCAAGATTAATCCTTTCAATAGTAACAACTGCCCGTATAATAGCTCCGACAGAAGCACCCGGCGGCATATCATCCTGAGCTTTACCTCCATTTGCAAGAATAATAAAAGGCTTTTCAATTTCTTCTTTGGTAGGCTTACGGAACTCTGCCATCACATAAGTAAAGTATTCTGTGTTAACAAGATCTCCGACACTGACCTCTTTGAGTCTATTGGCTTCAGGATTCACCCCTAAAGTTACAAGGGAGCCTTCCGCGCCACGAAGAGTTACCTCTGAGGCTTCCAAATCAATCGACTCTACCGTAGCCTGGAGTATTATTTGCACCCATTTTTCCTTCGGCGGTCTTTTTTCTGAATTTTGCTTGATGCATGCAGTTAAGAAAACAAGTGTCACACACATAATGATTGCAAGTACAAATCGGTTCATTTTTCTCATATTACTACTCCTTTAGTTATTTTTAATACTATTTATTTTACTGTTTTCGTATAGCTTATCCACTAATGTTCGCATAAACAATTGACAGGAAAACCAAGAAACTCACTTTCCATAAATTACTCACTCCTTTGTAAAAATATAGTCCAGTATCAATACGCCGATCATCGCAATAAAATTTGCCAGGAACCTTGCAGTGTATATGATCCCATAGAGACCTTAACCAAAACAATCTACAAAGCTCCGCTTACTGGACTCCAATAACTATAGAGGTCTATACCTGTTTCACTTTTTTAACGATATGCTAATTGTGATTTGATTAACTTCATACTGCACTAAAAAACTTTTTAGTAACTATCATGTACATCCTTTAGCAGTCAAATAAAAAAGGGAATGAAGATTCATCATTATTAATTGCTTGAGCAAAAATTGAACTGAATCTGATTATTTTTAATAAACAGTTATTACTTTTTTTTAAATGCACCACACATAACCATTTTTCGATACAAAACTCAAAACAAACACGTATCTATTATTTGTAAGTTACCTCAAAAGCCACATTTAAATAGTAACATTTTGTCATTGCTATTATACCTTTTTCTCACTGGGCGGACATTCTTTCCTTGAAAGATCTATCGAAATAGCTTACTATTTTTCAAAAGATTCAACGAGTCATATTAGTCAATATCGTTTCTTTATTATTCATTTTCCTATATTTTATTTCAACGCTGACCGGATTTAGAAAGGAACGTTTTGTATATATTCAATTCTCCAGAACTCAATTAAGAGTGGTTACACCTTCGTAATGGATATTCTTTACTTTGCTTGACGACAAGACCATTTATGTGAAAATGAGCTCAGGTTTTACCTGGACGGTCTTTAATACTTTTTTAGATACTATCAGATGCTTTCTTAATAGGTGAACATGACCAAACTACTCTATGAGATCCTGATTGTTGAAGACAATCAGTTTGATTTTAAATTCACGAAAAAGTTATTGATGAAAAAAAATAACCAATTAGTGATTAAAGGTGTAACAAACATCAGCACTGCCTGTGAAAGTATTCAGAACATGCATTTTGATTTAATATTTTTAGACCTGAACCTGCCTGACTCAAACGGGCTTAATTCATTAAGTCGCCTTATTTCGATTACACCTGATATCCCGATCATCATCATTACTTCCCATGACGATAGAAAAACAGCTATTGAAGCTTTAAATAAAGGAGCGCAGGATTATCTGATAAAAGGGGAAATTTCAAGTACCATTCTCGATCGATCAATCAGATATGCGGTTGAACGGAAAAAAAGTGCTGATAATCTGAAAAAACAAAATGAGTTTTTGTATTCCATCCTTGAATCACTGACCTACCCTTTTATTGTTATTGATCCAACAACACGGAATGTAAATATTGCTAATTCCGCAGCAAGAGATCTCAACCTGCACCTGAATCGCTGCTTCTTTAACTGCACTAGAAATCAGACACAACACAGCAAGATTGGTGAGTGCGGCTGTCCTGTTGAAAAAGTTAAGCAGACTATGAAACCTGTGATGCTCATTCATCCATACAAAACCAAAGAAAATGAAGATAAAATCCATGAGATTCACAGCTTCCCTATATTCAATTCGTCTGGTGAGCTTAGTCAGATCATTCTTTATTTTCTGGATATTTCTGAGCAGGAAAAAACAAAATTAAAATACCAGATGCTCAGTACCGTTGTGCAACAATCATCAGACAGCATACTCATTACAAACACCTCGGGGAATATAGAATATATCAACCCTGCGTTTCAACAGGTAACTGGGTATTCGGGCTCTGACATTCTCGGAAAGAATAAAAAGATGCTGAAAAGCGACCGGATTAAGGAAAGTGATTACGATACAATTTACCAAAACCTGAAAGATGGTAAAAGCTGGCAGGGCTCTTTGGTCAGCAGGAAAAAAAGTGGCTCCCTGTTTGAAGAAAATGTTAGGGTCTCACCTGTTAAGGATGATAAAAACAAGATCGTAAATCACGTCTTCGTCTCAAGGGATATTACTAAAGAAAAAAGGTTAGAATCGATTGCTGAAGCCGCAAATCTCATGACAAATATCGGCTATATTTTTTCAGGAATCAGGCATGAAATTGGAAATCCCATCAATTCAATCAAATTGGCTCTGACGGTACTCAACAATAATCTTAAGAATTACTCCCGCGAAAAAATAGAGGAATTCACAAAAAGATCTCTTGATGAGGTTCATCGGGTTGAATATTTGTTAAAAGCATTAAAAAATTTCAGCCTGTTCGAAAGACCGGAAACGCAAACTCTTGTGCTGAATAAATTTATCGATCAATTTGTAAATCTGATTCAGGACGATTTTAAAAAAAAGGGCGTCCGAGTCCGTGCAGAGTTACCGCAGGAGGATATTCGTGGGATAACAGACCCCAGAGCTCTTCACCAGGTTCTCCTGAATCTTTTTACAAATGCAGCTGATGCATTAGAAGACACAGAAAACCCTGTGATTACTCTTCAACTCCATGTTGCGGAAGGTCTGATTCGGCTTGATGTGATTGATAACGGTTGTGGGATGGATAAAGAAGAGCGAAGCAATCTTTTTAAACCCTTTTATACTTCCAAGCAGCAAGGTACCGGTCTTGGCCTTGTCATCGTAAAAAAAATGCTGGCCAGAATGCAAAGTACCATCAAAATACTGAGTAAAAAAAATACCGGCACCCGTATCATTATATTTATTCCAGAGGATACTTATGTCAACAATTCAAAAGAAAAAAATACTGATCATTGATGATGACCTTCTATTTTGCAGTGCAGCCTCAGATTATCTTTCAGATCTCCCGGTTGAAATTCTGTCCGCAAATTCCGGTATGGAAGGATTAACCTTGTGTAGCAACAATCAAATTGATGTCGTCCTGCTTGACCAGAAACTCCCTGATATTGCCGGTACAGAACTCTACCCGTCTCTTCTTGAAAAAAACGAACAGACCAAAATTATTTTTATAACGGCTTTCCCTGATCTGAAACTTGCCGTGAATGCAGTAAAAGATGGCGCCTATGACTATCTTTCAAAACCTTTTGAACCTGCAGAATTGTCCCTGGCGGTAGATAAAGCCCTCAAAACTATTCATCTTGAAAAACTGGAGCAATTACATCAATACCACCAGCAAGTAGAAACAGACAATACCAATCTGGTTGGTTCAAGTGAAGTTATGCAGCACCTTCGTCATATGATTGATATTGCTGCAGTAAGCGAAGCACCGGTAATCGTCACCGGTGAAACCGGCACAGGGAAAAATATGGTTTCAAAAGCTATCCATTACAGCGGACCCAAAAAAAACGAACCCTATATCACCGTCAACTGTGCTGCTCTTCCTGAAAACCTTATTGAAGCTGAACTTTTTGGTGTAGAGCGCGGTGCATACACAGGTGCCGATAAATCCAGAAAAGGATTATTCGAACTTGCTGAAGGCGGCACCCTGCTCCTTGATGAAATCGGAGAGCTCCCACTGAATATTCAGTCTAAACTTCTGGGAGTTCTGGATGAGAAAACGATAAAAAAGGTCGGTGGAGAAAATAAAATTGATGTAAATGTCCGCGTCATCGCAGCGACCAATGTTGAAATCGAAGAGGCTGTTTCAAAGAAAAGTTTCAGAGAAGATCTATATTACCGGTTAAGTATTATTCGAATTCATATACGTCCATTAAGAGAAAGATACACTGATATTCCTGAAATCATCAATCATCAGATAAAAACTCTTGCCGGAAAAAAGGGCCTTACCATGGGTGCCGGTGAATATGAAAAATTATCGGACTACTACTGGCCGGGGAACATACGTGAGCTGAGCAATCTCGTCGAACGTGCGATTATCCTTCGCAGTGGTGAAGCAATCTTTCCGTCACAATTCATCAGAGAAAAAACAGAGCAACCAGCCCCTTTGTCTCAGGTTAAAACAACTGATGAACCCAAAACATTAGAGGTAGTTGAAAAACAGCATATTTTTACAATTTTAAACAGCATGGACACCAATTATACTAAAACAGCAAAGGTGTTAGGCATTTCAAGATCAACGCTAATGAGAAAATTAGAAAAATATAATAGCTGATTATAAAGTGACCCAAAACAGGACAGTACTAAAAAAAACTGCTATAGCAAAACAGGTCAATTCAAATAATAACCTCTTGCTGAATTAAGCAATCCCGCATACTAAATTCAACGTTACACTTCTTTTCTTTAAAAAAAATTAATTTAATCAACTCTGAAAAAGCACGTTACTTAAGAGGCTACAATCTTTTGCCGCCCTTTTTTCAGATTTCCTTCGCAGTTATACTTTAATCTTGGCCTCATATGGCATACATGTTGCTCTTCCCTAAGAAGTAAAAGAAACAATCCTAAATGTTTTATTGAGATGTAATCGCATTAAAATAACAGGGAAATAAAATGAAAAATATTCTGATAATCGATGACGAAAATTCTTTGCTGTTCAGTATGAAAGAAGGGTTTGAACCATACAACAAGCAGCTAAATATTTTAACGGCAAATAATGGGCTGGAAGCTATAGATATATTGAAAGCCAACTCTGTCGATCTGGTTGTGACCGATCTTAAAATGCCTGAAATGGATGGTTTTGAGGTTATCGCGCATTTGAGTGCCAATCATAACAACATCCCTATTATTGTTATGACGGCGTTTAATACACCAGAGATAGAGACACAGCTGAGCCAAAGCGGCCCGGTAACTATATTTGAAAAACCCGTCGATTTTGATGACTTCGTTAAAACGGTTATTGAAACAGTAAATACAGAGAACGGAAACCTGTCAGGTATTTCATTATCAAGTTTTTTACAGCTTTTAGAATCAGAGCAAAAAAGTTGTCTTGTCGCAGTCCGTGCCAATAAGAAAACCGGTCAGATATTTTTTAGTAAAGGTGAATTACTCAACGCTATTTATGATGGCCTTAGAGGAGAGGATGCCGTTTATAAAATGCTTGAATTTCAGGAAGTAAAACTCGGTTTAAAAAAACTGCCTGATAAAACAATCAGAAAACGTATAAAAACCAGCCTCATGCAAATATTACTTGAGGGGACACGGCGCGTTGATGAGCTAAACAGCATAAACGATGAAGAAAACAATACCGGTGAAGACCCCGGCGAAATTATTCAAAAGGAGGAAAACAACGAAGCAGTAAAAACAGAAGAAGAAACCAAAATAAACATTCATGGCAATGAAAAAGGAGATCAAAACATGGGCGATGTAAAAGAAATTCTTGGAAAATTTAAAGGGATTGAAGGATTTATGGCAGCTGGAATATTCACACCACAGGGTGAGCAGGTTGAGGAAATCAACCCCGGAGAGATCAATATTGCTGAACTGGGTTCATTGGCAAATGATGTATTACTTAAAGCACAAAAAGCCACTGATATTATGGGCGTTGGCCGTGGTCAACTGGTGCATATTGAAGCACCCAAAGCGCATATACTTGCACGATGCCTGAATGAATCGACTGACTTTGCTGCAACAACACCAGGGAGAGCCCATGTCCACATGGTTGTTGTTCTGGATCAGGAAGGCAATCTTGCAATGTCAAAAATGAAACTTGCCTCTATTATTCAGGAAGTCGCTGAAGAGTTCAGATAAAATGTACTCTTTAAAACAGCACCTGGTAGAGACCCGAAGCCGGAAACACAGATTCGACGTGAGTAATTCCGTGATGAAATGTTTCCTGTTTCAGGTAACTCAAAACAGCCGTATATACTTTTTACGAGATCATCAATAATGTCTGAACCGCTGATTAAAATTGATCTGCATGTACATACATCAAAAGGTTCCCCCTGTGCAGAAAGCCATGATCCATTGACGATAGCGGATACTATGGTAAGAAATGATATACAGGGTCTTGTTATCACAGAGCACAATACCCTTTGGACACAACAGGAGATTGATAATTTAAATACCGGATTAGAAAACCGTAAAATATATCGCGGGATGGAAATCAGTTCTGGTTGTCACCATTTTATTCTCATAGGTATTGAAAATACTGACAAATTATTTGAAGGAATTGACCCTGACACCTTAATGAAAATCGTCAAAGATCAGGGGGCTGTTATCATTTTGGCCCATCCTTATTCTGGGTGCAGTAAAAATGAAACAATAAGTTATCCAAAGGGCCTTATGGCCGTTGAAGTAATGTCTACCGTCACCCGGGAAAATGATTTCACCAAAGCCATAGATCTTTGCAGCAGGCATCACCTGAAACCGGTTGCCGGAAGTGATGCCCATTGTGATAGTAAAGTAGGTGATTTTTATACTGTGTTTCCAAGTTTACCTGCAAATGAAACAGAACTTGCGACAATGATTCGTAAAGGCCAGGGATCACCCCATACGGGCAAAACAGGGTTTTTAATTTAAGTATGCTAACCAGACTATCCATTTATGATGGCCTCACTAAAATTGTTCAACCAGAACTGATTTTAGATGAAATAATTGTTCCGTCTAAATGCCCTGCCAATGTAAACTCGCTATACACTCCGGAATACGAGTGGCTATTCGGCTATGAGAGAAAACTTTGTCATTTTCTTAAGCCCTGGATGGCGAAATTCAGATACCAACTCATTGGAGATAAAGGCGTACTTTGTGAGGCTCTCTCCAATGCCTTCAGCCACGGGCATAAAAAAAAACCGGATACACCCATCACCATCAGAGTGTACAAGGGTCAAACTGGGTTGTTAATCCGCATCAAAGATCGTGGTGAGGGTTTTAATATAAAAACAGTCTTTCAAAAATATGTCAGCGGAAAAACTTATTATCATACTGCCGGCAATGGGTTTAAAAATATGGTCGACTCCCCTTTTGAAATATTTTTTACAGACAACGGCTCAGCCTTCAATCTTTTATATCTTTTTTAAAATTACAAACAAATTATAACCCACCTGAATTGTAGCTATTTTTTAATTTTTATAAAAAAAAACAATGCGCTAATTAACCAAATATGCTATTATTATCTATCATATAAAATTATAAGAGAGACTCTCTGCAACCCGTTCCTATCCTGAGTTTATGTGGAAGAATTTAAATTATCCGGTAACACTGATCAAAAGTAAAACGACACCTCAGACCTGAATTAATAATACTGCACTGTTTAAGTGCAAAAAAAAATTAATAACTCCTTGAACATGGAGGCCAAAATGTCGAAAAATCTACTTATTGTGTTATTGTCAGTAATCCTTATAACTTCCTGCAGTAGTGACAGTGGGAACTCTAGTAAGAAGGCATCGCTCAAGCTTGAACTTCTTTCGACTGCATCCACAACAGCTACCCCCGGTTCAAAATCAAGGAAATCAAAAGCTATAGCACCCTATGGTCAGGTCACAGCATCCGATCTGGAAAGCTTAAAATATTATATCACCGACATATCAATCTGTAAAAGCATGACGATCAATGGCACCGGCTATAGCGGTCAATCGGGTTGTATCAGTGTATACAGACAGAGCCAAGACTACGATTATGATACCTTTGTTGCAGAAGATGCTGCCCAGGAAACAGAAAAATTTGTTGATCTCATGAGTGCTTCAGACCTCGCAAAATTAGCCAAAACCACATACTTGTCAGAGGAGCATACAGGCGATTATTATTACGGAAAAGTCGATCATTATCGACCGGTTAAGGTAACAGCGTCTATAAAATTAAATGACGATACAACCGTTTACACAAAAAACGGCACATCAACATGGATATCCGGTAGTGGTATTAATGCAGCATATGTTACCCAGGTATCCGATATTACTCAGGGCCCCGCAGAAGAATCGATTGTAGTACTTCCAAACGGAGGGTCCTGGTTCAAATTTGAAAAACCGTTTACGATAACCTCTGAAGATGTTGAAAATGAAACAACATTTCAAATGAAGCTCGCTTTTAATCCGGAGGGTGTAATCAAGGCCTATAATCAAACGTCAGGTAATCAGGCCATTCAAGATACAGATAATAATTATGGGATCGTTGTCCCACTCATGCCATTCACCCCTGTAATTTATCGTTTGTCAGAAACAGCCAGAAAAGAATCGTATTTATTCAGTTATACGAGCACAAATGCTTCAACCTATAACTCCTTTGATTTCCGTTTGGAACTATACACCATTGAGGAGGATACGAGTAACAGCATCTATGCTGCAGATACATTAACGCTCCTGATAAGAGATTACGACGATACTTATACTGATGTAACCCATGTATACAGGCCATTCTCTGTAGCAGCATCGAGTGATTCTACACCTGTTTACTCTTTTGTTAATTATCTGGATGATAACTTTATCACCAACTTTACCCGCAGCACAAACGCTGGCGAAACAGGCACGGCAACCTTTCATGCTGATAACAGCAATTCTATAACAATGGATGTCTTGCTTAGGTCAATAGAAACAATTGAGGCTGACTCAACAATCGATACGATCTCTGTTGCAGATTTAAGTGGACGATGGACCGGTCCATGCACATCAATAAACTCTGGAAGCCAGAAAGACATCTACGATTTTAATGGTGGCGAACTTTTGAAAACGAGCATTTATTATTCCGATGCCGGCTGCACGACAGAAACGGAGTATCTTGTTCAGGATTACAATATAGCACTGATAGATAAAGCGACAACTCCGGGTGGTACTGAGGTCAAACAAATCAATTTTACCCATAATTACATGACACTGGAACCAAAAACGGCTGATCGGACAAATGAACTCAATACGGATGAATATTGTGACTACACAGACTGGCAGATTCACGAAGCAAAAGATTTATTGGGACAGGATAGCTGTTATGACCTTAATGCCGGTGATGTTATTTACGATATTTATCTTGTGTCAGGTACAGATTTCTATCTGGGTGATACCCCGGCCACTGTATCTGAAAACCGGCCGACAACACTTGGCAGCTCAGCAACAGCAAGTTATACGGGAGAAATACCTGAAGAATAATATAGTCGCAAATCTGTAACCCGGGTTTTGGCTCGCCCTGACAAATTTGGATTTCAAATTGGTGGAACAATATGCCAGGACCTGAGGTCTATCCCCATGAGTCATGCAAGCCCTGGTTCGCTCAAAATATCCTTCCAGGATCCAAAGGCTCAGACTTCAATCTCTTATATCTTTTTTAAACTTACCCCAGTTGAATAAATAAGGTTGTAAATTATCAGTATTATTGTATAAAGACTTCTTTTATTTTGATGTGATTTTTTACCCGGTAAAGAATACCGGGTTTTGTTTTATTATATAAAGGTATTTAACATGCAGCTTAACTGTGGAATCGTTGGACTTCCAAATGTAGGAAAATCAACACTATTCTCGGCACTGACTTCTGCAAAGGCAGAAGCAGCAAACTATCCGTTTTGTACAATCGAACCAAATGTCGGGATTGTGAGTGTCCCGGACAAAAGGCTCGGTATGATCACAGAGCTTATTACACCCCAGAAAATTATTCCCGCAGTCGTTGAGTTCGTTGATATTGCAGGACTTGTAAAAGGTGCGTCTAAGGGTGAAGGGCTCGGCAATAAATTTCTTGGCCACATCAGACAGGTTGGTGCGATTGTTCATGTCGTAAGGTGTTTTGATGATGACGATGTTGTCCACGTTGAAGGAAAAGTCGACCCTGCAAGTGACATCGAAACTATCGGAATTGAACTGGCTTTTGCTGATCTTGAGACGGTTCAAAAAAGACAGGATAATCTTGCACGGTTACTGAAATCGAATGATAAAAAAGTATCTGAACCTGCGAAAGCAGTTGAACCTTTGCTGGCTTTACTAATAGAGGCATTGGAGGAAGGAATTCCTGCCAGAAATGTTGAGATTGAAGAGAGACAGCTGGAGCTTATTTCTGATCTTCATCTAATCACAATGAAAAAGCAGCTTTATTGCTGTAATGTCGGTGAAGATGATATTGCCGAAGAGAATGAGTATGTACAAAAGGTCCGGGAGTTCGCAGCTAAAGACGGCTCGGGGGTTGTGGTTATTTCCGGTAAACTCGAGTCAGAGATCGCTGACCTTGATTCTATCGATGAAAAGATAGAATTTTTAGAAGCTGCCGGGCTTAATGAATCCGGTTTGGATAAACTTATTCGTAAGGCTTATGAGTTATTGGGCTTAAAGACATATTTCACAGCAGGAGAAAAAGAAGTCCGTGCCTGGACTTTTCCCACAGGTGCCAAGGCCCCTGAAGCTGCCGGCGTTATTCATTCGGATTTTGAAAAGGGATTTATCCGTGCTGAGGCGTATCATTGTACCGAGCTTTTTGAGTATAAGTCTGAACAAAAATTAAAAGAAAACGGAAAACACAGACTCGAAGGCAAAGACTATGAAGTTTGTGATGGCGATGTTCTGCATTTCAGATTTAATGTTTGATGACGTCGCAAAAAGTCCCATCTACTGCGCTTTAGTGCCCGACCAGACTTTTGACGTACCACATGTACTACTTCAAGCCTGGACAATCACTAAAGCTTGTATATGGGACCTTTTCCTTAGCCATCTAAATACTTTTTACGAGAAAATTAATGTTTAGGAACGTAATTTAAATAACTTGCTCATAGTTATTACAGATTTGGTTTATATTTCTATGATCGTTCATTTTAAAAGCTGAAATAATAGCGGGCTATTTTTAATGTTGTAAGTGTTTACCGAAAAGCCAGAAAAAATCCAAGCCTTTCATTTCTGAAGAAGTTAAAGGCTTTTATTAATACCAGACTAAGAATAGCATTCACAGTTTTTTCATTTACTAAGCCGCTCACCGGCGGCCAGGTTTTCTATCTTTCAGTTATTTCAATTCATTTTTCAGTCCAACAGTTAATCATATTTCGAAATTAGTTCAAAATTAGTTGATAAATAGTTTAATCTCATTGCAACAAAGTTGTTATGGCTTAAGCTTGCACTTGGTCTTACATTATTAAGATTTTTCGTCCAATAAACAACTGCTAACAAAACCCTTTCATAGCTGACAAAACTTACAACACGGTTGTTTGAAAAGGTTTCATTTTAACATTTATTTACAACAAAGGAAAAACAAAATGCTTCTGACAAAAAGAGTCGTGTATGTGTTGGCTGTTCTTATTATGTTTTTTTTCCTCTACGGATGTTCAACAACCAATGTAAAAATAAAAATTCCAAATGCATCTTCCATACCTGCAGATATTGTAAAAAGTGGAACACTTTCAACCGGACTTTCGTTTCTTACAGCATCAGAACTTGCTGAAAAGATACGATCTCGCCAAGTCACATCACTTCAGGTGGTTGACGCCTTACTAAGTAGAATTGCTGAGCATAATTCAAAGCTGAATGCCATAGTCACTCTCGATGTTACCAAAGTTCGCCAGCGTGCAAAAGAAGCAGATGCCGCCCTTGAAAGGGGAGAGCACTGGGGGCCGCTCCACGGCGTTCCTGTGACGATAAAGGACAATCTGGCCACGAATGGAATACGAACCACAAGCAGTTATAAGCGTACAAAAAACTATATCCCCGATTTCGATGCACCGGTTGTTGAGCGACTGAAAAAGGCAGGGGCAATTATTCTGGGAAAAACGAACATGCCGCTTTTAGGCCTTGATTTTCAGGCAAACAGCCCGCTTTTCGGTATTTCCAATAATCCCTGGGATATCACAAGAACGACAGGAGGAAGTACGGGTGGCGGTGCTGCAGCAGTGGCGGCTGGTCTTTCTCCCCTTGAGATCGGAAATGACTTAGGTGGTTCAGTACGTATTCCTGCTGCCTTTTGCGGGGTATACGGTATTAAACCGACAGAACGTCTTGTATCGACCAGTGGAATCAGCCCGGGACTGCCGAAAAGAGATTCGAGCTCGGTCAGGTATATGCTTGCAAATGGCTCTCTTGCCCGGTCAATAGCCGATTTGAAGCTAGCTCTATCTATAATATCAGGTCCTGACGCTAGCGACCCTAACATTCCTGACGTAAAGCTGAGTGATCGGAAGAAGAGCCTTAAAGATCTTCGCATCGCATGGTCGGATGATTTTGGTGGCGTACCGGTGACTGAAGAGACCAGAACTGCCTTGGCAAATCTTACTGTGGCCCTCGCCAAAGCCGGATGCCATGTAAAGAAGGTCAACCCCCCGAAGTTCGATTTTCTCTCAGCATGGAATACCTATGGAGAGATCAATGATTTGAGATTTGGCGTCAATACGCCTTGGTTTGCACGGGTTCTTATGTGTATTCACAACTGGTCATATGCAAAGAAAGTTCCCATGCACAAGATGGTATACCCCATGTCATATGAGAAATTTTTAAGGGTATTGACTAAGAGAGAAGCTTTCATGGCTTCCATGGACAGCTTTCTATCAAACTATGATGTCTTTCTTGCTCCTGTCCATGTCACAACGGCATACAAACATATCGCACCGGAGAAATATTTCGGGCCTTATGCGATATATGATAAGCCTGTTATGGTAGATAATGAGCCTGTAAACTACTGGATGGCAAATGGGTCCTACACAACGATATTTAATCTTACTGGAAATCCGGTAGTATCGATGCCGGTTGCATACAATAAAGACGGCCTGCCGATAAGCATTCAGGTAGTCGGGACGCGCTGGCATGACCTTGATCTTTTGAATGACGCAGCCGAGATCGACAAAGTATCCAACGCTTTCAAACATCCACCGGGGTTTGAATAAGGTAAAGAAAAAATCTTTATGACAAAAGGGTTAACCTGATGGGTTAACCCTTTTTTTATTGGCCGAGGTTTTATTCCACGTAAGAACAGTCAAATCTAAGTAGATCATACTTTTTCCATTATCCAAAAATATTTACAATAGTTAGTTGTCGAGAGCATATAGGTACAGGTGCTTTTTTCACTCGAAAAAACTTCTTGATTCAAACCTGATGATTAATCCAGGCACATATAATATATCGATTTATTGACATACAATTCTGATTTGCTTATACAATAAGCCAAAGAAAAGACTGTCATCTCTCAAAAAAAACATTTTAAAATTATAGTTATTGAATTGTAAATCATTCAATTTTGCTTCTCTTCCATGCTGATTTCAAAAGGAGTATACTATCGTGCCTGCCGTTGAATTCCCCCTGATTGAAGACTATTTAGAACAGTACAACTACAGCCAATTAAAGTGTCATTACGATCACACGTACAAAAGTATATGGTATTACATGAATCCGAAACCACGCCCCTGTTTCACGCCTATACTTGTAAAAGAGATCGGTTCATTTCAGCAACAAACAAGGTTCCTGTGTGATCAGTCAGACGATCTACCGGTGCAATACCTTGTCCTGGCATCCACGGTTCCGGATGTATTCAATCTCGGAGGGGATCTCAACCTGTTTCAACAGCTCATCAGGTCGGGGAACCGGAAGAGCCTGTTCACCTATGCTAAATCATGTATCGATGTACTCTTCACAAACATGATCAGCCTGGGGCATAATCTTACAACTATTTCACTTGTCCAGGGTCATGCCCTTGGGGGCGGTTTTGAAGCAGCTATCTCCGGTAATGTACTTATAGCAGAACAAAGTGCCCGGTTTGGATTTCCTGAAATACGTTTTAACCTGTTCCCAGGTATGGGCGCCTACAGCATACTCTCCCGTAAAATAGGGGGAACCAGAGCTGAGAAAATGATCCTTAGCGGTAAAATATATACTGCCGATGAACTTCATCAGATAGGAATTATTGATATGGTTGTCGAAGACGGACAAGGAGAATTTGCAGTTAATCAATATATCGAAAGAGAACAGAAATCACGCAATGGTTTTCAGGCGCTTCAGGAAGCCAAACGGTTTTCCGATCCTGTCACATACAAAGAGCTCATCAATATTATCGATGTATGGGTGGACGCAGCACTCCGCATGAGCGACAAGGATCTTCGCCTGATCGGCCGATTAGCATCCAGACAGGTATCATTAGTTTAGACAGACTTGAGCCATTTTTAAATATCAATAAAAAAGTTTTTTAACTGACTCTCTATCATTGGATCTCCCGTTATAATAAACCGTTTCACTCAACGGCGAGAAAGTTTTCAATGCTCAATCGGATGTATATAATAATTCAATTTGAATTATTCACCGGCTTTCTTTTGCATGATATCGAGATATTCATCTAATTCATTTAGATTGTTAAATATTTGTTCTTTCGGTAACGCCTTTATAATATCGAAAACTTTTTTTATCTGAGGCTTGAGGTTTAAGAGCACAACCGTACCTTCTATCTTTTTTAATTCTTTTTTTGTTCGTGCAACAGAACGGACTCCCATACTGCTTATATAATCAAGCTCTTCCATGTCAAAAACAATCATTTTGGGAGATGCTTCAAGCAACATATCAATTCTTTTGTCAAGAATCTGGTATGTGTTAGTATCAAGTGTACCCGAAGGTTTTACAATAAATGTGCCAATCGTTTTTTCTTTGGAAGTTACTTTTAAGCTCATGGAGCCTCCTGTTAAATTTTCAATTATATATTGTTCCAGTTATATTTTTTTTATCATGGAAAGAGTGTTTCGCCCCATTACGTATTCGTATTTGATCTCATCCATCAGCTCTTTTATGATGATGAGGCCCATCCCGCCCTGATCATAATCTTCAAGAAGGCCACCTGCCTCCTTACCATTATAGTCCACAGGATTGAATTGCTTACCCTGATCTTCAACACAGATGGTAATTAATCTGTCAGAAAATTCAAGTGTTATAATAATTTCATGGATAATATCATCGTCAAAACCATAGAATATTATATTCGAAACAACCTCTTCCATGACCAGTTTTATATCAGATATAATCTCTTCGGACAGATTGTGCTCTTCACAAAGGCAAGTGACTTTATCCTGGAGTCCTGTGATTTCAGAAATTGAGTTTTTAATGGTGATAGCTACATTCATTGTTATCTTTATTTCCGCTCCCCGAAGTATTTTAAAACAAGAAGTGTTATATCATCGAACGCCACTTTATCGCCAGAAAATGTATTAACATCATGTAGTATTTCCCCGGCAATACTCTCCATTGATTGATCCCTACAATCAGTTATTTTTTGCATCAGCCGTTCTTCAGAGTATTCTTCATTCTCATGATTTGTCGATTCCGTGATACCGTCGGTGTACATACAGATTGCATCGCCAGGGTGAAGGAGCAGAGTCTCTTCAGTATATGGGGTATCCTCATCAAAACCAGTAGCCGGGCATTCAGCGCCATTAAGAAAATAAGGGGGCGAATTTTCCGAATAAATGACGGGAAGGTTATGCCCCGCATTCGTATAACGCATCACTCCGGTTTTAATATTCAGGATTGCAAGAAATACAGTGACAAAGGTGCAGGAATCATTTGCCTCTGAAATCTCTTTATTCACTGATTCTATAATCCGGTGTGGAGAGTGAATCACTTTAGCAGTCGTCTTAATACTTGTTTTTGCCATCGCCATAAAAAGTGCGGCCGGAACTCCTTTTCCTGAAACATCTCCGATAATTAAACAGAGATTGTCTTTATCAATAAAGAAAAAATCATAAAAATCTCCACCGACCTCTTTTGCAGGTTGAAGTAAAGCAAATAGTTCAAACTCGTTTTTTCCGGGAAACGGTGGAAATATTGTCGGTATCATTTCCATCTGAATATCATGAGCTATCTTTAGTTCACTGGTGATTCGTTCCTTCTCAGCGATTGACTCTTTCAATTGTTCTGTTCTGATTCGAACAACTCTGCCAAGAATAATATTGCCACCAAAGAAAAGAAAGATAATTAAAATGACAAACAAAAACACCCATATCGGTCGTAACCAACTGGGGAAAGTTACTTTTCGAACGCCTTCAATCCAATAATTCTGGGATCGGTAATATATTGAGTTCTTGTATTTTTTCATTCCCGAAAGATGACGATCAACTGTGTCAAGGAAGTCACGATGTTCCCCCTTCAGTGATACAACGTGAATTTTTACCGGTCTGAAATTTATCGCACTTTTTATAATTTTATGGTTCTTTTCATGGTATACGCCATACAACCGTGGGAGAATTCCCGCATCGACCTCTTGGTTATCAAGAAGTGTAAGAATCTCTGCATAGTTATCCACTTCAATATAATGAGGGTTAATATCAAATTTTTCTAAAACAGTTTTAAAAAATATATAATAAATATCATCTCTAAGCGCAGCTGTTTTTTTACCCGAAAGATCAATGATTGAATTAATATTTGAATTTTCATGAAGATAGACCTGCCCCCAGTTTGAGAGAAGAGATTCCTTGTTAAAATCATACTTCAAAGCTCTGGGCTCGGAATAACCCACCCCAAGAAGAATATCAACACTTCCGTTTTCAAGATTTTCTAACCAGGCGTTGTGGACATATCTGATATTCCAGGCCTCTTTTTTTGCAATGCTTTCGATAATTTCGACTAAAACACCTATAGGTTTATTATCCAAATCACTAAACATCAATGGTTCATTCTGATATATGCCAACCTTCACTTCTGTCTCTGAATAAGCAGGAACGATGGAAATTAGAAAGAATAGAAATAAAAATAATTTTGTAATGCCCCGTTTCAACATAATGATCTCTCAGGAAAATGTGGTGATTGTCTTTAAGGAATAATTTCTGAAAGATTAGCACCGGGGGTTTATACTGTCAAATATAAAGAT
>JQIA01000468.1_pt1 | contig 20303 bp, 12 predicted proteins | sample 811431 | NCBI WGS metagenome assembly JQIA01 (sample SAMN02998118, study PRJNA258478) | marine sediment metagenome | biome: marine; feature: seafloor; material: sediment; isolation source: oil-polluted sediment collected from 3 locations (0.5 km, 0.7 km and 0.9 km)... | place: USA: Gulf of Mexico ...
AATCCTTCAGAAGTCATATTTTGACCAAGAAGAGTACTAAGCGTAAGCGACAGTTGCGCTGTATGCGTCAGGTTCATAGTGCTGATATAGCACTGGTTAGGCGGATGTTGCCGAACATTTGATTTTGCTCTAGTCAAAAAACTCTGAAAGGATTGAGATATGCCACGTGTAAAAAGGGGAGTGACGGCCCATAAGCGTCACAAGAAGGTACTTAAGCAGGCTAAAGGTTATTATGGTGCACGCAGCCGTATTTATCGTGTGGCCAAGCAAGCGGTTATTAAGGCTGGACAATATGCCTACAGGGACCGGCGTCAGCGCAAACGCCAATTCCGTGCCCTCTGGATCGCCCGTATTAATGCGGCAGCAAGAGTTAACGGCCTGTCCTACAGCCGTTTGATCAATGGCTTAAATAAGGCCTCGATCGAGATTGATCGTAAGGTGCTGGCAGATCTGGCTGTTCGAGAAAAAGAAGCCTTTGCTGCTATTGCAGAAAAAGCCAAGGCTGCACTAGAAGCCTGATAACCTGAAAAATTTGTTGAACAAAGGCCAAAGCCAGTTTCCTGGCTTTGGCCTTCGTACGAAGAGAGGTGGTAAAAACCTGCCACTTCACCAAAAACTGACAATTTTTTTAGAATATAGAGCAGGCTGCTAAAAAGATGTGCGATAGGATGGAGTTACAGGGGGTTGCAAAAATCCTTGTCCACCTGATTTATGAAGAGGTTTTTTTTCAACTTTACAGATAGATCAGTAGGTCGCGCAGAATTTGATAACCCCAACCCTTTTTTGGGGCTATGGGCAATAAATCCCGGAGATACTTAAGATGGTTGACCTGGACACACTGGTCCTCAAAGCACAATCTGAAATTGCAGCGGCAACTGATGCGCGAGAATTGGATCAAGTGCGTGTACAATATCTTGGTAAAAAAGGTGAATTGACCCAGGTTCTAAAAGGGCTCGGGCAGTTATCAGCGACTGAGCGCCCGAAAATGGGCGCGGCAATCAATGGGGCTAAAGTAAAGCTGCAGGAAGAGATTGCGCAGCGCAAAGAAAACCTTAATCAGGAGTTGATGAGCCAGAGATTTGCAGCGGAGTCTGTTGACGTAACCCTGCCTGGACGAGGGCAGGTAGCTGGTAAGCTTCACCCGGTAACCAAAACACTGGAACGTATTGAAAAGTTTTTTTCCGGAATCGGTTATGATGTAGCCCAAGGTCCGGAAATTGAAGACAATTATCACAATTTTGAAGCGCTTAATATTCCCGAATACCATCCTGCACGGGCGATGCATGACACCTTCTATTTTGATGCCAACAGGTTGCTAAGAACCCATACTTCTCCCGTTCAGATCAGGGTGATGGAGAGTGATGCTCCACCCTATCGAATTATCTGTCCAGGCCGAGTATACCGTTGTGACTCGGACCTGACTCATACGCCTATGTTTCATCAGGTTGAGGGTTTGCTGGTTGACCGCGATATCAGTTTTGGTGATCTGAAAGGTACCGTTGAAGAGTTTTTGCGGGTATTTTTTGAGCAGGAGCTTGCGGTGCGGTTCCGTCCCTCCTATTTTCCTTTTACTGAGCCATCGGCAGAGGTTGATATTGCCTGTGTTATGTGTGAAGGGAAGGGTTGTCGAGTTTGTAGCAGGACCGGTTGGTTGGAGGTTATGGGTTGCGGAATGGTGCATCCTAATGTTTTTGCCTCAACCGGCGTAGATACTGAAAAATACAGTGGGTTTGCCTTTGGAATGGGGGTCGAAAGACTGGCCATGCTGCGCTATGGTGTGAACGATCTGCGTTTGTTCTTCGAGAATGATCTGCGTTTCCTTTCCCAGTTCAATTAACCTGGAAAGCCGGATTGGGTACGAGAAAACATGCAACTTGATGGTGTATATAGGAACCTGATAAAACTTGCAGTCACCCTATAGGTGAAATTGTTTTTTGAGTTTTCAGTGTGTATCAATAGGTTGCGAAGGTTTTCATGATCAGGTTGCGTTTCCCAGAAGTCAGCGTGCCATTTAAAGGGGGCAGCCAATATTGCTCCAGGATAAAATCTGAAAAACAGGGTGATGAATGAAGTTCAGTGAGCAGTGGCTAAGGGAATGGGTTAACCCCACTATAAGTACCGCAGAATTGGTCGAGCAGATTACCATGGCTGGCCTGGAAGTGGACAGCGTAGAACCAGTGGCGGCTGACTTTCAGGGCGTTGTTGTAGCTAGCGTGATGCAAGTTGAGCAACACCCAAACGCCGATAAACTCAGTATTTGCAAAGTATCCAATGGTAACGAAGAATTTCAGGTCGTGTGCGGTGCGCCCAATGTAAGGGCTGGTTTGAGGGTGGCGTTGGCTGAAGTTGGTGCGGTGCTGCCGGATAACTTCAAAATTAAAAAAGCCAAAATCAGAGGTGCTGAATCTTTCGGTATGCTTTGTGCCAAAGAGGAGCTAGGTCTGGAGCTGCACTCCAATAATATTATGGAGCTTCCTGTAGACGCACCGGTGGGTGAGTCTATTCGCAGCTACCTACAGCTTGATGACCAGTGTCTGGAAGTAGATTTAACCCCCAACAGGGGTGATTGCCTTGGCATTGCAGGCCTTGCCAGAGAAGTTGGTGTGCTCAATAAAATACCGGTAACAGCGCTCAAGCCTGAGCCGGTAAAGGCGGTGATCGACGATACTTTTCCGGTCACTGTGGAAGCCACCACCCAATGTCCTCGTTATTTAGGGCGTATTATCCGTGCTGTGACTGTAAAGGCAGACACCCCACTGTGGATGCAGGAACGGTTACGCCGAAGCGGAATTCGCAGTATCGACCCCGTGGTTGATATCACCAACTATGTTTTACTTGAGTTGGGTCAGCCTATGCATGCCTTTGACCTGAATAAACTGCAAGAGGGTATTAATGTTCGCTTGGCAAAGCCGGGCGAGAAGATGACTATGCTTGATGGGCAGCTGCTTGAGCTTAAGGATAATACTCTGCTTATCACTGATGGATCAGGACCGATTGCCATGGCGGGTATTATGGGTGGGGCCAATACTGGTGTAGAGGCACAAACCACCGATATTTTCATGGAGTGCGCTTATTTTGATGCGGTGAGTATCGCCGGAAAGGCGCGTGGTTATGGTATGCACACTGATGCCTCACACCGCTATGAACGTGGTGTTGATTACCAGTTGCAGCATGATGCTATGGAGCGTGCTACGCAACTGCTTCTGGAAATTGCTGGCGGGAAGGCTGGCCCGGTAACAGAAGTTGTCTCCAAAGATAAACTACCTGAACGTATCTGCATCCGGCTAAGAAAAGCACGTATTCAACAGGTGCTCGGTCTGCAGCTTACCGATCAGGCAGTAGAAGATATATTGATTAGGTTGGGGCTGGTAGTTGCTAGTACCGAGAGTTCTGATGGTTGGGATGTGGACGTGCCTTCCTGGCGATTTGATTTGTCGATTGAGGCAGATCTGATTGAAGAGCTGGCTAGAATTTACGGCTATAACAATCTGCCGGTTCGTCTGCCTCGGGCAGAGATGAGATTGAAACCATCGACTGAAACCAGCCTGTCACTGTCGGATGTACGCAGAGTATTGCTCGCCCGAGGTTATTATGAAGCGGTGACCTATAGTTTTGTTGACCCTGAATTACAGAGTCGTTTGATAGGCTCAGATCATGCCATCTCACTGGCTAACCCGATCTCTTCGGAAATGTCACAGATGCGAACAAGTATGTGGCCAGGTTTGATTCAAGCCTTGCGGCACAACCAAAACCGGCAGCAGAGCAGAATTCGGCTTTTTGAAACAGGGCTGGTCTTTATAGAAACAGCACAAGTGTTAAAGCAGGTATCTCATATTGGCCTGGTGCTGTCCGGTTACCGGGAGCCAGAGGGTTGGAGTAATAGTCGCTCAGCTGTTGATTTTTATGATATCAAGGGTGACCTTGAAGCGCTGCTTGCCCTGAACGGCTGTGCTGAGAAGTTTGAGTTTAGAGCATGTACCCATCGAGCGCTGCATCCCGGTCAGAGTGCTGATATTTTGAATGATGGCAGGGTGGTGGGTAGAATTGGAGCGCTACACCCTGAACTTGAGCGAAGCCTGGGATTAAAAGAAACCGCTTATCTTGCTGAAATAGAGTTTTCAGCTATAGAAGCAGGAAAACTTCCTGAATTTCAAGAGTTATCAAAATTCCCGGAAGTTAGGAGAGATTTAGCTATACTTGTAGATGTTTCAGTAGCGTGGTCAGAGATAGCTGCCGTAACTAGGCAAGCTGCTGGTGAGTGGCTTACAAGCCTAAAAACATTTGACGTATATCAGAGCGAAGGTATTGATCCAGATAGAAAAAGTGTTGCAATTGGCTTGACGTGGCAACACAGATCACGCACCCTAACGGATGAAGAGATAACAATGAAAGTTGAGCAAGTAATGGGAAGCCTTAAAAATAAATTTAACGCGTTATTGAGGAGCTAGTTATGGGAGCTCTTACTAAAGCTGCTATGGCGGAAAAGCTATACGAAGAGTTAGGTCTCAATAAGCGGGAAGCCAAAGAGCTGGTTGAGATGTTCTTTGGAGAGATCAGTGAACGACTGGTTAATAATGAGCAGGTCAAACTATCTGGGTTTGGTAATTTCGATCTGCGAGACAAGAAGGAGCGCCCAGGGCGAAATCCTAAAACAGGGGAAGATATTCCAATATCCGCCCGACGTGTGGTCACTTTTCGCCCCGGTTTGAAACTAAGAGCAAAAGTAGAAAAATATGCTGGAACCGAGTCATAATAATGAGTTGCCGCCTATACCGGGTAAGCGCTACTTCACAATTGGTGAGGTCAGTGAACTTTGCAGCGTAAAGCCGCATGTATTGCGCTACTGGGAGCAGGAATTTTCACAACTTAAGCCCGTTAAACGGCGTGGGAATCGAAGGTATTATCAGCGGCAGGATGTGCTAGTGATCAGGCAGATCAAAGGCCTGTTGTATGATGAAGGTTTTACTATCGGGGGAGCAAAACAGCGCCTTGTTGGTGAAGAATGCCGGGAAGATGTTGCCCAGGTGAAACAGCTGGTTCGGCAGATGATTAGTGAACTGGAAGATGTATTGGGCGTTCTCAAAAACTGATCGGGTGAGTGTCTAATCAACAGGCCGTTAATCAGCCTCATCTGAGGCTGCCTCTAGTGAGCGCAAAAATATTTTTTTACCTGGGTAATTTTGTTTTAAATTGAAAGATCGTAGGGTATCATGGCGCCCGCGCTTGTTAGCATACAGGTGTTTTAAAATCGGGGCGTAGCGCAGTCTGGTAGCGCACCACACTGGGGGTGTGGTGGTCAGAGGTTCAAATCCTCTCGTCCCGACCATTTTTATAAACCTAAATTCATATTGTTTTAGGTTTTCTGCAAGAGTTTTTTTTGTATAACCCCAGAAAATAACAAAACTATAGTTTCCCTCCCGCTATTTCTGCAGTAGATTAACCTTAAACCGAGATAACGCAGCTGGACTACGAGAGACTGCTCGGTGTCTTGATGTGCCAAGATAGTTCGAAATGTTCTTGGCTCTTCAATAACAGGGTGATCAGATGGTTTCAGATTCTCTATGCTGCAGGCACTTCTGCACCCAATTGTGTTTGATAGGTCAAAATCCAGCAGCCATTTTGGCTGCGATCGTGAGATACATCGTACGCAAAAAGAAATGAGGTGACCCATGGCTCAATCTGATCTTCTGTCGAAACTAATCAGCACCCCGCTGGACCCACTCAAACCCGAATGGCAGGTGCAAACCCAAATAGAAGCAGCTACACAGGCTCGACAATTGGATAAAGAATCCCCCGACAAATATTGGGAGTGGGTGGCTACTCAGCTGCGCTGGATGGAACCATGGCAAACAGTACGGGATGGTGATTTCCCGGATGTCAGGTATTTTTCCGGTGGAAAACTGAATGTCGCAGACAACTGTGTTGATCGGTGGGCCGAGAATCCACTTACCGCTGATACTCCCGCCGTAATCTGGGAGGGTGAGCCTGGTGATGAGCAGCAGCTGAGCTATGCAGAGCTGAAAGAGGAAGTTTCTAGATGCGCTAACGCCCTTAAGTCTCTGGGGATTCAAAAGGGTGACGTGGTTGCCCTTTATATGCAGAATCTGATTGAAGCCTTCGTGGTGATTCATGCTTGCAACCGAATCGGGGCTGTTTATACGGTGCTTTTTGCTGGATTTTCCGCAGATGCAATTGTCACCCGCCTTGAGGTGGCTCAGCCTAAAGCCGTAGTGGTAGCCAACAAGAGTTATCGCCGTGGACGAGAGGTTGACCTGCTCAGTACTTGGCGGGAAGCTCGGGCTAAGGGCGCAGCGGCTGATGTTGCGATTATCATTAATCGCACCAGGGAAGAATACCCTCTGCGTGAGGGGGAGGTTGACTACCATAACCTGCTTGCTCAGCAATCAATAGATTGTCCCTGTGAAGCTTTGGAAGCCAATGATCCCTCCTTTCTTGTTTTCACCAGTGGTACTGAATCCAAACCCAAGGGCTTGATTCACAGTGTAGCCGGTTTTTTAATGGGTGCTTGGACCAATGCTTTCTGGCAGCTTGGTGCGGTGCCTCTGCAAAATTGCTGGTGTGCCACAGATGTCGGCTGGCTTACTTTTCCAATCCAGGCAGTGATAGGGGGTTTGGCAGCTGGATCAACCCAGGTCTGTTATGAGGGGTCAATAGATTTTCCGGCTCCGGACCGCTTTTACCAGATCGCGGAAAAATACAAGATTACCAAATTGATCACAGCACCCACAGTTATTAGGATGCTTCGGGCCTGTGAGGGCTCGCTTCCTGAAAAATATCCGTTACCGGATCTTGAGTTGGTCAGTTTGCAGGGCGAGGCGTTAGACGCTACGAGCTATCACTGGTTGCGCAATCAATTTGCCGGTGGTGTTCCTGTCGTTAATGCCTATGGTCAGACGGAAACCGGGTCTACCTGGACTTTTCCAATTTATGGTGTTGATGACACGAAAGCGGGTTCCTGTGCTAAACCAGTCCCTGGGTTCAGGTTTGATATTCTTGATAGTGACGGTCAACCGGTTGCACCCGGTGTCCGAGGAAACCTGGTGTTGACCCAACCTTGGCCAAGTTTGGCGCGTACCATACTGCATAATCATCCGCGTTATGTGGATACCTATTTCTCACGCTTTCCGGGCTGTTACTGGTGTGCTGATGAAGCGGTGCTAGACCATGATGGGCATATATGGGTGTTGGGGCGTGCCGATGATGTGATTAATGTTGCGGGCCATCGCCTGAGCACCATGGAAATTGAATCTGCTGTCACCGCACACCCGGCGGTAATTGAGGGTGCTGTAATGGGTATAGAGCATGATGTAAAGGGCCTTGTACCCATGGCCTATGTCTGTATTAAAGAGGGCTCAGATGATCAACAGGTCACCCAGGAGCTTAAACAGCGTGTCCAGGAAGCTATTGGTGGTATTGCGAGACTGGAAGCGGTCTATGTGACCCGTATAATGCCAAAAACACGCGCTGGGAAAATCATGCGGCGCTTGTTGCGGGAAATTATCTTGACGGGTGAAGTGACAGCGGATACTAGTGGCTTGGAAGATACAAGCGCTATAGCCGCTTGTTGTGAAGCCAAAAAGTATTAATTTTATTACCCAGATCACTGCATCGAACTGTAGGATATGCTGCGACTCTATGTGTCAAACCAATGGGGCCAGTAGTTACGCTGAGCCTTATTGGTTTTCAGAAGAGAAACTGGTTATATTCAACTCTCACTGAGCCCAGGTGAATTCAAGCCTTTTAGCCATGTTAAGTTTATCTTAAGAATGCCCGCCTATGATGCCCTGAGCGTCCAAAAAATCAGAAATGAAAGATAAATCGAGTGATTTTTTGGCCTGAAATTAACATATTCTGTTTTGTTAGTGGAGCCAATCTGTGTGCTCATCAAACCCTATCAGTCTAGAGTTTTCTCTTAAATATGATCGTAAGCATGCCGAGCAATATTTAAAAAAGCATCAAGATGGCATGGCTCGGAGCCTATCTCATTGGCGAGACGTTCAGCTGGCCCGACGTGCTCTAAAACAGGCGGGTGATCCTGGCGTAGTGCTTGATCTTCCCTGTGGCGCAGGTAGATTTTGGCCCCTGCTTGCTGATAAAAGTGATCGGGTTATTATGGCTGCAGATAACTCCAGTGACATGATATCTATTGCTCTGGCTGGACAGCCAGCAGATATTGTAAAGCGGGTAGATGCATTTCAAACGTCAGCCTTTTCTATTGATCTTGTTGGTGGGGCCGTTGACTGTATCTTCTGTATGCGCCTTTTGCATCATATATCCGATAGCCGCCACCGCATCGCCCTATTGCGTGAATTTTATCGAGTAAGTAGAGATACTGTAATTGTATCGCTGTGGGTTGATGGTAATTACAAAGCTTTTAGGCGGTGGCGACTAGAGAAGACAAGAGTTATCAATGAAGGTGGGGAGAAAAATAGAAACCGTTTTATTGTTCAAAAGAGAGTGATTGAAGCAGAATTTAAACAAGCGGGTTTCGTGATTGCTGGCCATTATGATTTTTTACCTGGTTATGCCATGTGGCGTGTCTATACGTTGCGTAAAATGATTTGATCGATTTTACTTTAGGGTGAGGGCGCAATGGAGCATGCGCCACTACAAATTCAGAACATTATCAATAGATTAGATTAAATCGCAACGGCAAGCTGCATCGTTAAAACAGTAATATCATCGCCACCATTTTCCTCGTAGGTTGACGCACGCATTAATTCAATCCCAAAAGAAGTATTGTCGGCGATTCCAGTGCTGATACCTAAAATAAGCCGCTGCTCATCTAACCCAGCAGCCTCTGCTTCATCAGTTTCCTGTATGCCCAGTGCGACAGAAACATCATCAAAAGCGTAGGCTATTTCAAGATTGTAAGCATTGGGCTTTGCCCCGTCACCTGAAGAAGCCAGGTCAGCCGCATCAAACTTCTCAAGTGCAGTGACATACTCTGTAAAAACAGATAAGTTACCCATCTCAAACACAGCATGGGCGGCTAAGCCGCCAACATAGCCTTCCACTTCGCTCGTGGAAAAAGTATCTGACAGAGATTCTGCCTCGGCAATGTTGCTGCTATAGTCAATTCCGATATCAAGCCCTATTGGGCTGTTTTTTATTCTGTGACCAATACTTAGGCCGAACTGCTCGATATTCTCATCTTTGCCGACCTCGTTGATATCACCATTCATTGCGTAGACAGCAGCATATGATCCGCTATTTTCATAGACAAAGGTCAATGCGGTATCCTGGGTTTCGGCTAAATCCAGTGTCAGTGGGTCAATGATGAAGTTACTTTCGAGATTGCCAAATGGAACGTACTGCTTGCCAACGATGGCGTTCCATCCAGATTCACCAAAGGCCATAGAAATGTAACCTTCATCGACAACCACCTCCTGGTCTTCACCTTCTTCGTGAAGCAGTAAAACATGTGCGCCGATCTGTTTGTTGATCTGTACATCAATTCCCAGTTCGACAGTTGCAAGTGTGATATCGCTGGTGTTGTCGCTTCCGTCATGCGCTTTAAAAGCTTCAACTTCAACAAGGCCGCTAATTGTAACGCGGTCGTTCCATGCATTTGGTTTAGATTCCGCATTACCGGTGTTTGTAAGTTCAGCAAGATGGAGCTGTGTTTTTTCGAGCTCGGCAATACGGGTGTACGCCTTTTCAAGCTCAGTAATGCGGGTGTTGAGTAGGTCTAAATTGATGTCAGCGAATGAGATAGCGGGGTTCATCAGACCTAGAACGATGGTCGGTAAGATTGGTTTTTTCATTTGTTTATCCTTCCTAAAAGGCGGTAGCAACCTGCACTAAAGCCAGAAAATGTTAGGGAGGACGAGCGTTGTTATTTATCAGTACAGTGAACTGCTGCTGATAAAATTATTTTGAATCCTTGGGATAAGAATTTAGTATTCTCGTTACCAAGTACTGCAAAGTTGCCCGCCGCAACTTCTCGTTAATAGGTACCAGGCTGGTTCCGGACTTGACGCATAAAGTTTGACCATGCGTTCATCACCGTTGCGGGGGCAGTGCAAGCTTTTCACTTGCTTCCCATTTGACTCTTTTAAATCCATACCAACCGGGTTGGTATTCAAGAGAACCTAAGTACTTACTTTGAAAAGTGCGGCAACTTTAGGTCTATTCAAGCCAGCATGTCAATAGCAGTGGAAGTAAATAATGAGTTGGTTTTACTCACTAGTGGAGCGATTAAAGTAAGTGATTGACTTTGAGCGGGTGGGGCCGTATCTTAACGACCAGCTATGGAAGCGGCTGATATTAGTCGGTATATTTCACTCTTGATCGTGTGCCCTTTGTTTTACAGAGGGGAGTGAATATGGGAATAAGGTTAGAGCTGTTGTTTGTTTGCATTAGCAATCGGCACACTCAAGTCCTTGGCTGCCCCCGCAACGGTAGATGCATTGATGCACCATTAAATATGCATAAGCCCGGAACCAATCGACTATGTTTTATCAGCACCTGTTTCTATAGTGTTTTTAGCAACTAACCACTGACTACCTATAACTGGTTTGAAGTTTGGTTAAACACACTATGTTCACAGAGGCGCGGGCGGCGCCATGGAGAAAAAACATGCAAGATCAAGCCCTTTATTCAGCACCCGCTGACGTTCAAATATCCAAAAAATCACAAATCCTTTCAGCAGCCATTCTGGGTTGCCTTATTGTATTTGCTGTTGGCTTATTACCAATGGATGCTGTTCATAATGCATCGCATGATGTGCGCCATTCATTTGCGTTTCCCTGCCACTAGGCTTGTGCAAAAAACCTGAATTTAGCTGTATTAGCTATCTATCAATTCGGTTGTACAGTTTTCTGCTAAATTACAGAAAACTGTACTGTTGAATCGAATAATCAAGATGCGGGTGATACCTTTTAATCTTTGAAGGGTCAGTCTGCCTGCGGTGAATTAATCTTGAACCCTCACTTTTATCTCCAAACCATAGGTTGTTTTGCCTACGATTTGGAGTGTCAATTTGTAGGGTAGCTAACTGTTGCGGCTAACTGAATATATTTTGGAGACAATCCATGATTTTTCGTAACATCATATTTGCAAGTATTATAGCGGGTGTTATTGCAGGCTTTGCTTTGGGTCTTGTTCAGAATTTCAGTACTAATGAAACAATTCTTGCTGCTGAGGTTTATGAGATTGCAGAGGAGAAACCAGCTGCCCACGGGTATGAGCCGCTAGCCGCTAGCAGCGACCACCATCATGACCCTGAAGCATGGGGGCCAGAAGATGGCGTTGAGCGTACATTTTATACCTTCTTAGCAGATCTTCTCGCGGGTATTGGTTTCGCTATCCTGCTTATCAGTTTAATGACCCTGTCCGGAAAAGGTAATGTCAAAAATGGCTGGCTTTGGGGCCTTGCGGGTTTTGCTACCTTTTTCTTCATCCCGGCACTGGGGTTGGTGCCAGAAATTCCCGGAATGGAAGCAGCTAACCTGCAAGGCCGTCAAGGGTGGTGGGTTATGACGGCGGCGCTCACAGGGCTTGGCTTCTGGTTGATCGCCTTTGGCCATATTAAACTGAAAGTGGCCGGTCTGGCTTTACTGGCATTACCACATATTCTGGGAGCGCCGCTGTCAGATACCCACGGCTTTAGCCATCCTGACCCTGCAGCGGTTTTAACATTGGAATCACTGGCTTCACAATTTGAAATGCAAGCGATGATCGCCAACGCTGTTTTCTGGCTGATCCTAGGTACTGCGAGTGGTTTTATGATCAAAAAATTCGGTTTGGTTGAGGGTGAAAAAAACCAGAGAAGCTCTGAATAACTCTGTATTTTTCCTGACAATACGATCTGAGTGCCCCAGTTTTTCTGGATCATGATCGGGGCAGAAAAATAATAAAATTTTGTTTAACGGACCGGAGGAGAGCCATAAAAAGATGCGTCTGGCTTTTATGAGGCGGGGTGGTTATGCTTATTATTCTGCTTTATTGTCATGGCTATGGATGCGTAGAATCTAAAATCCGCAGTTAACCGCTATGATAAAGGTTCGTTTGGTCGTTGTTGGCTATGGGTGGTACTCAGCCTTTGATTATTGCGCTGAATAATATGGTCCTTGGCTTTCCCGTATGGATGCTCGCTACTGAGTAGCCAGAGGAAATAACATGTCGGGTTGTCTTCTTCAAGTAGGAAGTTTACATCTTGTCTCAAAGGCCACGCTGTCGTTGAATAGTACCATGTTAGCTGTGGCCTCCTTGGCGAGCAGGTACTGTTTTTTTGAAATTCGGAGGTTTTTGTGGCTCAGCCAGGGTTGGTATTATTCAGTTTGGGTTTTCGACCATTTTTTCTTGCTGCGTCTTGGTTTGGAATTGTAGCAATGTTGGTATGGGTTGCTGCCTACAGTTTCGGCTTGAGTTCCACTCTGGGTAACTTACCAGCTGTTATCTGGCACGGTCATGAAATGATCTTTGGTTATTCGGCTGCTGTTCTGTCTGGATTCCTGCTGACCTCGGTGAGAAACTGGACGGGATTACCGACACCAGCGGGTGTTCATTTAGCGTTAATTATTGGCTGCTGGTTGGTGGCCCGGGCCGCATTTTTCGTCGGTTCTGACTCGGCAATTATTGTCGCCTGTATGGCAGACCTGCTATTTATGGTGCTGTTTATCTGGGGCATATCTCGTCCGATTATTGCTGTAAAACAGTGGCGGCAAGCGGGCATTATTGCAAAACTTGTTACATTATTGCTTAGTAATTTGCTGTTTTATGCCGGTTTGTTTGGCTATATTGCAGAGGGGGTGAGCTGGGGCCTATATTCCGGGCTCTATATGGTTTTAGCTCTGATTCTTGCGCTGGTCAGGCGAGTCTTTCCCTTTTTTGTTTCAATGGCTACAGCAAAAAAGGTGGTGCTCAAAAACTATCTTTGGCTTGATCGCCTAAGTCTGGTTTTCTTCTTTTGTTTTTGGATAGTCAGCGTTTTTTTTCACGAACCGATAGCAGCGGCCATACTGGCCGGTAGCCTGGCTTTATTACATGGGGTGCGCATGATTAGTTGGTGCGCCCGGGAAATATGGCGTCAGCCTCTGCTGTGGGTGATCTATCTGGCTTACGGGTTTATTGTCATCGGTTTTTTGTTACAGGCAGCAGCTCCTTGGCTGATGACTCAGCTATTGTCGTTACATGCATTTGCGGTTGGTGGTATTGGTTTGGCGACCATAGGTATGATGGCGAGAGTCGCATTGGGACATAGCGGTCGGGATGTTTATGCGCCGCGAAAAGGTTTGGCTGTGATATTTTGTTTGCTGATCTTCTCAGCATTAAACCGCACCCTATTACCGTTTTTTTGGCCAGAGTTCTATGGCCAACTGATTTTTATCGCTCAAGTTTGCTGGATTGTTTCCTTTGCGTGGTTCATCGCTATTTATACACCGATACTGCTGCAGCCCAGGATTGATGGACAGTTAGAGTAGTGCTCAGGTCTTGATGGTGAGGGATTTCTTTGTTTTAAGGCAGAGTCGGTTGCTGCGTGATAAAGGAGTTGCCAGGAGCAAAAATCGATGCGTTATTAGTGTGCCAGGGGGTAAAATAGCTCTCGTGCATAGGGGGGTTGTTTTAATACCCTCTGTTTTATGGATACCTCCCGCGCAGGCCTAAAAAAGGGAAGAGCTGAAGCTCTTCCCTCTATTCTAAGTCTTTCTGATCTATCTACAGTTTATGGTCAACTCGAGCCATAATAGTATCCTGCATGAACTCTGGTAGACCCACAAAGAAGGCTGTATAGCCTGATACCCGTACCGAGAGGTAGGGGTACTTCTCTGGATTTTCCTTCGCGTCACCCAGTATTTCACTTGACACCATATTGAACTGCATCAACTGCATGCCACCGTTAAGCCCAGCTGTGGCGAAATCAACCATCTTGTCCAGCCCGGACTCACCTGCAACCGAACCGTAGTCGAACCGGTGGTTGTAGATGTAGGCTTTAAGCTTAGACTGGTCGATTTTCAGTGCAGAATTTAACCGTGCCCAGCTTCCGGAATGGTCGTACTCAGCTTGAGGATTAAGACCGCCGTCACACAGAGCCTGTCCATGCACACGACCATTAGGCAGTGCGCCCACGTGGTTGGCGGCTTGCCAGATCATGCTGATGGGCAGCAGACTTGGGTAGACCGGGTTGCCATCGATATCAAAGTTGGTTCTGCCAATTTCAGAAATATCGTTATTGGCTTGAATCATGATGTCATCAGCCATCTTGATATCGTTGCCGTACTTGGGCGCATCGATAAAGTCCTGCTGCATCTCTTCATGACCCACCCAGTTGGCCTTAATCGCCTCACAGAGTTGATCCATGGTGTATTTCTTGTCGATAAAGATCAGCTGGTTAACTGCTGCCAGGCTGTCGATGGTATCAACCATGCCGACAATACTCTGGAAACTGTAACGTGGCATAGGATAGTTCATCACATCCAGGCCAGTTTCCAAACAACCCTTGTATAGCGCGCTCAGGAATGGTCGGCGTGTGACCTCTCCCATCTTCTCGTAGACGCGGTTACGGAACTTAACTTCAGTTCTGACGACCCACTCCCACTGTTTCAGCCAGGCATCATAGAACGTCTGAAAGTCTTCGAACTGGCGAGGGTCGCCGGTTTCAACTGATTTCACCCAGGAGAACTTTGGATCAGGATCTTGGCCGTTGAATAGCGTGAACTCGACTGCTTTAAGGATTTGTGGATAGTTTGCATCGCGTCGGCACGCTCCCTTGGAATTGGTGGTCGGCCCCGGGGTGATACAGCCAACAATACCCCAGCAGCGCGCTTCCTCAAGGGTTATCTGTCCAGGATACTGGGAGAGCATAGCTGGGATAACAACCTCATCATTTCGGATGGAGGGGCTGCCCATGCCTGAGCGCATCACTGCAATCAGCCGTCTGAAATCTTTTTTGCTGGTCTTGTTATTCCAGCGGAACTTGCAATCAGGATGGTGGAAGCGGTAGCCGTCCCATACATCCAGAACCAGCATGCTCAGGTCATTCACGCAGCTGGAGCCGTCGGCATTCAGGCCTCCAATGGTGATCGCTGAGGCATCCCTGGCCCCCTGGGCCGCCATTCCCATTGCGCCGAATCGGCTGGCTAGCCCGATCTCATGAAATTTGGATGCGTAGGTGCAAAGAATTTCGCCTGCTTTTTCCCGGGTCAGGCTCTTGTCCTGAATTACATCTTTTTCGTACCACTGCCAGAAAGTGGCATCCGGACGGAAGGTGATATTGGTGCATGAGGTCTCGATGCAATAGTCAACCATAAAGCATGCCCAGTAGAGTTGCATCGCTTCCCAGAAGGTGCGTGGTGCATTCTCTGCTACCCAGTCACAGTTATCCGCTGCCTGAAGTAGTGTGGCTTTGGCTGTTTCATCTGGCATCTGGTCTATAGAGGCTCTTGCTTCTGTAGCGTGTCTTTTGATCCAGCGGGTGACTGCGTCAATACACTTGATGCTCGCCTTGGAGTTGATGATAAGATCTTCCAGTGCGGTCTTGCGTTCTGCGCTGGTGCCCTCCATGCTCAGTTCCAGTTCGAACTGCTCCATCCGTTTTTGCTTGAGCTCTTTGATTCTACCCAGACCCAATGGCAGGTACCAGTCGTGGTCAGGGTTGGCGCGTAGCCCAGCGCTGCCAACTGGCTCAAAATAGCGGCCAGGCTCCGGGCAGTAGTACATGTTGAACTCATCTTCGGTAAACTCATCTTTCACCTTGAAAACGGTATTGAATTTTTTGGCAAACTTTTCTAGCCGGTCGAATTTTTTATCATCAAAGACTACTTTTTTGTCACCCTCCCAGACAAGGACCTTCTCTTTACCGGCATCAGCCTGGCAGCGTATCAGCGTTGTCCATGCATAGCTCAGAGGGTCAAAATGGAGCCCGTGATTATCGCTACAATACCCGCCAAGTAGATGATCATTGGCTCGGATATCTATCTGTTGGGTGTCCAGATAACGGCATAGGGCTTCAGCATTCAGGTCAGCCGGATGAACGTCTGGGTTTTTTTCGTAGATTTCAGCCAGCATGTCAGCTTTAGTGACATCTAGATACCACTCTTCATCCCGATAAAATTCTGGTGCTTTTGTTTGAGCCTTGTCGGCAACTTCCCAGCGAAATTTCCACATCTCCGGGGTGACTAGCTTCCAGCCTTCGGTGGTGGGGTTGCCGGGAGTGTTCAGAGAGACTCCGACCTTGACTGGGTCCAGCTTGAAGCTGGTGGTTGAAGTTTTGGTTTTTGCAGTTGTTGTACTCATAAAGTTACTCCTTTTTATGGTTGGTTGACCCTGAAATCGGATCATTACTCGGTCCCATAGTTTTATTATTGATTATATTAAAGAGGGGCTTTTATCTTTCTGCGCGATGCATTATAAGGATTAAACTTCCTATAAACTGCAACATAACGGCATATGTATGCCTTTATATTCAATCAAAAGGACAGACACCCTAATAAAGGTTTGTTATTCAGAATATTTATTTTACAGCCGACTCTTGGGCTATTTTTAGCACACAATATTTTTTTATGCAATATAAAAAAATTGCCTTTTTTGGGGCGTTGCTTCCTTAACCTAGGGGTTAAGGCGGCGGCATGAAAGATGGCCTGGAACCATCTAGGTTGGTTTTGGCGCGTAATAAGAGCGTCAGGTATGCTGCGTAGACCTGGTTTATACAGTACATATTGCTTGAAAAAATATCGCCAGAAGAAGATTCTTTGCTTATGTTCTGGTGTTAAACAGTGTCGGAATTTGGTTTTGTATCGCCAAGATTCTTGGGGGCTGAGTTTGAGTTGTTTTATCTTTCTGCCAACGTTTATGGGTGCCTATCAAGGAAGCTATAAAAAAGGGAAGAGCCGAAACTCCTCCCCTCTACTCTAAACCTTTTGATTCTTCTACAGCTGATGATCAACTCGAGCCATGATGGTGTCCTGCATGAACTCTGGAAGGCCCACGAAGAAGGCTGTATAGCCTGATACCCGCACCGAGAGGTAGGGGTACTTTTCAGGCTTTACTTTCGCGTCAGCTAACTGTTCGCTCGATATCATGTTGAACTGCATCAACTGCATCCCGCCTTTGAGCCCTGCGCTGGCAAAATCAACCATCTTGTCCAGCCCGGACTCGCCCGCTACAGAACCGTAGTCGAACCGGTGGTTGTAGATGTAGGCTTTCAGTTTAGACTGGTCAATTTTCAAAGCAGAGTTTAGCCGTGACCAGCTTCCTGAATGGTCATATTCAGCTTGAGGGTTGAGTCCTCCATCGCACAGGGCCTGCCCGCGCACACGGCCGTTAGGTAGAGCCCCAACATGTTTGGACGCATGCCAGATCATGCTGATGGGCAGTAGGCTGGGGTAGACCGGATTGCCGTCGAGGTCAAAGTTGGTTCGGCCAATTTCAGAAATATCTTTATTGGCTTGAATCATGATGTCATCAGCCATTTTTATATCGTTGCCGAACTTGGGTGCGCCAATAAAATCCTGCTGCATCTCCTCAAAGCCTACCCATTCAGCCTTAACAGCCTTGCAAAGCTGGTCCATAGTGTACTTCTTGTCGATGTATATCAGTTGCTTGACCGCTGCCAGGCTGTCGATGGTATCGACCATGCCGACAATACTCTGGAAGCTGTAGCGTGGCATAGGGTAGTTCATGACATCCAGTCCGGTTTCCAGGCAACCCTTGTAGAGCGCACTCAGGAATGGTCGGCGTGTGATCTCTCCTAACTTTGCGTTTACTCGATTCCTGAATTTGACTTCTGTCCTGACGACCCACTCCCACTGCTTCAGCCAGGCGTTATAGAACTCTTCAAAGTTCTTGAACTCACGGGGGTCGCCAGTTTCAATCGATTTTACCCAGGAAAATTTTGGTTCAGGATCCTGACCATTAAACAGTGCAAACTCGACCGCTTTAAGGATTTGTGGGTAGTTTGCATCGCGTCGACACGCGCCTTTTGAGTTGGTGGTTGGTCCCGGTGTGATGCAGCCAACAATACCCCAGCACCGGGCTTCCTCAAGAGTGATTTGTCCAGGATATTGGGAGAGGAAGGCTGGAATCACGATCTCATCATTGCGGATGGAGGGGCTGCCCATGCCCGAGCGCATCACTGCAATTAGTCTTCTGAAATCTTGCTTGTTGGTTTTGTTGTTCCATCGGAATTTGCAATCCGGGTGATGGAAACGGTAGCCGTCCCACACATCCAGAACCAGCATGGTTAGGTCGTTCACTGCGCTACTGCCGTCGGCATTTAGGCCTCCGATGGTGATCGCCGAGGCGTCTCTGGCGCCTTGAACAGCCATTGCAAGGGCACCAAATCGGCTAGCCATTCCAATTTCATGGAATTTTGATGCGTAGGTGCAAATAATTTCGCCCGCTTTTTCTCGGGTCAGGCTATTGTCCTGAATCACATCTTTCTCATACCAGGGCCAGAAAGTGCTATCGGGGCGGAAGGTAACATTGGTGCAAGCGGTTTCAATGCAATAGTTCACCATAAAGCATGACCAGTAAAGCTGCATCGCTTCCCAGAATGTGCGTGGTGCGTTTTCAGATACCCAGTCACAGTTGTCTGCTGCCTGAAGCAGTGTGGCTTTGGAGGTTTCATCTGGCATCTGGTCTACAGCGGCTCTTGCTTCAGTGGCATGTCGTTTAATCCAGCGGCTGACTGCCTGGGTGCTTTTGATGCTTGCCTTGGAGTTGACAATATGATCTTCCAATTCAACCTTGCGTTTTTCGCTGGTGCCCGCCATGTTCAGTTCCAGTTCGAACTGTTCCATCCGTTTTTGCTTGAGTTCCGTGATTCTGTTTAGGCCCAGCGGTAGATACCAGTCGTGATCCGGGTTTGCGCGTAAACCACCGCTGCCTACCGGCTCGAAATAGCGCCCAGGATCAGGGCAGTAGTACATGTTGAACTCATCTTCGGTAAACTCATCTTTTACTTTGAACACAGTGTTAAAGTTTTGAGCAAATTTTTCCAGTCGCTTGAATTTCTTGTTGTCCAACGGTGTTTTTTGGCTACCTTCCCAAACAACGACCCTCTCATTTCCAGCCTCTGATTGGCAACGTTCCAGCGTTGTCCATGCATAGGCCAGTGGATCAAAGTGGATGCCATGTGCATCGCTGCAAAGCCCTCCTAGTAGATGGTCATTAGGGCGGATGGCTATCTGTTGGGTGTCCAGATAACGGCGCAGAGCTTCAGCATTGAGCTCAGCCGGGTGGACGTTTGGGTTTTTTTCATAGATTTCAGCCAGAATGTCGGCTTTGGTGACATCCAGATACCACTCTTTATCCCGATAGAATTCGGGTGCCTTTGTTTGAGCTTTGTCGGCAACGTCCCAGCGGAATTTCCACATCTCAGGGGTGACTGACTTCCACCCTTCGCTGGTGGGATTGCCGGGAGTGTCCAGGGCAACACCAGCCTTGGCTGGGTTCAGCTTGTAGCTGATGGTTGAGGTTTTGGTTTTTGCGGTTGTTGTGCTCATAAAGATTGCTCCTTGTTTTGGATGGTTAGCCCTGAAATCGGACCAACAGCTCGGTTCCGTAGTTTTATTATTAATTATGTAAAGAGGGGCTCTGTCTGTCTTGGCAACGTTTTATTGAGGAATGAATATTCTGTTATCTGCTATATGTAAGCAGTAAACTACCTTTAATGTTAGATAAAAGAATAAATACGCCAATAAACATTGTTTATACAGATTAATATCTCTACAGCCGACCCTTGGTTGTATTTTCTAACACACGGTATTTTTTTATGCAAGATAAACGATTGGCTTTTGGGATTGCAGGTTTTTTTTAATCAAGGATGCTTATGGGACGGCGTGGGAGCCGGCTTGGGGAAAGCGGGGGGGGTGGTTTTATATGTTTTGCCCCAGGGCAAACGGAATTTAAGTCATTTTAGCTTTTTGGCAATGTTTGTGGGTGTTGCCACGGCAGCAAAAAAAAAGGGAAGAGCAAGAACTCTTCCCTTGAGGACAAACAAACTGTTAAAGCTTTAAAAGCTTTTTTTATAGCTTATGATCAACTCGAGCCATGATAGTGTCCTGCATGAACTCTGGCAGACCCACGAAGAAGGCTGTATAGCCCGATACCCGTACCGAAAGGTAGGGGTACTTCTCTGGATTTTCCCTCGCGTCACCCAGTATTTCACTGGACACCATATTGAACTGCATCAACTGCATGCCACCGTTAAGCCCAGCTGTAGCAAAATCAACCATCTTATCCAGTCCAGGCTCGCCTGCAACCGAACCGTAGTCGAACCGGTGGTTGTAGATGTAGGCTTTGAGTTTAGCCTGGTCAATCTTCAGTGCAGAGTTTAA
>JQIA01000469.1_pt1 | contig 20285 bp, 19 predicted proteins | sample 811431 | NCBI WGS metagenome assembly JQIA01 (sample SAMN02998118, study PRJNA258478) | marine sediment metagenome | biome: marine; feature: seafloor; material: sediment; isolation source: oil-polluted sediment collected from 3 locations (0.5 km, 0.7 km and 0.9 km)... | place: USA: Gulf of Mexico ...
GTCCAGCCTGTGTGAAAACTGTGGTTCACTTCTTGCTTTGGTTATGCCATAAAATTAGCTAGGTATTCTTATAAATAACACTTTAAAAACGAGAAATTTGTTATAATCTCGGCAGTATAATAACAAGGAAATGTTGCTGTCATGTCCCATCATATTAAAGGTGAAAGCCGAGTTCAGGCGACACTCTTCCCAGAAGTTCTAGATGATTTCGTCAGTTCAGATAACCCTGTCAGAGTAATAGATGTTTTTGTTAATGAACTCGATTTGGGCGAACTGGGTTTTCTAGGCGTGGTACCAAAGGATACTGGTCGCCCCAATTATCATCCTGCAACGTTGCTTAAGTTATATCTCTACGGATACCTGAATCACATTCAATCTTCGCGTCGATTAGAGCGAGAGGCGAACCGTAATATTGAGCTAATGTGGTTAACCGAGCGGCTTTCACCAGATTTTAAAACTATTGCTGACTTCAGAAAAAATAATGGCAAAGGTATTAAACAAAGTTGCCGAACCTTCATCGGTTTATGTCGCCAACTCAATATGTTCAATGATGCCGTTATTGCCATTGATGGCAGCAAGTTTAAAGCCTCAAACAATAAATCCAATAACTACACGTCAAAGAAAATACAGACTAAAATTGATCGTTTTGAAAAGCATATTAGTCGATACCTTGCTGAGCTGGACAAAAGTGATAGTAAAGAAAAAGAGACTGATGCCACACCGATTGAAGAGAAGATGATCTGGTTAAAAAAACGTCTGGCAGAATTACGCCTACTAAAAGATAAGGTTGCCGATCACCCTGATAAACAAATATCTATCGTCGATCCAGATTCAAGGCTAATGCAAACGTCTGGAATGCAGACAAAAGTTTGCTATAACGTTCAGAGTGCCGTTGATTGTAAGCACCACCTAATTGTTGCGCATGAAGTCACCAATACCACTGATAGAAATCAGTTATGTAGAATGGGGGAACAAGCCCAAGAGGCATTGAAGAATAAAGACCTTACCGTTCTTGCAGACAAAGGTTATTTCAGTAGTAAAGACATTGTAGATGCGCAGGACGCTGGCATGACACCACTTGTGCCAAGTATTGATACATCAGCTAGTAATAAAAAAGGTATCTTTAATAAATCGCTTTTCAAATATGATGCTGAAAATGATCAGTATATTTGTCCAGCTGAACAAGAACTAAAACCTAAAGGCACTGTTACTGATAAAGGGCTACTCTATCGAAGCTACAGTTGCAGCGTTAAAATTTGTAGAGTGTGTAGCATGAAGTCCCGGTGTAACAAAAATGCAACTCCACGCAGAATTCGGCGCTGGGAGCATGCCGATCGAATTGAAATGATGACCGGACTTCTAAAGTCCAAACCTGACAGCATGCTCATCAGAAAACAAACCGTAGAGCACCCCTTTGGTACGATCAAATTCTGGATGGGATCAACTCATCTTTTGACCAGGAGATTTAAGGGCGTAAGTACTGAAATAAACTTGTATGTTCTAGCTTACAACCTCAAACGTATGATCTCAATTTTCGGAGTAAGTGGCTTAATAAAAGCGTTAATGGCCAAGTCATTCTAGGCGTAATCTTAGACTATAATGTTCGATCTCAACGGATTTAGGGCTGCATGAGCGAACTTTTCAAAAAAGTCATACACTCACCAAGAAAAAAAACACATCTCCTCACACGTTGCAAAAAAGGTTCACGGGGGTTATGAGGGCTTCTAGTAAGTATATTTTACCTTTAATGCGAGTTTTCACACAGTCTGGGTCAAAAGATATGGTTATTTGAATTCCAGACAATAGCATTCCGCGGCTTTCAAAAAGCCTGTGATATAAAAGCCATTGTCACCTGTAAAAATTAAACGAAGGATAACTTCAACCAGGCTTCCCAAGGATCTGCATGTAAATGCTGATCGGGCACATTAAGCCTCAGTTGTTTTCCACCTGTTAATAGTTTCCCCGCAGTACGAATCAGATAGGTGCGAACGGTTTGTATTTCCCAGCGCTTGAGTTGCTCATTATCACTCAATAGAGCCATCCAGCGAACCGTATTATAGGCGAGTACCGCGCATTGAAAAATAAGTGAACTGGCAACAAAACTTCCACTTTTTATATGCGCCATTGCCATTTGATTTTTGGCTTCATCTAACCATGTTTCGCAGGTAGCCCTCTCACCATAACGCTTATGGGCTTGCCAGGGAGTAAGACGCTCCGTCGTGACATAGCAAAAATAGTCATAAACAGGCTCTGTAATTAATTGCTTCTGAGCACCATCGTTATTTTCTTTCTTAATACGCCGAACAGCCACAAAACGTCTGCATCGAGACCATGTACCGCACTGATGAATGAACTCACATTGCTGCCAACCGGGGACTTTGTCTATCTTCTGCCAAGATTGTTGATCCAATAATGATACCAACCCTTTAAGCTTTACTTTGATCAGGTAGCCATGTCGTTTAGCGTCCAACCACTCTAGTAGCTCACCGACAAAATAACCGCTATCACCACGAAATACGATTCTCATTTGTTGTGGCATATGAACGACTAATTGCTTCATGAACTCAACAATACCGTTACTTGTATAGGCGCTTCCGGTACGCAGCCAAGCTTGCAGTATCTCTTTAGTTTCACTGCAAAATGCCACTTGCGGATTATAAGATAAGGCTCCGCGTTTAAATGGGTTATAGCCTTTGGTCGCCCCTTCCTGAAAGCCAAAAACGGTCTTCACGGTTGAATCCACATCAATCCATGATTTATAGAAATGTCCTGCCTGCAAGGCTCCCGACTTCATCGCTCGCCCCCATACTTTGTGACGTAAGCGGTGATTAACGACCTCTAACTGACTCACATGTTTTAAAGTGCCTTGCCGGAAAATACGTCCCAGAGTGCTATCGTCAGGAACAGAGATCCAGCTACTAATCTGACGTAATACTTGGTCAGACCACACACTAACAACCTTTAAGAGAGAACTGGCACCCGCAATTATTCCAGTTATGGTCATGAACAAAGAATCTGATAAAGAATAGCGAGCATTACTACCACGCTCAAAGTCTATATGTTTATCACATACGTCATCAAAACCAATACTTTGAAGGAAGTGAATCACAGGTACAACGCCGGCTTGGCTCGTTAAACCTTTGGCCGTGTGCTTATAATTGATTTTTCTGGCTGGTTTACGGGCTCGATTTGAAGTATTCTTTGTCATGAAAAGGGTGAATCTACTTTGGTTGTTGATTGGCGTTAACTAATTGAAGTAGTTTACCTTTTTCTCCTTTCTTACGTCACCCTTTGCAGAATCTAGGTATGATCTAAAATTGGATTTCTCCATATTTAAACTCTACAGCTTCTAATGCTTTATTTCTTTGCTCAACTGAAGAACGCTTAACTCCAGACTCAAATAAGTTTTGAAGTTCTTTATTTTCTAAAGCATGCATAAATGTATGCCGGGGATTTGTCCCCACGCAGAATTCTATTCCATCAGCCTCAACGTCATCCGTTTCAAAGTCGTCCATTATGCAGTATCTGAACATCCCTAATGCGACTAAATACGAATGCCAAGTATGCTCATCACCTGAAATTACAGATAGCTGCCTGGGGGCGAAATATAATGGATTTATGAGATAATCATCGCTGCTAGCCCAATTAGGTGACATAGCACGTTCAAAAAAGTTCAAGACGTCGCTATAAATATCAATTGAATCAATTTCCTTCTTAGCTTCAACCGCGTTGGATGACAAATAAAGGCTCTTTATTAATTCTTCTAGTTTTTTTCCTGACGAACTTATTCCTTCAATTAAGTGATTAGTAGCATCAATTTGAGACGTTACCTCTCTCGATCGCAATAATTCAAAGAACATACCTGCCCATTGTTTTCTTAGGTGCGATTCAATATCAGGGAAACCATCAAATCCTTCGAATGCATTATTGGTAGGTGCTCGCCTCACCTCATCAATAAACGAAAATATGTTTAACGCATCTTCCTGTTTTTCAATAGCAGGGTATTCAATGCTTGAAACAAAATCTTTCTTCTTGTTTTGTTGGTATATGTGGTGATTTGAAAGTACACCATTTCGTATATACGTGAAAACAGGAATGCCACTTTCTCTAGCAGCTATATACTCCGCATTGGTAATAGACTTGTCTTTATCCGCAATATACTCACCGCCAAAACGCCCACCAATTATTAATATAAATAGCTGGCTATTAGCAACTTCATTTACACACGATTCATGGGTATGAAGGTCTGGGTGATAAAATACTTCTCCATTCTCACTTAAAACGGGCTCAAATCCGAAAGATTGAATAAACCTTTTTAATTGCTCTCTAACTTCACCTAGATCGAAGCATGTAGAACTGACAAATACTTTTGGGGAGGCCACGTAACTTCCTTTTATTTTCTATAAATTCATATGCAGGACTTTATTTAAGCCTAGTATAAGAGATTTAGATAATTTAAAAAATTGAAACAAAAATAATGAGGGATAAGAAAGTGGTCCAGTACTCTCCCTGGCAGTCACACCACTGTGGCAGGTGTCGCGGTCACTAGGCTCCTTGTTGCGAAATGCTTCCTTAGCAGTCCATTTTCGCGAGTGACGGGCAATATTAATATGGTTAAAGAAAATTTTCTGTAAGCATTCTCTGAAATGTTTGTAGGGTATTGTCCATAGACAACAAAAAGCCCAGCAATAGCCGGGCTTTTTTATGGGTTAATGTTGCTCAAGATTTCGGTTATTCCACTTCTCAGTGGCTGCTACTGGCGTAATAGCATGCGGCCCTTGGGCATAACAAGTTTGGCACTCAGTATAATACTCATCCTCTTGAAGAGAGAACTCTCTGGGTGGCCATAACGCTTTTTCCCCGCAAAACGGAGTGGGAAGTATCTCTGAAGTTACCCGGGGCTTACCCAGCTTTAGTTTTGTTAATTAGCACCCCTCTGCGCAGTTACAAAAATAAACCTATCAAGGTTTGCCAAAACGTACTTTTTTAAGTACATTTAATGCATGACCGAAGAGATTGAAAAGCCTGAAAAGATAGTTAATGTCGCTTTTTACAAAAACGAAGGCGGTAATGAACCAGTTAAAGACTGGCTGCTGGATCTTGATAAAGCCGAACGAAGTGCTATTGGCACAGACCTTAAAACCGTTGAATACGGCTGGCCTCTCGGAATGCCATTGGTAAAATCCCTTAGTGGAAAAAGAAACAAAGATCTCTGGGAGGTCAGAACAGACCTTCCAAACGGTACGATTGCTAGGGTTATTTTCACGATGAGTAAAGGCCGCATGGTGTTGCTTCATGGGTTCATTAAGAAAACCCAAGGCACCCCCAAAAATGATCTTGAACTGGCCAGAGTAAGAAAAATAAATCTGGTGAAATAATTTAGATATAGGGTAACCATTATGAAAAAACAAAACTATATAGGCTCTAGTCTTGATGATCTTCTGGAAGACGATGGTACTCTCGAAGAGATTGAAGCCGTAGCTATGAAACGAATTATTGTTTGGAAGCTTGTACAAGCAATGGAAAAAACTGATACAAACAAAACCCAATTGGCTGAAAAGATGAGTACTAGCCGCACAGTAGTTAACAGACTGCTTGATGAAGAAGATACTAGTCTTACTCTTACTACGTTGACCAAAGCAAGCCATGCGCTTGGCATGACTTGGAGACTGGAATCGGTTGAACAAGCTAATTCTCCAAAAGCGGCTTAATAATGAAAATTAAATTATAGAGGTGAAGGTAAAGTGGATATCGAACGGTTGTGTCGCATAATTTTGCCAGACCAGAAGTACGATTATTCTAGACGCAATTAAGCTGCTAATTGGTAAAAGTATTCGAACGCTGGAACACTCTCTGCATTTTCATATTGCCCTTTTTTCAGCATATGACAAAGTTCAATTCCTGCCAGTGTCGATTCAGCGGAATGGAAGGCCTTGAATCCCATCATTGGTCGTACGATTCGTTTTATAAAGCGATGATCCTGTTCGATGATATTATTCAGATACTTTATTTGGCGTATTTCCATCGGCTTTTTAGACTGCTTAATTATGTCTTTTAGCGCAGCGAAATTGGAGCCACTCTTATCAATGGTGACTTTTTCTGGCGGACCTGATGATCCAATAGCTTTGTCGAAAAAGGCTCTGGCGGCAGCCTTGTCACGATGTTTACGGAACAGGAACTCAACTGTTCTTCCTGCTTTATCGACGGCTCGATAAAGATAGTACCAAGCACCTTTGACCTTGATATAAGTCTCACCCATTCGAATTGATCTACCGGTTACTGGCTTGTTTCGACGGTGAACACCTTCAAGTTTCGGTGAATAATGGATCACCCAGCGGTTGAGTGTCGCATGATCCACTTGGATACCGCGTTCTGCCATCATCTCTTCAATATTCCGATAGCTAAGTGGATAAGCGAGATACCATCGAACACAAAGTAGGATAATATCCTTTGGGAAATGACGACCGGAAAACATTCAAAGTTCCTTCTATTTTCACAAAACGCGTTAGGCTATCAGGTAGCTGAGATTTTTGCGACAGAACCCTTTTTAAAGGTATTAAGATAGCATTCGAAGGAGTTTCAGCTCCTTTTTTATTGCCAGAAAGCCGCTCTTCCTTGTTTTTCCTATGAAAGAATGAAAATCGTCTTTTTTAGTTTGTGATATACTGAACTCATTAATGTTTACTTTAGGATTTAGTGAAATGAAAGCGAAGAAAGTTAGTCTTGTGAAAAAACAGCAAATCATCGCCAAAACTCGAACTGAAAACTATGAATCAAGCCTTAAACTGGAAGGTCTTAGTGTGCATGGCCGATTGGCTTCTATTGCCAAAAAACGCGATAAGAAAGATCTGATTGAAAAGTATCGAGTGGCATAATTCTATGGTTGATAAATACGGTACAGGTGACGACTCCCTGTGCTATAAGGGAACAACCACACTCATTAATCTCCTAAACATCACAGATCAATCTACATTAGATGAAGCTGAGGCCGAGATAACTTGGCTTTGCGCAGAAGACATCGAATTCGAGCTTCCTCCCTACAACCTAATTTATTTCAAATCCCTTCACAGTAGTTTATTTCAAGATGTATATTCTTGGGCAGGGCAACTGAGAAATATTGATATAAGCAAAGGAGACACTAGATTCTGTAATGTTAACTTTGTTGAACGTGAGGCCAATAAAGTATTTGTCGCTCTAGCAAATAAGGACTACTTTGAGGACCTAACTAGAGCAGAGTTTGTTATTGCTGTATCTGAATTATATGGCGACCTGAACATGGTCCATCCCTTTAGAGAAGGTAATGGTCGAGTTCAAAGAATCTTATTCGAGCACATTGTTGCCAATTGCGGATACGAGATATCTTGGTCAGATATTGATAAGGATAGCTGGGTTGAAGCTAACATAGCAGCAGTTATCTGCGACTACTCTAAATTAGAGAGCATATTTGATTTTTGCATTGAAGATTTAGCTGAACAATAAATAATCGAACATTTGCTTCTAGTTACACGAATTCATAAAAAATAGTTTTTCTTTATCTAAGTAACCCATTTATACTTTTTGGACAGCCCGTCGACTTGCACTTTGCCCTCCTCCTCAAAAGTCATAACTTTTCTAACGCATTAAAACCAGACTCACAAGCAGACAGATATGCACTACCAAACAAGTTATAGTGATTCAAATAGTGGTAGAGGTTGTATATCACTTTCTTTTGGTCATAAGCGATCGTGCGAGGATAAATTTCATCGTAGGCACGATAGAAATCTACCGTAAAACCACCAAACATTTCGGTCATTGCCAAATCCACCTCTCTATCACCAAAATATACTGCTGGGTCGATTAACCACACCGTGTCTTGGTCAAATAAGACATTACCTGACCATAAATCCCCATGTAGCAAACTGGCTTGCTCACAGCTAGCATTCAGAAAATCAATGAGCTTTTGCTGGTGTTGAATTAAAACTTGTTGGAAGTGTTTTTTGAGGGAGCTTTGGTTTACCAGGCTAACTTGATAACGAAGGCGATATTCTACAAAAAACATTCCCCAATTATCCGTAAGGCAGTTTATCTGTGGATTCAGACCAATGTAGTTATCTTCTTTAAGTCCATAAAATAACTGCCTTACCTGATGCAGGTGCGCCAAGCCTACGCCCAACCCCTGCATCTGAGCTTGGCTAGCTGGCTGCGCCTCAATAGCAGTCATCTCCAACACGGCCTCACTTACACCCAAGACCTGAGGAACATTAAGGTAGGTGTTGTTACTGTCATTCAATACCTGTCTTAGGCTATCCAGCCCTGCGACCTCTTTGATTAAAGCATTATGATAACGGGTTAAGTTATATTTTTTATATATCTGCATAAGGATAATATTCAGTGTCTTTTGTTTTAGAAGATTCCACACTACAGAAAAGAAAGCTGTTCATTTTTTGAACACAATTCAAAATGTCATCTATACTTTATAGCACCTTTAATATTACACCGGAGCCTAATTAAAGAAAGGCTCCTATCAGGTTCAAACGATCAACATGGAGATTCACCATGAAATTACGTCGTATGCAACCTCCACTATTGCTGTGCGGAATTTGGATTTATGCGCTTTGCTCACAACTATCCTTTGCCTCTACGGCAGTAAACGATAGTTATACTATCAACCCGCAACTGGGCAAAGAACACATGGTCGTGACCTATAACGACTCGGTGTTTCTTGATTCTGAAGAAGCGCTTAATTCGGTACTAATTACAAGTATTAGCGCTCTGTCTGATCCCAGCGCGGGAACTATTGAAATTGACACCGATGACAAGCTATCGATCAATTACACCCCCACCCCATCATTTAGCGGCACTGTAACATTTACATATACTTTGCAGGACTTTATAGGTTCTAGTACTGCCACAGTTACCATGACAGTAGACTCAAATGCCACAACACTTCAGGCAGTTGACGACGCTTATTATAGTGTTGGCCAACCTGTTGCAATTTACCCAATTGAAAACGACGTTAAGCCTGTAACCAGCGACTCTGCAACCGTTACTGTTACCACCCCCAGCATTGGTACTATCACTACCGTTAGCAGCAAAGGCTTATTTACCTACACTCCCCCTCCAAACCTGGACGGCCAGACAACAGCAACATTTAACTACACCGTCTCTTATCCTGGTTTTGGTAGCGACCAAGCTACAGTAACCATAAATATTGACCCATCAGGTGCTCCATTAAGTAATGCGGCAGAAACACCAGAACAGCTCTCAGTGGGTAAGGCTCTTGATGTGGCCTGCGCACAGAACTCTGACCCATCTAACCCTACCCCTGATTCTGCTTTCCAAGCTACCTGCACAGAATTAGCAGGTCTGAGCGATAGCGAAAAGCGCTCTGCGCTTGACCAGATACTGCCCACACAGATTAGCCAGCAAAGCAATGCGATAGCTCAACTGGCAACACTTCAAACCGGAAACCTGCAGCAACGTTTGAGCAATCTTAGAGCTGGCAGTAGAGGGGTGAGCCTATCGGGCCTTACCTCTAACATCAATGGTAAGTCACTAGCCATCGGTGACATTCTTGATGCTGAACTTGGAGTAAGTGGTGGCAATGCGGGTGACGATAGTAAGTTTGACGGAAAACTCGGCATCTTTATTACCGGCTCAATTGCCACAGGTGATCGAGATGCAACCACTAATATTGAGGGTTTTGATTTTGAAACCCAGTCTATTACGGCAGGTGCAGACTACCGATTAAGAGACAATCTAATTCTTGGCCTAGCGTTTGGTATCACTGATGCTGAAAGCGATACAAAAGGCAGTGACAGCTCATTCAACTCAGATGGTATCAGCCTTTCTACCTACGGCAACTGGTACCCTAGAGGCAACATTTATGTCGATTGGATTGCCACCTACGGTGATAATGATTATGACAGTCAACGACAAATCACTTTTGGTAGCCAGACCACTCAAGCCGTTGGAGATACTGAAGGAGGCCAATGGAATTTGAGCACTAGCTCAGGATACGAATTTCAGTTAAAAAGTTGGACATTAGGTGGTTTTGGTCGCATTAGTTACATGGAAGCAGAAATAAAGTCTTACAGTGAAACGGGGGGAGCAGGTCTGGCATTGAACATAGATAGACAAGTCATCCGTTCATTGCCGGTTTCGCTTGGAGCACGCGTTGACAGGGTGTTTAGTATTCCCATTGGTATTTTAATTCCCCTTGTAGAATTAGAGTGGGTTCATGAACTTAAGGATGACCCTCGCGTGGTTACCTCTACATTCGTAAGATCTCCTGGCAGTGGCACTTTTTACACATCAACCGACGCACCAGATTCCGACTACTTTGACCTATCGCTATCAGTAAGCGGCGTGTTCGAGGGAGGCCACTCAGCGTTCATAAGATACGGTACTGAATTAGCCAGAGAGGATGTATCTCTTAGTATTGTTGAGGGTGGTTACAGGCTTGAATTTTAACCTTGTTCACATTGAGATTTACAGGAGCAGTAAAATGCACCAGAAAATACTCACAAAAAACATCCCATTATATGCGATGTTGTCAAAACGCTTATGGCTGGCAACTCAAAGCTGCCTACTTTTTATCATGCTATTGCTTTCGCCTTCTGCAGTGTTTGCAGATGTGGGTATCGGCTTAGGGGTTGGTACCACAGGTATTTCAGGCAACCTAACATTTCCAATTTATAGTGATAAATTGAATATTCGCGGCACTATAAATGGCTTTAGCTATGATACAGACATTAATGAAACAGATATTGAATACGACGCCGAAGTCGATTTGGAATCATATGGATTACTACTTGATTGGCACCCTTTTGGTGGAGGGTTCCGCTTATCAACAGGTTTCTATTCAAATAAGAACAAAATCACCGGGGACGCAACCCCTCAAGACACAGTGGAGATTGGTGGAACGACGTTTGAGCCAGAAGAAATAGGAACACTTCAATTAGATGCAGGCTATGGTCGTTCATTTGCGCCTTATGCTGGTATTGGTTGGGGAAATGCCATATCTAAAGACCAACGTCTATCATTCAGTATAGACTTAGGCATCATGTTTACCGGTGACATTAATGTAGACCTGACGGCCAACAGCCCTCTGGCAGATGCACTTCCTTCAGTTAAAGTTTCATTAGAGGATGCGCTCAAGCAAGAAGAGCAAGACCTTGAAGATGATCTAGCTGTAGCAGACTTCTGGCCAGTGCTTAACTTAGGGGTGAGCTATCGTTTTTAGTATTAGCACTGGACTGGGGTCAACGCGTGTTTTAGATGAAGTGCCTCTCTATCGAATACGGCCGCCCACGGAAATACTGCCTCGCATGCGTGGGCCGGAACTATGACCTCGATGGCCGTGATGATATGAGCTAAAGCCACTGGAAACACCCACGCTGGCGTATACGTTGGCGTTGTTATTACAGCTGCAAAGCCCAAAGCCAATTGATATCAATACAACAACTTTAAGCAGTTTAGATATTGTTAGCATAAGACTTCCTTATTGCTTTGTTTGTTTCGACTTGCCGGACCATGTTTGTAAAGCAATGCCTGCACCTGAAGGGTCTGCAATCAATGCAACGCGACCACCAATAGCACGATTTTGTGGGGCTAATAATATAGCGCCTCCAAGCTCTTCTACACGAGCAACAATCGCGTCAAGGCTTTCCGCATTTTTTACTCGAATGTAACTAACCCATGTAGGGCTTAAACCTTCCACAGGATTGGTTAAAATACCTGCGCGTGGAATGTTATTGGTTTTCAATAAACGGTAATTCTGTTTGCTATTATCCGCTTTGTTAATGATGCGGTCTTCGGCATCATATTGAACAATACTGCTATAAAATTTCGTCGCTTTGCTAACGTCACTGGTCCAAAGCTCGTTCCATAGAAAACCACCAACATCAACCTCTTGGTCATCCAGAGGATCACCATCTTTGGTTTGCAATAATCCCAGCAATGCGCCTTGCGGGTCCGCGACAATAGCGAGTTTTCCGCGATCAGCGAGGTCGGTCGGTGGCGCAAACACAGTCCCATTTTGTGCTGTAAAAGAGGTGACTGCAGCATCAATATCCTTAACTGAAAGTAAAACCACCCACTGTGAAATGTCCTCTTTGGTTTCCAAACGTGTTTGATCAACCATGCCGCCAATCAATTTACCGTTATGGCGAATAAGCGTGTAATTTATGCTTTGGAATAACCCAGTTTTAAGCGCCACATCTTCAAACTGCCAACCAAAAAGCTCATTGTAAAAAGTTTTAGATTCAGCGGGAGTATCACTTAACAGATCGTGCCAAATGATTTTACCTTCGATAGTGCTATTGGTAGGTTCATCAGTAACTGATGGCATGTTCAGGCTGCTACAGCTGACTAACAGCCCAAACAATAGAGTAACGACAAGTGCACGTGATAGTTTCAAAACAAATCCTCAGGGTATCCTTTTGCAGGATTTTAACACAAGCCATCGAACTTAAGCTTAACGTTAATATTAAAATTCAAACATAGAGCGGTCAAATTAAATGACACTTCAAAACAATTAGTGATACTACTAAACTCCAGCCTACTGCCTTTACGATTAATTCTAATTTGAATACTTTTGTCTTACAAGAGCTCTGTAAATGCCGCGCAGGTGAACTGGCTTCCTCGATTTGTATTAGGGCTACTGTTTACATTATTAATTTGAAAGCATGGGGTGCAGACTCCAATACCGCTACCTCAGCTAGTACAAAAACCCTTTCTTAGCTCTTCATAATACTCGGATCGAGGCTTTGTCATGACAGGATAAGCCTTTGGTCTTCGTTTAACGACCCTAGGTTGAGGTAGTCTTTTTCTTTGCCCAATTAGCGAAGATGCCAGTGCTTTTAGTAGAAGGTTATAGGAGTTATTAATAAAATATTTTGCGGAATTATAAAGTTAGGTCTGCGCAACTCTGAGTAACTGACTGGCAGCCTTAAAGCTTTTGTTTGGTCATCGGCGATTACTTATAATTTAGTGCGATTGGCTAGGAGACTCTTAGTGTGATAAAGCAATATAAGTAATGTTTTTCTGACATCAGAGCGATTTCGCTCAGCTTGAAAACACCTAACAATCAGCAAGTCGAGTTATTTGATCTTGCTGATTTAATCGCCCAATTACTGAGTTTGTTCTTTTTAAGAAAAGCACCAATTTCTGGATGGGCACTAACTAAACACAATCTATAAGTACGCCCAAATATCTATTACTTTCTGCAAAGCTATAACATCGTCACACTAAGCTTGACCACTACAAAGGTCACGGTTGAGAGCACCAAGTTTGAAGGCATAGCCGACCATATAGCGCTTCCTGTTACCCACCATTTTATGATGAAAAACAAGAACGTTATCGCCCAAGTGAAGCATTTTCTGAAATATGTGGCTTTCAAAAAAGTGTAAAGCCAGTCGCTATTTATAACATTTTGTACTTACAAATCAATGCTTAGAATACGAATTATCCTGTCACCATCTGCTATAATAGTCGTAACGCTGTGTTGTTCAGACGTCGAAGATAAACGGTGTAGCACCATCATATAACCTAGAAAAAAGCTGACCTAAAATGACGGCATGAAGAGCGTTCAATTATTGGCCCTTTTTGAAAGAGGATAGGTAATGAAACTACATAAGGTTATGTCGTTCCCATTAGTTTTTGTATTTTTACTGAGCGCTCAGGTGCAAGCAGCATTTCATCTTTGGGATATTAATGAAGTATTTAGTAATGCAGATGGCTCATTGCAATTTATCGAGCTGTTCTCCACCAGCTCTGGTCAGGAGTTTCTGACCAATCACTCAATGACCGCAACGTCATCCACGGGCTCTACTACCGTATTCACGTTCCCGAGCAATTCCAGCGCGCCTACTAGCAATAAACATTTATTGCTAGCTACCCGTGATTTTCAAGCCGTTACCGGGATTGAACCAGACTTTATTATTCCAACTGGTTTTTTGCCAACCGCTGGCGGCAGTCTCGATTTCGCAAATGTAGACGAGATTAGTTTGATCGACCTACCAATAAACGGCACTCAATCTTTCTCTGGCATAGGCGCGATAGAAACCGCATCACCGACTAACTTCGCGGGTAACACCAATAGTACCCCTTCAACCGACATTGTTTTCGATGGCGCAACAGGCACCTTAGAAATTGCATTCATTAGTGTCGAAGGGCTTGGAAACTACAGCGCATCACTGGAGCTTCTTCCTGGCGATCCGCTTCGTTTCGACCTAATTTCCGCCACGTTACTTTCTGACCTATTGGCAGACGATTTAGCCACTGTGTCGTTAAATACTGGTGTAATGACATTGCCCCGTGTCATTGTTGGTGAAAACATTTACAGTGCAGCGTTAATGTTGGATACCACCACAGAGGCCCTCCGGTTTACCTTAATTAGCGCGGAGCTTCTAGAATAAACGGCAACAAAGATCTGGTAATGACGTTAGAAGTACAAATGTAACTGAACAAAGAGTTCGTCACGCGTCTGTGACGAACTCTTTTTTTCATCTTTTAAACTTCGAATACCTGACGATATTTGTGTAAAAGGTATAGGAAAGTACTCCCAAATTAAACTGTAGCGTTGCTGAAAGTCATCGGGTTCATCAGTATCAGGGTTAAGCGCTTCTGCAATCAATTTGAGGTTATGCCCTTTCGACAATAATACGTTCGCCTCTAACAAGCCAATTTCCTGGTTCAGTGTACCCTCCCCTGCCTTGTCGCCTATGCGATCCCATTCTAATAGCCAAAAGACCGGCCCTGTACGTAATCCAGCAAAAACGCCGACCATCACCCGGTTACCAATATCGCGCTTATTAAAATTGTAACTGCCCCCTACTCTCCACCCTGATTGAATATAAGAAACACGGCTACTCACCTGCTTACCTCTGTCCGTTTCACCCGCGCCACTTTCGCCATTGGTAATCGCGAGCTGTGCCGTTAATGAGGGTGTATCCCACCCCAATTCTATACCGTCATCATTAGTTGCGTAGCTAATACCCGTTACGCGACGAACAAAGGCCTGATCATCTTCAAGCCTCAATCCATAGGGCAGAAAAAAACGACCGGCTTTGATATAAAATCGTTGCTGATTAAACCTAAATAATCCATAAAATTCACGACTAAACGCCCCACCAGGGCCTACTTGTTCGTCAAGATAAAATGAAAGTCGTTGCGGTATAATCGAAAACTCTAGATATAACAAGGCTTCTTCCAATGCAAAAGCAGAGCTATTTTCACTTTCCGGTTGGTCTATATAATTAGCCTCACCCCGCACGTTACCGCCTATCGACAAAAAAGGCGCCATTATATTTCCATCCCATGTTCTATCAGGTACCGGTAGTCCATCCCCTTTTGCTACATCACCCACTGTTTTTGCTGACAAACTGGTCTCTGCCCACACCGTCCCAAAGGCTGTGCGTTTACCTCCCCCGCTTGGGTTAACATGACACTGGGAGCAGGCAAATCCCGTTCGCACGGCAAGGTAAGGCTCTGCAAACGCAGGGGATATGCTATACATCACCCCGGTTATCAATATAAGCGTCCAAAACAACCTCCCAACACGTGCCCTGAAAGAGTGTGATAAACAAAGAACCAGCCTTAAGCCTAATGACAGAGCTGTCCACAAACAGTGTACCGATTCATGTAGATCAATTGTCTTGTGCAGCATTACTAATCCATTGACGTATCAGGTTAATATCACTCTGAGGTAGAAAAGGACCACCGAATGGCATGCGTGCACCAATAGCAGCAGTACCCTCCAATTTCTGAACAATATAGCTATTATCCGGGTCACCGGGGGCAACGCGAAACAGAGCAGGTACTTCGGTGCTAGCCACATTGACCAGGTTTTCAAAGGCATTTCCCGTATTTACTCTCATGCCGGCATTAGCGACCCCCGCCCCATGACAGGCTGAGCAAACAGGCGTAAAAATTTTGGCCTGAATGGAACTCAGCGTTGCTTGTGACCCCTGCACCGCGGCTTCTACCGTAAAATTCCTACTAAAATCACCTCCTTCGACGCCATCCTGATCGCCATCTAATACCGCTCCGCTAATCGACACTACGGGCGAGGCACCAACACCAAAGACGGTAACCTGGTATAAGTCGTCCACAGAGTTGTTGCCACGAATATCCACCGATGCGGCATTCGCGTTACCTGGCAGAACATTAACAGCATTAACCGTTAGCAATATATCGCTTCCATCATCAAAGCGGCTATCACTACCCGCACGCCGTACTCTGAAGTTAGCAGGAGTTAGGCTAGTGGGGTCTACATCATCATTAAAGAATACAGTGATCGTGGTCGGTAAGCTGGTCACCGTTTCGTTGGCTGTGGGAGTTAGTCCGCTGACAGTAAATTCAAGAAGCGGCGTAATTTGTGCGGGAACAATCTGACCCCGGACTTCACCTGAGGGGAACGATGGAGAAAGTACATTGAAATAAAAGCCCGATGCACGCAAATGATCATATTGGTTGTCTGTTAGCTGAGTTCTTTTCAGTGTCCAACGAGCCCCCTCATTCAAGTCCTGACTCAATTCCAGCTCAACAGAACCATTGGTTCCTGTAAAACCGCGTTGAATATGTACCGCATTGGCATCTGCCAGATCAACAGTATTAACCGCCACATCAATTTCTTTAGTTGTGGTATTGAGTGTCAAGGCACCTACTGCCGTAGCGTCCGTTGCCACAGACGGTACGTGCTGATCACCGTCCAGTTCAACTAAAATAAATTCATAAGGGGCACGAATAATCTGCCCCCTCACCTCTCCCTCAGGAAAGGCTGGCGTAGGCACATTAACGTAATATTCAGCCCCGTCAAGTTGGCTACGCTGGGCGGGGTCCAACCTGGTCATATTTAAAAACCAATGCTCTACATCATCATTGTCCTGCTGCAATTCAAACACTATAGTGCCATTCGACCCTGCCAATCCTCGCTGAACCCGGGCGACCCCGGCATCATCTAGCCCCTGGGTTTTTAAATGCAAAGTAAAGTCGTTGGTAACCGTATTAAGTGTTGTCACTGCAACCGCTGTGTTAATTGGCAATAAAGGGGGCCGTTCCTGCCGGCTACTTAGCAAGGTTTGAATTATTTCTATATCGTCAGGCAATATCTGGCCACGTATTTCTCCAGCGAAAAACGTATCTGAACGAATATTTATATAGAGTTCGCCAACGCTTAAAGACGCCTTAGCATCATCATCTAAAACACTACCTTCTGACACACGCCAAATAGCTTGGTTGCCAGAATCTTGCTCCAATGCAATAAGAACAGGACCATTATCACCTGAATACGCCTGATGAATATCAACCCCGTTAGCGGTAATACCTGTTGTAGTTACAGTGCCGCTAATTTCACCACTGTCTTGATTGACTGTAATTTCGCCGTTGCCAAACGCTGGGGTCGTCACCGGTGGAGACACCTGTAAACCACTCAAACTTACGTTAAATGTTTCAATATTAACCGGTAAACGTTCATCGTCATCAAACAGGCTACAGGCAGACATAAAAACGCTATATAACAAAAGCAACGGAAGGTGCAATGGATTGGATATTAAACATCTACCTGGCATTTATATTGACCCGCCCTAATATAAATTATCTTTTTATATCAATAGATCAAAAAATTCGCCTAAGCTCCCGCAGGTGCAGCACAGGCTGGAGTTAGAGGTTTGCTAATAATATAGAGCAATATTCCAAGTTTTCCATGTAACATAGACCACTATTTAGACTATTTCGTTACTAACAAACTCTCTTCAATAGCTTGAAATGCCGATACTTAATCAAATGACACAATATATTCTTTTTCAGCTAACGCTTTCAATTGTGGCTTTTATGGATAAATTCGCAAAGATTTAATGCAGCAGAAAAGACTGGGAATTTAAGGGGTCGAAGCCGAATGGCACTTACTTAAGCTTTTTCGGGTGGCCATTTTTCTGCACACCGGCTCTGGCTTCACTGCGTGGCTTCGTTAGCATTGGAAATGCTTTTGGTCTTCGCTTCAATGCTCGAGGCTCTATGCGTCCAGAGCGTTTCCCCACTCGTTGCTGACTCATTAGAGAGAACAAAGCCAGAAGTTCTAATTCATTCAATATATTCAGTGACTGTAGCCCGCTTTGCCATAGCTGTAGACAATGTTTAAAGCTGATATTTCGCGGATTAATAAACGAATAAGGTTGTAAGCTAGGAGATAAACCCATACTTCTTTAACTACCATGTCAGGTGTTTTACAGCTAAGTATATTCATTCCCATGGTTGTCTTGATATCGCGAATATCAAGCTCAATATTCCATCGTTTAGTGTACAGCTTTCTCAACTCATTTTTATGGGCATATTTAGGACAATTTAAGGTAGTTATAAGCACCTTGCCTCCGACCTTAACTTCACGAACGGTTAACGATGGTACGGCTGCATCATAACGGTCTTGGCTCATCCAATTCGGTCTATTTTTAGGTTTCTTGATCACAATTAAATGATCTTTTACACCTATAGATTCCCCCAGCTCAAAGTCGGTAACTCGCTGTCTTGAGTCGTGCTGCTCCATTAAAATATCAACGCCTCTTGCTTGCATTTCAGCAATGAAGAAATAGGTTGCGAAGAAACCAATAAAATCACCTCAACCAGACGAGCTGGGGCTTACTTAAACCGTAACTTTGGAAGTATAGTGCTGAGTGATAGTTGACCTACCAGACTCCAGACCATCTGACCGCGCTCACGACTTAATTCAGCATCACCTCCTTAACATAAACCGTCATCTCTCATCGCTTCGGGTCAAAATCATTATATTAAAAATAATCGATTCAACCCCTCACCAAGATATTTTTCATTGATTTAAAAAGGATTTACTTTAAATCTAAGCCTGCTACCGCCCTATCATAGGCCTGTTAAATTGGCTTGCTTTCGTGCAAAGCGGACTAGATTGATAACCTGAATCTTACATCACATAAAAAATCCAAAAAATAAGTTTTATACACTTAAATAGTATCAACATAGTGTATACTTAATGTATCAATAATGATGATACAGGCAGATTTCTTTATGAATCAAGTAGTGCACACAAAAATTCAGAAATGGGGTAATGGCCTTGCATTAAGAGTTGCAGGATTAATACGTGATATACCTCAGTTTGAACAAGATACAGCAGTGGATGTTGAAATTTTTGAGAATGGGTTCACTGTGAAAAAAGCAGAGCCAACTAAGATAGGTTTCAAGTTCCCTATGAATGAAAAAGACTTGTTGAAAGGCATTACACAGGATGCCGCACATGCGGATGCTTTAGCAGAGTTAACCCATAAGGAAATTGACGTTTGAGCAAACAATACACACCTGACCGTAATGATATTATTTGGTTAGATTTTAGCCCGTCTAAAGGTAAGGAAATTGGTAAGTATCGCCCAGCATTGATTTTAAGTAGCAAGGAATATAATAATAAGACTGGGTTATTAATATGTAGCCCTATCAGCACAAGTATTCGAGGTGGGGCTACTGAAGTTAAGATCAATAACCTTGACTCGCCTTCTGTGGTAGCGGCAAGCTTGATACAGACACTATCCTGGATGGATCGCAAAGTTCAATTTATTACCAAAGCTGAAACCGGTGTGATGGACGATGTACTTATGAGGATAATACCTCTCATTGGTGCAGATAAATTGATTGAAGATATTGTTAACCAGAACCAATAGCTAAAACAAAAAACGTTGCAAAGCATGGATGCAAGCTTATTTATGAGACAAAATAATGATAAAAAAAATAAGTATCATCTTGGCCGTTACGCTAACAGCCTATCTATTACTCTGGCCTGTAGATATAGATCCAATAGCCTGGGAACCTCCAACAGATCAGGGTTACACCGGTAAATTCTCCCGAAACCAGACATTGAGCCAGTTAACGCGAATAGAGCTAAATAACGCGATTGGGCCTGAAGACTTAGCACTAGGGAAAGAAGGTAAGGTTTATTTTTCATTATTAAGCGGTGACATTAAGTTCATTGATACTGATGGCAAAGTCCACCCTTGGGTTAATACCGGCGGGCGACCATTAGGTATTGAATTTGATTTTCAGGGTAATTTAATCGTAGCTGATGCCTTTGAAGGATTGCTCCAAATATCACCAGAAGAAAAAATAAACAAACTAGTAACTCATGTTGATGGTATAGAAGTAAATTATGCTGACGATGTTGATGTGGCTGATAATGGAAAAATTTATTTTTCTGATGCATCCACTAAATTCCATGCCAAAGAGTACGGTACATTCGATGCGAGCAAGTTAGACATGATTGAACATGGTGGGCACGGCCGGTTAATCGA
>JQIA01000470.1_pt1 | contig 20273 bp, 15 predicted proteins | sample 811431 | NCBI WGS metagenome assembly JQIA01 (sample SAMN02998118, study PRJNA258478) | marine sediment metagenome | biome: marine; feature: seafloor; material: sediment; isolation source: oil-polluted sediment collected from 3 locations (0.5 km, 0.7 km and 0.9 km)... | place: USA: Gulf of Mexico ...
GTTCGGAAGAGATACCAGCCGGATATATTGAGCCGGCCCTTGCTGCCATGGCTTCAGAGATTTCTGCAAGACTCAAAAATGCAAGGATAGCACACGGCAGTGTTAAAACATATGGAACACCTAAAAGACTGGCGCTGATAGTTGAAGATGTTGCAGACGCTCAGGAGTCAGTGACTATAGAAGTCACAGGGCCGCCGGAAAAGGTTGCATTTGATGTGGACGGCAATCCACAGATGCCTGCGGTAAAATTTGCTGAGAAACTGGGTGTTTCAATTGATGATATTACCATTAAAGAGACCAAAAAAGGCCGTTACCTCTGTGGTATGCAGACTGAAACGTCTGAGGCGTCAAGCCTGGTTCTTGCAAACATTTTACCGGAGTTGATTGAGAAAATATCGTTTCCAAAAACCATGCGGTGGGCGGATCTTTCGGTTTCCTTCGCAAGGCCAATTCAGTCTCTGCTTGCAATCTTAGGCAGTGAGATCATCCCGTTTACCTATGGTGATATTGAGACGTCTGATTATGCTTACGGGCACAGATTTATGAATCCGGGTAAAATTAAAATAACAGACTCTTCAAAGTATGCTGAATTATTGAATGACGTTAATGTTATTGTTGATATTGAAGAACGAAAACGACTTGTAAAATCAGAAGTTGAGAAAATGGCTGCAACTACAGGTGGCACGATTCTCCCTGATGAAGAGCTTGTTGGTATTGTTGCAAACCTGATTGAATATCCGGTGGTCGTCGTGGGTACCTTTGACAAGGAGTTTCTTGAGGTACCTGACGAAGTCCTTATAACGGCCATGCGCGAACACCAGAAATATTTTTCCGTTGTTGATGCTGATGGAAAGCTGATGCCCCATTTTGTTGTCGTGAATAATACTCAGACAAAAGACATGGCAGTTGTTACCAAAGGCCACGAAAAAGTCTTGCGTGCACGTCTTGCTGATGCACAGTTCTTTTACAGAGCAGATCTCCGGGAAGAATCCTCAAACAGGATTCAAAAGCTTGATGGCGTTCTGTTTCAGGCAAGCCTTGGAACAATGCTTGATAAGACAGGACGAATTACAAAGCTTGCAGACTATATTGCAGAGGCATCCGGTGCGGCAGATGTCAGGGATGATGTAAAACGTGCAGCAGAACTCTGTAAATCGGATCTGGTAAGTCAGGTTGTTGTCGAGTTTACAAAACTTCAGGGTGTTATGGGGCGCGTTTATGCGGACCATGCCGGTGAATCTGCAGAGACCTGTCAGGCTATAGAGGAACATTACAGACCAGTGGCTTCCGGGGCAAAACTTCCTGAAACCCTGCCCGGTGCAGTCCTGTCCATTGCTGATAAAATTGATACAATTTGCGGATGTTTCTCTGTCGGCCTCGCACCAACAGGCGCATCAGATCCCTACGCTCTTAGACGTCAGTCGATCGGTATCGTTCAGATTATGCTGGAAAAGGATATGAAATTTTCCCTCAAAGATTTGATTGCAAAGGGGGTTGAACTATACGGTGACAAGGTCAAAGGTGATGTTGCCGGGATTACAGATCAGGTTTATAAATTTATTGAAAACAGAATTGAAAGAATTCTCGGGGAAGAAGGCTTTTCAAAAGATGTCACGGCATCTGTGACAAGTGTTGCCATCGATAATATTCCCGATGTCTGGAACCGGACCAGAGCACTTGAGGCTATGAAGAAAAATGCCGATTTTGAACCACTTGCAGCAGCATTTAAACGTGTTGTCAATATCATCAAAAAAGCAGATATTAATGCCGGCGTTAACGTTGATGAAACTCTTTTTGAAAAAGAGTGTGAATCAAAGTTATTCACTGCTGTTAAGGCTGTCTCCGTCACGGTTGAAAACTGCCTGAAGACATCGGATTTTGATACGGCATTAACAGAGATAGCAACGTTGAAAGAACCTGTTTATACATTTTTTGATGATGTTATGGTTATGGCAGATGATGAAAAAGTTAAAAACAACAGACTTGCTCTGTTGTCAGAGATTGCTGGATTGTTTGCAAATATTGCTGATTTTTCAAAGATTTCGGCTTAAATTAAATAAATGTTAACCTGTTCAGAGAATAACTCTGAACAGGTTGATTATACATACCTGAAAATTATTCCATTGTATTTTTTTTTATTCTGTTAGATAAAAGCTGTACGTATGCAATATCCCTGAAATAATATTTCAGTATGAATGTTTAACGAAAATGACTTCTGCTTTTGGTTTAATTGCAGAGGGAACTATAAAAGACAATATCTTAAAGGAGACTATTATGGCTGGTTTTGATCCTGATAAGGATAAGGTAATTAAAAAGTGGAAAAGTGAAGAGACAGGTCTTGTCCTGGCAATTCATTCTTATGATGGCGGCGATCCTAAACTTCAGGTTGGTCCCAGAATATTAAAGAAAAAAGACGGAACCGACAGAGCGCCATCAAAAGCGGGACGTTTAACCGTTGCCGATGTTGAATGGCTCTATGACATCATTGATGACATTAAGGATGAGCTTGAAAAAAATCTTGATCCTGCGGACTAACATCAGACGATGACTACCGATGCGGTAATAAATCCTGTTTCCGGGAAGAAATCACCGAAACTTGGCCCTGTTGCAGTTATGTCTGCAACAGGGTCTGATATACAATATCTTTGTGATGCTTTACGAATCAGCAAGGGTAGTCGTCAGAACTTTCTTGTCACGGACCTTTGGATCTCTGACGATAATATTTCTGTTGCCGGACCTTTCACAGGTGCGCCACATGCTGCCATGGTTCTTGAAAACCTGATCGTCTGTGGAGTTGAAAAAATTATTTTCACCGGATGGTGTGGGGCGGTTTCTCCGGATATTCATACCGGTGATATTATTATAGCTGAAGGGGCATACTCCGATGAAGGGACGTCAAGACATTACGACTGTCCGGATAGGGACACATATCTGTCTTCTTCAGAATCACTCACCACAGTTTTAAAAAAATCACTGACAAAAAAAGAGCTCGGGTTTCATTCCGGAACCATCTGGACCACAGATGCCATCTATCGTGAGACGCCTGATAAAATTAAGCATTATCAGAAAATGGGCGTTCTGGGCGTTGAAATGGAACTGTCTGCATTGATAGCCGTTAGCCGGTTCAGGCAGGTTGAGATTGCATCTCTTCAGGTTGTGTCGGATGAGGTTGCATCGATGATATGGAAACCTGGTTTTGGTAATAAACGTTTTAAGAAAAGCCGAAGGGCTGTCGCAGAAATAGTTGCGGATGCCAGTATGGAGTTAATTGATGCAAAAAGCTGATGATCTCGTAAAGAAGCTTGAACAATATAATGAAGCCTATAGAAGCGGAACACCGGAAGTAACGGACCGGGAATACGACGATCTCGTTGAAACGCTCAGGGAGATTGATCCTGAGAATACCTTTCTTGGGAAAGTTGAACCTGAAAAATTTGACGGAAAAATTGACGTAAGACACCCGTTTCCGATGCTTTCTACGGAAAAGGCTTATAAGCCGGAACATCTGGAACGGTTCGTTGCGCGTGTTGCAAAAGCCGCAGCAGTTCTGGGGATTTCTGAGGTGACGTATCGTGTGACGGCAAAACTGGATGGATTGGCCGGCCGTGATGATGGAACTGTTTTTGCCTCAAGGGGTAACGGTATTACCGGGTATGAAATCAGCAGTGCGTTTGATAAGGGTGTTATTGCTGAAGGTGGCCGTGGCCTTGGACTTGGTGAGATTGTCATGAGCAAGTCTTATTTTGCAGAAAACATGGCAGATCAGTTTGAACATCCGCGCAATATGGTCGTAGGTATAATTACTTCAGACGTGTTAAACGATTTTGCAAAGAAAGCACTTGATGATAATGCGGTCCGGTTTATTCCCTATAGTGAGCTGCCGGACAGAGTTGTTTCGGCAGATGACCTGGTCAGTGAAATGGAGACGATTCAGAAAGAACTGCTTGATGATATCGATTATCCGGTAGACGGGTTGGTTGCAGATGTCGTGAATTTAAGAATCAGGGAGTATATGGGGGCAACGGCCCATCATTACCGATGGCAGATAGCGGTTAAAACCAGAGGCGAAACAGCCGAGACGCTTGTAAATGATATTACGTGGCAGGTTGGTCGTACCGGCAGTGTTACACCTGTTATGGAGGTTGAGCCTGTTAAGCTTTCCGGTGCAACCATAAGGCGTGTTACCGCACATAATGCCGGCAATGTAAGAGACAAGAAAATCGGAAAAGGTGCACGGATTGAAATAATCAGAAGTGGCGAGGTGATTCCAAAGCTTGAGACCGTGATAACCGAATCTGAATCAGTAATTTTGCCTGAAAACTGTCCGGTATGTGATACGGAACTTATCTGGAATAATGATTTTTTAAAATGTATGAATATCAATTGCAGTGCCAAAGTTGAGCAGAGGATTTCACACTGGTTCAAAACTCTTGGCAATGCAGACTGGTTCGGCATTAAAACGATTGAAAAGCTTGTTCAGGCCGGATATGGCAGCCTTGAAAAAATATATGGGTTATCAGAAGAGACATATGTTGAACTTGGATTTGGTCCGGTTCAGTCGAAGAACCTTGTAGATGCTGTTGCGCTAAGCATAACCAAATCAGTAGAAGACTGGCGATTTCTGGCTGCATTTGGCATCAGTGATCTGGGTAAGGGTGACAGTCGTAACCTTCTGGCCCATTATCCCCTTGAAAAACTAATTAACCTTACAGCTGAAGAACTTCTTGAAATTCACGGATTTGGCGAAAAAACGAGTCAGGCCGTTGTGGGTGGGGTTTTAAATATTAAAGAGACGCTGTTGTTTATGCTGAATAAGGGATTTAATCTGGAGAAGACACCTCTGGCAAGTGACCTGCAGGATTCTGATAATCCGATTGCCGGGAAGGGCATTGTCTTTACCGGGAGTATGCTTCGGGGATCAAGAGATGAAATGCAGAACATGGCCAGAAAACTGGGCGCTAATGTTCAGACGTCTGTAAGCGGTAAAACTGATTTCCTTGTCTGTGGTGAAAAAGTTGGTGCTAAAAAAATCGAAAAGGCTGAGAAATCAGGTGCAACAATTATCAGTGAAGCTGATTTTTTCGAGATAGTTAAATAATGATATTGGCTTGTAGGTTGTTTTAAACCGGGTGTCTACAAGATAAGGGACACCGCTATCCTTTTCAAGATACTGATTTCTGCTTTTTAAACCTCTGAACTGATATCCTCTTCTTCCAGCGGCTTAAGAAAAGAAAACCGTGAGATTATTTTTGGCAGACACTTCAGAAGAGCTTCGACAACATTTTCATCATACTTGGTGTTTACCTGTTTTTTTATTATTTTAATAACTTCAGGCAGCGGAAATGGTTCATACCCGGCAGTGCCGTTCTCTGAGTATTTTGGATAATCTCTTTTGTAAGTCAGTGCTTCAAAGACATCGGCAACAGCCATTATTCTTGCTTCGACAGGGATTTCATCGCCTTTGAGGCCCAGAGGATATCCTTTACCGTTAACCATTTCATGGTGAGAACTTGCAATAAGCGGGATATCCTGCATATGATCCGGGAAGTGGAAATTTTCAAGAATTTCTCGTGTTTTCACCGGGTGAGTATCCATTATTTTTCTTTCTTCGTCAGTAAACCTGCCGTCTTTAAGAAGGATTTTGTCCTCGATGCCAATTTTACCGATATCATGCATAAGTGCTGCAAACTCAAGTGCTTCCATTTTGTCTTCTTTTAATGCCATCTCTTCAGCAATCATCAGTGATAGTTCTGTAACACGTTCTGAGTGTCCTGCAGTAAGCGGATGCTTTGCATCAACCGTTGCCGAAAGCGTTCGGATGGAACTCTCAAATGAGAGTCTGAGTTCTTCATGGAGCAGGGAGTTTTTAATAATCTGGGCAGTTTGATTGGCAATGACAGTGATCAGACTTAAATCCTTTTCAGTAAAAGCATTGGTCGATTTAAGCGAATACAGGATCATCATGCCGAGTAGATCATTATTGTTAATAATCGGAACCGCAATCGTCGATTTAACACCTTCAGCAATAATTGATTCAGCACCACTGAATCTGTTGTCCAGCTCAATATTGGTTGAGATAACACCTGTTTTTTTCTTTTTAACGTATTTTACAAGTGTTGAGGAAATTGTAATATTATTAACACCCTCCCGGGTTTTATAACTGTGGGCCGCCAGTTGCCCTTTATTGTCTGAAAGGAGGATTACACCTTGATCATATTGAAGAAACTCATAGGTTCTTGATAGAATAAGATCAAGGTTTTTTGTGATGTCCTGCTCAAGGCTGATATCCCGTTGCAGCTCATAGGTAACGCGCAGTTTTTTGTAGTCGGCCCGAAGCGCTTTTTCACTCATTATTTCTTTTTCAGGTGAAAAATGCCCCTCTGCTTTGGGTGACATTGTTGATTGAAAAAGACCTTCATCATCATTACCTATTTTTACCATTTGAGCGGCGTGTTTCTGGTCCCCGATAAAGTGAAACAGAACATTCCCGATCTTGATTTCATCGCCATTAAAGAGCGTTATGCTTTTAACTTTTTTATTATTTACAAATGTCCCATTGGTGCTGGAAAGGTCTGACAGCATGCATTTGTTGTATCTGTTTATTGATATCGCTGCATGTTTTTTTGATACTGAAATATCAGGGATCTGAATTCTATTGGAGTGATGACGACCGATGGTGTTCGAACGGGCAAGCTCGATTTTTTTTTCTCCCACAGGAGAAATATGTACAATTGAAGGCATTTTAATCTTTTCCTGACAACAATAGTTTTTAATATTGAGTACTTTGTACAGCCGGTATGTGTTTTAACCGGTATACAATGATTTAACGATAACATATTAAGAAAGGGCTTAAAAGTCTTATATGTTTTAGCAGGTGGATGGTAGTATAAATATTTGTCAGGGCTCCATTGAACAGGGCTTCAGCCTTGTTGTTAACCCGCTGTATCGTTATGGTTTATTTCAAGTAACCTGTTTTTCTTTCTTTCCTGCATAGTTGACATGTTTATAGTGCTGGATATATAATAATAATTTTGCAATAGACAAATTAAAACAGAGTGGAGCTCATGCGGCATTTTATAGTTTTTATTCAAAGCGTGATCGTGCTGCTATCCTCACCGTCTCTTTTTGCGGACGGGTTAAAAGTAGGTTACGTGGAATTTCCACCCTACACGTATACAGCGAATAGTGGCAAACCGGCCGGGCTGTTTATCAACCTTGCCCGAGAGGTCTACAAACGTCTTGATATTAAAGTAGACTCTGAAACGTCGTATCCTGCAGCACGGCTTGTAAAATATATTGCTAACGGTGATGTTGATATCTGGTACGGTATTAAAGTGGCTGAACTCGAAAAAACAGCAGTATATGGACGTGAACCGGTTGGGTGCATTGAGATGAACATCTATGCTATCAATAAGGTCCCCGACTTATCAAAAAAAGAGGACCTTATCGGGAAAAAAATTATTTTGATCCTGGGATATAGTTATGCCGACTGGGGGGGCTTTATTAAGGACAAAAAGAATAATATAGAGTTTTTTCAAACAAAATCACATAATATTGCCCTCGATTTTTTAAGACTGGGAAGAGCTGATTACCTTCTCGATTATACTTATACCGTGAATAATGCCTTGAAGACTAAGCAGGTTCATGGGTTGAAAAAGAAAAATCTTCAGATACTCAATTGTTATTTTTCAGTCTCAAGGAAATACAGTGGGTGTGATGCCCTTATTGAAAAGCTTGATAATGCGATTAAACCCGGTAAAAAAAGGGCCGGGCGGTAATTCCTATACCGAAAATAATGAAAAGGAGCGTTTGGTGATGTATCGATTTATATTGATTTTATGTGTTGTTTTTATTGGAAGTTCAGCTGGTTACGGTGAATCTCTTAAGGTTGGTTATGCAGAGTTTATGCCTTTTACTTATACAGATACCAATAATAAAGCCTCAGGTATTTTCATCGACCTTGCAAGAACTGTTTACCGGAAAATGAATATCAGTATTGCGTCTGAAACTGCATATCCGGCGGCACGGCTCATGAAAAATATCGAAAGTGGTAAAGTCGATGTCTGGTATGGTATTAAACGTCCTCCGATGGCAGACTTTTCGATTTTTGGTTCCGAATTGCTGGGGTCAATTGAAATGAACCTTTATGCAATAGGTAATGTGCCTGAAATTACTAAAAAAGAAGACCTTCCCGGTAAGTCAGTTCTTCTGATACTCGGCTATGGTTATTCAGACTGGGGGCCGTATATCAGAAACAGCGAAAACAATATAAATTATTACCAGGTCAGGACGCATAAAAAAGCCCTTGAAACATTGGTGAAAGGTAACTTTGATTATCTTCTGGATTATACATATCCGATCAAAAATACGCTTACAACATTGAAGGTGCCGGGGCTGGTTAAAAAACAACTGACTGTTTTAAATTGTTATTTTATAATATCAAAGAAGACACCGGATGGTGAAGCGATTCTAAAAAAACTCGATAAAGGGTTGCAGGAAATAAAACAATCACAATAAGTGACTAACAATACCTGAATGTAAAATATACTAACGGGGACACATGAATGATACCATTCCGATAGACCTTCCTTTTGTTATTAACCGAATAGCTGTTCGAAAAGTTTATGATGGTGTTTCAGATGACCTTTTGTCAGGAGGGGCAGGGCTAAAAGGTCTTAAAGATAATTCCCCTGAATTTACAGATCCGGAAAAGCCTTCCCCTGAAGAAATTCGCAGACGGACTATCAGAAATAACTACCGTGCTTTACTCGATATTTCTGATGCTTATTACGGAAAGTATTACGGGCCGGGAATCGGGGCGTTAACGGGTGAACATATTTCAGGTAGAGAGTTCACTGCACTTTGTCACGACGGTGTTACCGTTGTGCTTCAAATCCCTGATAATTTTAATACGGTATCGCCTTATCTTATTGCTGCACCTTCTTCCGGCTCACGCGGCGTATATGGTGCCATCGGGGTTGTGGGAGAGTGGGCGCTAAAGAATGGTTATGCCGTTGTCTATACGGATAAAGGCACTGGAACAGGATACCATGATTTTGACAGTGATGCTGTCTTTGATGTTAACGGGCAGGCAGGGCATGCCGGGGAAATCGATGGCCGGTCCTTATTCACCACTGTTTGTTCGGGAAAAGAACGGAACCCGCACAGAATAGGCGTAAAACATTCCCATTCCGGCCAAAATACGCAAAAAAACTGGGGTACTTATGTGATTCAGGCAATTAATTTTGGCGTATATGTTTTAGAGATGGACTTTGGCAGGGAATTAACGGGTGATAAATTAAAAAAACGCCTTAAGATTATTGCTGCAGGGATTTCAAACGGTGGTGGTGCGTCACTTATGGCTGCCGAAAAGGATGATCAGGGTATCATTGACGCCGTTGTTGTATCTGAACCTAATATTACTCCTCTTTATGATAGCTCATTCTCAATTGTTCAGGGAAATACCCCTCCGGTTTTTAATCATTCAAAGAGTATTGCTGATTATATGACGCTGTTGAATATATTTCAGCCATGTATTTCCCTTGGTACGGCCCTTAAAAATGCACCTCTGAATTTTACGGCGGGCAGCCTGAGCCGCGAACAGTGCGAAACAAGAACACTGGTTTTGAAAGAAAAGGGGCTTATTAAAGGCGAATCGTTTGAGGAACTGGCTGAATATGCAATCGATATCATACGGGCGGCCGGTATTATTAAAGAACAGGACCGTCTGCAGCCGTCACATTACAATTTGGATTTGACGCGCGGTATCGCCTGTACCTTTATTTCGCAGTATGGCCGAATAAAAGCTCTGGATACATTTTACGGTTACAGCTTTGCACCTGTCGATGAAAAGGGCCATCCCAGAGCTGTTACCCGCAGTGAGTTTGCTGCTTTTTTTTCAGACCAGACAGGTATTCCCCCTCTGGGTCCACTCAAACTGATTAATGACTTTGATCCGAATGGTCCGACTGAGGACAGGCTGTCGACCTCAGCCTCAAGTGGTAAACAGGATATGAATCTTGATGGTGCATTACGGCTTCGGCGTATGGTTACCGGTATGGATGAGTCGGGGCAGCCCCTTGTTGGGACAGCGCTGGTGTATCATAAACGTGTTTTACAGGGTATAAGTGAGACCCTTGTAACAACTGATACGGGTAAACGACCTGTAAGTATTGTTACCGGACGATCTGATGCCGTGTTGCAGATTAATCACACATCCCGTGCATATGCAGGGGCAAAATTTAATTCCGGCAGGCATTGTGACCTCTTCAGATATTATGAAATTACCAATGCACACCATATTGACTCCTTCAATTCGCTCTATGCAGATGAACAAATCTGTAAAAAACCGGTTCATTTTGCACCACTTCACTGTTATTACCTCCAGACGCTTGATAATATGGTTGACTATCTTAATTCTGATGCCCCACTTCCTGAGAGTCAGGTTGTGCGACCTGTGGACCCTCAACGTATTATTCCTCAAATACAGCAGACTCCTGAAAAAAAAGATGTTATTATGTTTGTTGACGGCATTTTGACGATTCCGGATTGAGCTTTTTTTAAGGTACAAATTAAAAGAGAGAAGCGATTCAATCTTCTCTCTTCCGGATTTTTTGTCCGTATTACCCGTCTTGCCTTTCTTTACAAAATCCATTAATAGTTTATAGTTCTATAAAAATGGCGTTCTTAAAAAGGGATTAAAAGAACATGAAACTGTTTACACTGATTACAGGAGTGATTCTTATAGTGACTTCATATACACCTTTAAATGCAGAAGAGATAAAGGATGTCAGTCCACAAAATGATAAGACACCCTTTACAAATTTCAGCAACGGTAAGTACAGAAGTAAAGTTCAATGGCCGCACCCCGGGATTAAAGAAAGCCTTACAATAGCATGGGATTTTTTATTTAAAGGCGGGGAGACTACGCCCTCTGAAATGCTGCCTGTAACAACCATTGATCCGACTATTTTCAACACAGATAAAGAAAATCAGTTGAACTCAACGCTTGTTGGGCATTCTTCACTGATGATTCATATTGATGGGTTTAAAATTCTGACAGACCCGGTATTCCAAAAGAGGGTTTCTGTTGCAGGGCCGACGCGTTACAACGGAAAAGCACCATTGGATATAAGCGCGCTTCCTGATGTTGATGTGGTGATTATTTCCCATAATCACTATGACCATTTGAATAAATACTCTGTGCGCATATTAAAAGACAAAACCGGCCTGTTTATTGTTCCATCCGGCCTTGGTAATACACTTGAAAGGTGGGGCGTTGAAACTGAGAAAATTGTTGAGCTCGACTGGTGGGATGAATTTTTCTACAATGACAGTTTAATGATAGCGGCAACCCCGGCGCAGCATTTTTCAGGCAGGGGGCTTTTTGATCGAAATAAAACGCTCTGGGCGTCCTGGGTTATTTCCGGCCCTCAACACAAAGTCTATTTCAGCGGCGATTCGGGGTATTTTGATGGTTTCAGGGAAATTGGTGAAAAATACGGTCCTTTTGATATGACTTTCCTTGAATGTGGTGCCTATGACGATAAATGGAAACAGGTTCATATGTTTCCGGAACAGACGGTTCAGGCCCACATGGACCTTAAGGGAAAGGTTCTGCACCCTGTTCACTGGGGAACATTCAACCTTGCTCTTCATGCATGGTATGACCCCATGATTCGGCTTGCCAAAGCTGCAGAGGGCAAAGGTATTCAGTACGTAACGCCTGAAACAGGCGGTTCAGTCATATACGGCTCGTCGATCAGGACTGAAAAATGGTGGGAACCTTATGTCCAAAAAGAAACATCCGATAAACGAAAGGTTGCAGCTAACAGTGATGGCAGTTTATAGGAGCACGGATCACAAGCATGAAGAAGTACTACTACCTTATTCATATCCAATATCTCGGGTTTAGATACCATGGCTGGCTTCGTCAGCCCGGTGTTAAGACAATCGAGTTGGCATTGTACAAAACAGCTGAATTTGTATTAGGGCACAAAACGTTTAAACTCCTTGGCAGCAGCAGAACAGATGCGATGGTCTCAGCCGATCAGGCCGCCTTTGAACTTTTTTTAAATGAACCGGTGGATATTGACTCATTTCACGCGGCCTTTAATCTCAATTTACCCAATGATATTCGGGTAACTGAAATTGAGGAAGTTGACAGGTCTTTTAATATTATACAGTCTCCCCGTATAAAAGAATATGTCTACCTTTTTGCTTTTGGGGAGAAATGCCATCCTTTCTGTGCCCCCCTTTTATGCTCCTTTCAGTCTGATCTTGATATCGATCTGATGACGGAAGGTGCTTTGCTTTTTCAGGGTAAACATAATTTTCGGCAATATTGCACCAAACCGGGCCCCGGGACAGAGTTTGAAAGAGAACTCACGGTAAGCTGCATCAAAGAAAATGACCTGTTTACTGCCAGTTTTTTCCCAAAAAAAAGTTATGCCTATCATATTGCTTCAAATGGATTTCTCAGGTATCAGGTACGTCTCATTATGGGGCAACTTTTAAGTCTGGGTCGGCGGGAGATCGGGCTTCAGGATATCGTTGAATCCCTCAAGGGAAATGAGAGCAAACCACTTCGCCATATCGCTCCTGCATCTGGCTTGATTTTGAAGAATATTGATTTTGGCTTCTCAAAAAACAAGGCCGAACACTGAAGTTAAAAATTAATATTTTAATATCTTAATAAATATCATGGTTGACTTCTGTTGATCCTTAGTAATTATAATTTTTCATCAGATTAAAGCCATACAACGCTCTTATTTGCCAAATATTTTCGAGTGTGGTATTATTGTGATTATAACATTTCAAATTAAAACTCTTTTTTTATTCAAATTTTAAAAATTCCTGATGTCTATATTTTTTTATTATTTTATAACGGGTATTGCTGAGAGTATGACGAAAAAAAAAATAACAGGCGACGCTATTCATGACCAGATGCTGGGTAAGCTTGCACTTAATTATAAACTGATCAGCCATGATCAGTATATTCATGTTTTAAAGATTCTGAAACAGGAGAACGTAAACGATCTGGAGCCATCATTGCAGGAAGTGTTGGTTAAACACAATTTTCTCAGCAGTTCTGATATAAAATTTCTGTATGCTGCGAAAGATATCATAACAAAAAAACGAAAAGAGAAACGATTCGGTGAAATTGCGATTAAAAAGGGGTTATTGACCAAAGATGAAGTTGAAAAAGCGATCTCATCTCAGAAATCAAGCCGTCAGCGAATTGGAAATATTTTAAAAGATTTGAATCTGCTCACAGAAGAACAGTGTGAGGATATTGCTGATACCCAGAAAACCATAATAATAAATCTGCCTGCATATGATGAAGTTGCCATTAGTATTTCTGACCTTATTGAAGAAATTGATCAGGGTGAAAAACAGGCGTTGGTAATTAATATTTCCGAAGATGAGCTTGTTGCTGTTGCAGTGCTGGCAGACGGTCAGATGCCACCGGGTGTTTTGGATGTCAGGGCGGCTCTGACTGAAGGCGGTATATGTTTTGGCACTATATCTGATGGTGTGATCAGGGAGAATCTACAGTATTCTAATCTTGGGCTGAATTCATTTATTGTTGCAAAGGGGGGTGAAAGTAAGAAAGGTGTTGCCGGTGAGTTGATTCTGCATTTCTCTCCAAGGGAAAAGTTGGCGGGGCAACTGGATGAAAACGGCAACATGGATTTTAAAAATCGAGGTGAAATTCCTGTGACCAGTGAAGGGGAGTTGCTGGCAGAAAGGTCCGATATGGTTAGCAGTGTGCCTGGCAGAACAATTTTGGGTAAGGTTATTGATGTTGAGGAAGTAGAGGAAATTGATTTTATAAGCGGTACCGGGACTGAATTGAACAGTGCCGGAGATAAAATTTTTGCAGCCTGTGACGGGGAACCCTTTATAAACCTTGATGGTACAATCAGTGTTTTAAAAGAGACAGTGGTGGAGAATGTAGATTTTGAAACAGGCAATATCGATTTTGATGGTAATATTGTCGTCAGAGGAAAAGTCAGCGCTGATTTTGAAGTCAGAGGTAAAAGTCTTGAGGCATGTGAGATTCTTGAAGCGGTTATTAATATCGAAGGTGATGTAGAAGTTGAACAGGGGATTATTGGGGCTAAAATCAGAGCGACAGGCAATGTTACCGCAACTTATATTAAAAACTGCAGTATTGTATGTGGTGGCGATGTTATCGTAGAAAAAGAAGTTGTGGATTCGGAAATTTTTTCCGGGAGAAACTGTCTTGTCAAAGGAAATATCATTTCCTCAGAAATCTGCGCCGGTCAGAGCATTGCCGGCGTCACAATCGGTTCAGACCGAAGCTCACCAAATCATCTGCAAATTGGCATGGCAAAGATTGTAACCGAAAAGGTGACTGGACCACTGGATATAATTATAAATGAACAGTCGTCAAACCTGTCTGTTTTAAAAGAAAAACATGACAACATGATGAATCTTCTCGCGGTTATTAAAAGTGTTATCAAAGAAATTTCAAATGACAAAATAAAGAATGAAGTGGAATTGGAATCTGTCAGAACGCTGGTAACAAGGATGGAAAAGAAAAGTAAGCGTCCCATGAATTCAGGGAGACAACGGATTGAAGAATTTGAAAAGAAAATTAATTCTGCAGAAGAAGTCTCTACGGTACTTCATATGGATCGGAAAAATTATGAAAAGATACTTCTGGAACTTAACCATGAAATCAAGATTAATAAAGAAGTTCATGAGAAAAAACTTAGAAAATTAAAAAATTTGAAAGAGAAGCTTAAGCCCGAAGGGAAAAAAGCGATTGTTCGTGTCCTTGAAACAATCCGGTCGGGAACAAAAATTACAAGTCTGAATACATCTACAATTCTAAAAGAGACATTTCCGTCTGTAACGATTAAAGAAATTAAGAGAAGAAGCACAAGCGGTAACGGTGGCGATCCTGTGTACAATCTTGAAATCACCCGAAATTAAAAAAGAAGCCAGGATCAATGCGTTGCACCTGAATCCTGGCATTATTCCATTTAAATAGTGTCTGAACGAAAAAGACCATTTTCGTTCGGCACTAAGTAAGCATCATTTTTGTAAATCCCGGCATGTCAGGCCAGTATCTTCGCTTTAATCCCTTTGCCAGAAATTTAAATGTCCCCTGTTTCTGCTCCAGCCAGAATGCTTCCATTTCCCTTACTGATGCAAGGTAGGGGACTCTTAATCCGTGATAATTAATCTTGTGACCAATCGGATAAAAAAGATATCCCATCGATGTTAAAGCTTCATGCAGATGAGATTCGCTGATCATGGTCCAATGCGTTACACCAAGTCTTTTAGACTCCTGATATAAAAGACGGTAGAGACCGAAAAGTGCGACCGGCTTTGTCCTTTGTTTTCCGACATATTTTTCAAAAAAGAGATCCGGTTCAGCTCGTCGGTATGCTTTATCAATGGCCAGTCTTGAAATTTCAATAATATTTTTGATATCTGAGTCGGCCCATCGAAATGTAAACTCTTTTATATTATTAATGGGAAGGCCGATTCCGGAATTTTTAACCAGTCTGAGTGTTGCGATTACTTTGTTAGTTTTCCTGCAAATCCCAGCAAGGTGAACAGAATGCCGGTCATACATATCCTGTTCCAGGCCATGCGGGTGGTCAGACGGTTTTTCAAATTTAAATTCAGTAACATATACCTTATATCTAAGTTGATATATTTCCTCTTTTAATTTATCGGTGTCTGCAATTTTGAAGTGGATGCCGTTTATATTAAACATGGTAACTCCTTTGTCAGATTAGAAAGCTTTCTGCAGGTTTACGGTATGTGTTCACACGTATTTCTTTGCCATACCCCATTCGAAAGAGCATTATTTGTCCCTGGTTTTCAAAGTCGACCTCGGGAAAGAGAGAATGGTATTGTTGCCAGATAAAAGGGAGTCTTTCCCGGTGCTTTTCGAGAAAACTGTGGCCACCCTCCAACTGCCAGCGGTTATGAAATAGCGTAACGGCAGTCATGGGCTGAAGGAAAATGCCTTTCCGGGTAAGCGTCAGCCATATTTTTTCAAGAGCCTGTCCCCCTTTGATAAAACTTTCAGTGTCAAGGTCCGGTACGGTAATCAGGGCTGCGCCACCGGAATTTAAAATTCCCTGTCGCGACACATGTGCGATTAATTTCCCAAGTCCGGCTTTGTTAGCCAGATTCATTACTGCCCATGGTTTTGTTGCTTTAAGAATGGTTTCGCCTGCAATACCTGCTTCAAGGTTTTTTAGCGGTAGGCCATCGCGTTTCTTTTTCGCTTCGGCCGGCGAATACCGGATCATTTTATTTAGGTGCTCGTGTAATGGGCGGAATTCACTCCTTATTTTATCAATGTCATAAATCATATCACCCAGTTGCTTTTTACCTGGATCATCAGTGATAAAATGGAGCTTGATACCTGGGAATTCTTCTATTGATTCCTTTAAAATGCTGCAAATAGCCGGTGGTATTGTTTTCTTGTCAAAAAGGCGACGATTCGTTTGCCTGGTCCAGATATGATCTGCAAGAATGGATGAATTCTCATTTGTGTAACTTAGTTTTATGGATACAATACAACCGGGCATGTCCTTTTCTGGCCGATAAGTGATGTCGGTATTCAGATGGTGCGCTTTTGCGGCAATTTTTATATTTTCAACAGCGGCACCAATAGAGATTAAAGATGCCGACTGGTTGACATTGAAAAAAGAAAGATCCGCTTTATCATCAAGAAATATTTTTATTGAGTCACTATCGAATGAAAACTTCCAGGGTTGTGCATTATCGCCTGAAGGCGCCTGAATGCCTGCCTTGATCAGGTAATGAAAAAGCTCTTTTGGGACATCGGATGTATCAGCTTTCACATCAGGCGCTTCGGGCCGGATCGTTCTGTATTGTTTCCTTTTTCGCTCAATCAGTTTTTTTGCAATTTTTACCTTTAGTGTCTGAACCGGATTACGATTCCCCATAAATAATTTTCCTGAACGGTACTGTCTGGTGTACGGGTCAAATTGAGAGTAAAATGGAACAGGATTTACAGCCCCTTTTTTGAGGACAATTCGCAGGACTTCTGTCGCAGCCATTCCGGCGCATAACTGGCAGGCGATATAAGATGACGGGCCCTGCTGTCCGTCGATATCGACTTTGGTGAAATCGACATATTTAAAATGTGTCGGCCGGGGGGCAAGCCCGATACCGAATGCGATATATTTGTCAGTACTATCCATTGAATCGGTAATATGAAAAAACTCATCAAAGGACATGCCTTCATGAGGGGAGAAAACTAACATAGCTGAACTGAAACCCATTGGGCCTGCCGTGACAACATATACGCCTTTTTCCTGTGCACGGTTAAACAGCAGTCGCCTTGTTTCAAATTCAAAATAGTCAAGGGAATCGACGATAACATCAAGGCCATCGATAAAATCATCCATGTTTTTTGGGGTGATGCCGTCAGGAAATTCCTTAATGTTCAGGAAAGGATTGATTGATAGGGCCTGGTTTTTCATTGTTTCGAGCTTTGATGCCCCAAACTGTGGGATGGTTGCACCAAATTGCCTGTTAATATTGGCAGCTTCAAAGGTGTCAAAATCGCTGATATGAAAATTTCCGATTCCGCTTCTGACAAGGGTTATCAGGTGTGAGCCCCCAACCCCTCCCATACCTGGTATGCCTATTTTAATATCAGCCAGGAGATCCTGCTCTTCCCGTGTCAATAGTCCGATATTACGTTTGAATGCGATGTCCATATACATCTCTTTGGAGGTAATTCCGATTCCGGCCAGTTTGTCGAACAGTAGTTTTCTTTTCATTTTCACCTCAAAATATTAAGTGTTGGAAAAATCGTATGGTTGACAAAAAAAGAAGCTGGCTGCCACAGATTTCTGTATGATAAAAATACAATCGTGGCATAGCATGCTGCCTGTATAGGTAATTAATAATGATGGTAATAAAATTAAGGTTTTGTCATTCGCCCCTGTTTAAACTAAAAACAGAGGGCTCCGAATCAATTGATTGACAGTCGGTACATTAACTGTTGATGAATATTATTAAATAAATAGTGGGTATGTCCCATATTTGCTGGCTTTGTTGTGATTTTGCCAGTATCTGATACCTTATTTTTAATATCCCTGACAGGGAAAGGTCAATAAAAAACTGGTAATAGTTTAGGTGAGCAGATTTTTCCTTCAGTTTTAATGGTATTGATTTGTAGTTGAAAAACCCTGACGGGTCATATATAGAATTATATTCGTTCAATTAATTGAAAAGCAGGGTTATATGTTTCTTTTTGATCGTGACATTGAAGTTAAGAGATCTGGTTCCGGCATAAATGAGAATGCGTTTACAGGTGACCTCAGCAATAACTGGGGCGTTAATGAGGTCCCCAATGGTGGATACCTTATGGCCGTTGTTGCAAATGCGATGATGCATACAGTAGAAAAAAAAGGGACGCCACTGATTACGGTCAATTATATTTCACGGTGTGAGCCGGGAAATGCGGATATTTCTGTTGAGACATTTTCATCTTCACGTCAATTCGACAGGGTTCAGGCAATTCTTACACAAAATGGTACAGAAAAAATAAGGGCTTTTGGTACCTTCGCACTCGAGAGTGATACAGAGGCTGAGGTCCGATATGAAAAGTCACCACCTGAGTTGAAGCCTCTTGATGAGTGCTTTAAGCTGCCGCCTTTTTCAGATAAATATTCTATTTTTTCGAACCTTGACGTACGGCTTGACCCATCCTGTGCAGGCTGGATGGCGGGGGATCACATCGATATTTCTGAACATAAAGGCTGGATAAAATTTCAGGATGACAGGCCCTTTGATGCCTTGTCAATACTGCTAATGGCTGACGCTTTCCCACCACCGGTCTTTGCGAGTCAGGGGATGGTGGCATGGGTACCAACTCTTGAATTTTCAGTCAATGTCAGGGCTAACCCTGAAACCAAATGGTTAAAATGTACTTTTAGAACGCGGTTTATCAATAACGGACTGCTTGAAGAGGATGGTGAAGTCTGGGATGAAAATGACAACCTTGTTGCTGTTTCACGGCAGATTGCACAGTATAAAAAAACAGGATAAATAATTGTGATGGTGATAATATGAGTTTAAAAAAACAACCGGAATACTACGGCATAATACCTGCCCGATATGATTCAACCCGATTACCCGGGAAACCGCTTGCTGATATTTGCGGTAAACCGATGATCTGGCATGTCTATAACCGTGCATTAAAATGTGATTTTTTTAAGAAAGTTGTTCTTGCAACGGATGATGAGAGGATTTTTTCAGTCGCAGAATCTCTGGGGATAGAGGTGGTGATGACAAAAAGGGAACATCCGAGCGGGAGTGACAGGGTTCTGGAAGCAGCATTACAATCAGGTGTTCCTGAGGATGCGGTTGTGGTGAATATTCAGGGCGATGAACCGCTTCTTGAACCGGGTATACTCGATGACCTTGTCAGGCCTTTTGACAATCCTGACGTGCAGGTGACGACACCTGCAAATATTATCAGGGCAGAAGAGGCCGAAAATCCGAACCGGGTAAAGATTGCAATCTCTAATTCAAATCGTGCCCTTTATTTTTCAAGGTCCCTTATTCCGTTTTCGCGAAACGGATCGAAAGAGACATATTATGGTCATATCGGTCTTTATGCTTTTCGAATGAACGTGCTGAAGAAATTTGTAAGCCTTAAAACAGGGCGACTTGAGGATATAGAAAAGTTGGAACAGTTGCGGCTTCTGGAGAACGATATTCCCATTCATGTTGTTGTTACGGATCATGAAAGTATCGGGGTTGACTCTCAGGAAGATCTTGACAGGGTAATTGCAATACTCAAGTCAAGGCAGTAGAGAATAAAAAAGGCCCGATCTTTTTTAAAACCGGGCCTTTATATTTTTTTATGATAGTACGCTATACTGATATTACATTCACGGCAGCCGGACCTTTTTGCCCGTCTTCAATTTCAAAAGTTACCTTGTCACCTTCATTCAACGTTTTAAAACCGGCAGTGTTGATACCTGAATAATGTACGAATACATCAGGTCCTTCTTCCTGTTCGATAAAACCAAAGCCTTTTTGCTCACTAAACCATTTTACAATTCCGTTAGCCATTGAATCAGTCTCCTTTTACATTGAGTTAACCGATTTCCCCCTTTAGTAGCCAGCTGCACCCGCAGAAAGCATTTCCCAGGTGAAATATTGATGTTCTCGTAAAAAGTCTTTAGATGGCTAAGGAAAAGGGCCCATATACAAGATTTAGTGATTTGTCAGGC
>JQIA01000471.1_pt1 | contig 20270 bp, 22 predicted proteins | sample 811431 | NCBI WGS metagenome assembly JQIA01 (sample SAMN02998118, study PRJNA258478) | marine sediment metagenome | biome: marine; feature: seafloor; material: sediment; isolation source: oil-polluted sediment collected from 3 locations (0.5 km, 0.7 km and 0.9 km)... | place: USA: Gulf of Mexico ...
TTTATTAAATATTTCTATATAGGTAAAGTTAATTATATCAAATACTTAGCTATACTTATGCAAGAGGTCTAGTCTAACATTATTTGCTATCTCTTACTTTATTTAGGAAAGATGTCTATTTTATATAGATAACTATGGTCACATAATGTCAGAATAAAAAGCTTAATTAAAAGATATGGACACATTATTAAGTGTAATTATATCATCTGTTTTTGATTGGATTGTATCAGTATTAGGATTATCAAAAAAAACTGAAAAATGGTTTGGCTGGATAATGATTGTGTTGCTTATTAGTGGTTTGGTATGGATAACGGTAGTGTATGGTATGTAGTTTAAAATTTTGAGATGATTACAATGCAATTTATTGATATTATTGGTTTTATATTCGCTAGTCCTGTATAAAATAGTGGTAAACCTGTCAGATCTTTGAGACCTAACAGGTTTTTTTGGAGTAATCACTACATTATTCAGGACTACCCAAAATTTATCTTTTGGTAAGATTCCATTCAGAACTATTCATTAGACATCTTTCCTAAATAACAAAAGGCACATAGGTATGTATGGATGATATAACAATTTTAAACTAACCATAGCTAATGTACACTTTTTCTCTTATTTTTTATCTTATACCAAGGATGTAATGAGTTTACGAATTACATTTTTCGAATCGCTATTGATGCAATTCATTCTGCATCCTACATTTATATACTATATATCTATTAAATCATACATTTATTAATAAAGTTTTGCATTATTCGATCACCATATTCAGTTGCAAATGATTCTGGATGGAACTGTAATCCATAAATTGGATGCTCTTTATGTTCCAAAGCCATTAATTCTAAACCATTAAGTTCTTGTGATTTACCTGCATGAGTATAAGCGGTTAATTCCAAACATTCTGGTATTGCTTGTTCTAAATCGGCCATAATGGAATGGTATCTCATAACATAAGCACCATCTGGAATATTATTTAAAATCAAACCACTATTATCAATTTTTAACTTACTAACCTTACCATGCATTGGCAAATTAGATATTTTAAGCTTACCACCAAAACAATTATAAATTCCTTGAAAACCAAGACAGATTCCTAACACTGGCAATCCTTCAGTGCCAAAATTTAAAATAACTTGGTTATTAAAACCAAAATAGTTTTCATCTTCTGCTGAACCTGGCCCTGGACTAATCACTACTCCTGCATATTTACCAGCTTCTAATTCCTCAATAAACGGATCGTCATTTCTTTTAATGGTAAGTGTTACGTTAGGAATGTTTAATAACAAATGTTGTAGATTATAAGTAAAGGAATCGTAGTTGTCGATTAGTAATATATGTATGTTATCAGCCATTATATTCCTCCCAATTCTTCTAGTGCTTGTTTCATGGCAGCTAATTTATGAGTAACCTCAGCATATTCTTTTTCAGGTACTGAATCATATACCACTCCAGCTGAAGTTTGAGCATAACATTTATCACCAATACAAAATATGCTACGAATAGGTAAACAAAAATCACAATCACCACTAAAACTAAAACGTCCTACTGCTCCTCCATAAGGGCCTCTAGGTGTACTCTCATTCTCATCAATAATTTTGATGGTTTCAATTTTAGGAGCACCAGTTACAACACCTCCTGGTAATATCGTAGCCAATACATCAAAAGCATCTTTATTATTAGCTAAAAATCCAACTACATCAGATACAATATGTTGTACATGACTAAATTTAATTATATACATTAAATCAGATATTTTTACTGTACCAGATTGACAAACTTTGGCAATGTCATTTCGGTGTAAATCTACCAACATATTATGTTCAGCAATCTCTTTTGAATCACTAAGTAATTTACGTGCTAACTGGACATCTTCAGTTTCATTTTTACCACGTACAGTCGTGCCAGCAGTAGGAGTTGTAAGTATCATATTTTGCTTACAACTAATTAATATTTCTGGACTAGCTCCTAGTAATTCTTCCTGACCAAACTTTAGATAAAACATATACGGACTAGGATTAATTTGCCGTAACTTATTATAAATAGCTAATTTATCACCTTTTATATCATAATAAGATTTAAATCCTACTTCAGCTTGAAAGGAGTAACCTTGCCTAATTTTTTCTTTAGTTTTTTCTACTGATTTAATAAATTCTTCTTTAGTTACGCTATGTCCAGTAAATTTGACAAATTCCAATTCTGTTGGTATTTCATAGTTATCTAAGTCTTTTAATATTGATTTAACTATTGCAGAACGGTCTTTATGGAAATAATAGTAGGTTAAAGTTCCAGTAGTAGTGTCATATAATAAACCATCAGTATAAAGACCAAATTTAAAGGTACTAAAATCTGCATGTTCGGCCAGATTTAAACTAGGTTCAAAATAATTGACTGCTTCATGGCAGGCGTATCCTATAAGCCCTCCTTGATGTGGATCACAAGCAGAATTGAAATCAAATTGATTTTGAAGAAATTCGTACGGGTTGTCTATTTTATAATTAATTTCTGTACTATTTTTGCAACCAGTGGTTAATTCAATAATATTTGCTGCACCAGATAAAAATAAGGTATTGCCTTTAGCAGCAAAAATTATATCTGGTTCAAAACCTATTGTGTAGTATCGATCTTGGTGTCTTGGTAAAGATAACGATTCTAAAAAATAACAATTGGTAAATTTTTGTTTTAAAATTGAGAATAATTTATAAAAATCAATATCATATCCTAAGATATGTTCAGTTAATCTATTATTTATCCAATCAGTATTCAAAGATGGTACTGTCATTAATTTTTCCTGAATTTGTGTATCATTTATTGGGAATCAATGCGTATAGGATATGTTGTAGTATTTAGATTGTCAAATTTACTGTTTAATAGCTTTTATATCAGTATATTACAGTAGTTTAATAATCTTAAATATAACTAAAGTTAGATTTTATAAGTGTTTATGCGGCCTATGTAGGATGCGACAATGTCTAAAGTTAAAAAATAATTTTTTCATTCCAGTGAAAACGGGTACTGGGCTTGGACTATGAAGAAAAACTAAAAAAATGTTAAATATAAATTAGTTAGATACTTTGTCTATTTGGAGTAACTTACTGATATTCAAGTATATTTGTAAATTTCATTATAGTCCAAGCCCAGTACTATGAATTAAGCATTCATAATTAAGAATTGCTATAATACATTAAAGGTAGATATTTTCAATTTTATTTAGGTAAAATGAATGGCAAAAAATATACTAAAGTATATAACTGGATTAATTACTATTATAATAATAGTAGGTTATATGTTACCTGAGCCACTTGTCATTCCTGTAAAAGGAGGGAAAGCTGTAGATTGGAATCATAAAACCTTCTGGTACGAACCTTGGGGAAAATCTGTAGTACATAAGGGAATTGATATTTTTGCAAAAAAAGGAACAGAATTATTATCAGCTACAAATGGTATAGTTATTTATAAAGGCACACTTGGTATAGGAGGTAATGTAATTGTTGTACTAGGTCCAAAATGGAGGATTCATTATTTTGCTCATCTTGAGTCTTCAAACGTTGAAGCTGGTGAATTTATACGTTTATCACAGTCTATTGGTAAAGTAGGAGATACTGGTAATGCAAAAGGTAAACCTGATCATGTGCATTATTCGATAGTTACAATATTCCCATATCTTTGGCATTGGGATAACAGCACTCAAGGATGGAAAAAAATATTTTACCTAGATCCAAGTAAGAAATTACTTTCAAAGAATTAGGAACAGAATTAATCCTTGTTTAAGAAAATTTGATTCAAAATCAGACCAATAAAAACTTGGTAATCAGTGTGTTACCAAAATATGTGAAATTCCATTTAAATTAATAGTTAAATGTCAGATAGATTTGAACTATGTTTAAATTTGATAAAAGCACAAAACATGTAGAAATGCTAAAAATTGGATAAAATTGGTTTATAGCAGAACCAGTAGTGATTAAAATTGTCCGATTAAGCTTCGCTAATCAAACCTACGATTATTAATTTATACTGGTTTAGCTATAATAGATATAGCATTTTTCGATTGGATAAACTACAGAAATATTGAATAAGTAATTGATATTTATTTTGAATTTAATTAAGAATTAAGCATTCATAATTAAGAATTGCTATAGTTATGTTTCAAGATGATTTATTTTACACTTTACTAAAATAGTATATTTTTTGTACAATAACTTTTATAATAGAACAAATTTATGATAATCTTATGAGGAATATATGAATAAGTCTATTTGGTTCTTATTGCTAATAATTTTGCTTCCTTTTGGTTGTAATGATACAACTGGGGAAGTTGATGATGCTCAAAGCAAAGTGGATGTTTTCTTATTAGATATGAATCCAATTTTATATCAGACTATGTTAAAAATGAAAGCAGAAATTGGATTCGCTGATAAAAAAATTCATCAATTATATGAACTGAAAGGCATGTTTCCTGGCCAAAGAGATATGATTGATAAATCTCTTAAAAAGTGGCAAAATTTACGTAAAAACTTAAGTTCTACATCAATCAATATTTCTAATAAAGTGGAGGGGGCTTATGTAGCATATAAAATTGATGAAATCCAAGGACAAAAGAAATTTAGTGCAATTGCTGAATCATTATTGAAAGAAGCCAATATGGTTTTAAATAATGCAGAAACCACCAAATCATTAATAGAAGAGGAACTTTATGAATAAATTTTTACCATTACTAATCCTTGTTGCATTGTTAGGATGTGACGAAGATGGAACTGCAACAATTGATGTTGTTAAAAAACGGGTTAATAACCAAATCCAAACTTTAGTTGGAAAAGGTGATATTGCTCTTCAAAAATATGATAACAAGATCAAAAAAGTAAAAACTGATCTGGTTAAAGTTAAAGTCTCTCGTAAAACTTTTGAGCAAAAATTAGCAGGAAAAAAGAATTCTCTTGCTAGTCTAGAAACTAATCCTCAAGAAAATCAACAACAAATAAGTTTGTTAAATAAAACTATTCAACAAATGGAAACTTTGCTCCAACAAATTAGTACTGCAGAAACTAAGTTAGTCGGAGCATTTACTACCCTAACTAATAATAGGGACTTAGTTAAAGCTAAAATTGATGCTTTACAAGCTAAACGAGATATGTTGGAAGCTATGCGTACCGTGCAAGAGTATGATACTTTTGAAGGAGATTTAGAAAATTTAGGTGGTGACATGGAAAATACTTTTGAAAGTATGCAAAAAGAAATTTATGCAATTGAAGCAGAAATTGAAGTAGAAAATCTGTTAAATCAAGCCAATAAGTTATAATAATCTATTTCCCGCTTTAGCGGGAATCACCTTTCAAATGCATTCACATTTAGAAGTAAAATTTAACAGCAGAACTTCTGTTCTACTAGCCTAAGACACAATTATGTTATTAAGAATATTTTTTTATAGTTTATTGATAGTTTGTTTACAACCAGTACAAGCTAATGAATGGTCTGGTTATATAGCTAATGAAATACGTTATTTTACTCAAGAACCTTTAGAAACTAGACAATATGATGGGTTTAATTTATCTATAGCTAGTCAATTAGAATATTATCATGAATGGGAAAATGGTTATCAAAGTTTTACTTTTGTGCCATTTGTACGTGTAGATCAACATGATTCAGAACGTAGTCATATAGATATTCGGGAATTAACTTGGTTAAAAGCAGCCAAAGATTGGGAATTAAGAGTTGGAATCCGGAAGTTGTTTTGGGGAGTAACAGAATCTCAACATTTGGTTGATATAATTAATCAAAGTGATTCAGTAGAACAGCCTGATGGAGAAGATAAATTAGGACAACCAATGATTAATCTAGCCTTGATTAGAGATTGGGGAACAGTAGATTTATTTATTTTACCAGGTTTTCGAGAGAGAACTTTTCCAGCAAAAGATGGTAGATTATTAAGTGGCGGGATTCCTATAGATACTGAACAGTCACGTTATGAATCATCCGCTGAAGAAAAACATGTTGATTGGGCAGTACGTTGGTCACATACTCTTGGAGACTGGGATATTGGATTATCTCATTTTTCCGGCACTAGTCGTGATCCACGTTTATTACCTAATTTAGATTCTAATAATTTAGTTTTAGTTCCTTATTACGAACAAATTCAACAGACTGGGATTGATATACAAATAACTAAAGAGGATATGTTGTGGAAATTTGAAGCTATTTCACGTGAAAATCAGGATGAGCGTTTTACTGCTATGACTGGTGGGTTAGAATATACCTTTATAGGAATCTCAGAAAGTGATGCTGATTTAGGTGTTTTGGTGGAATACTCGTTTGATGATCGAGATGAAAGAGCAACAACTCCATTTGAAAATGACGTAATGTTAGGAATGCGTTTGGCTCTTAACGATGTACAAAGTACTGAATTATTAGCTGGTGCTATTTTAAGTGTAGAAAATGATGCTCGTTCTTATTTGCTAGAAGCTAGTCGTAGATTTGGAGACAGCTGGAAAGTAAGTTTAGAAGCCTACTTTTATTCTAATAATGCACCAGTGAATGATTTAATGTACGGTATTAGAAATGAAGATTTTATGCAATTGACATTAGCTTGGTATTTTTAAGTAATCCAATCTTTTACAAGATGAAAAGACCGAGTTTTAATAGTCTCCAATTTTTCTATACTTAATGATATCAATAATGAAGGACGTTTAGTCCTTCATTCACATTTGATTATTTTGGAGGCATAGAAAACGGCATTGGTAAATCAGTTGTAAATGGGTTTGAAGTTACTGGAGTTCCCAATTCTTCTAATATAGAAGTTGTTGGGGTTGCTAATTCTTCTTCAGGTTCTGTAATTGTTATTAGCTCTTCTCGTTTCTTCGCTAAATCATCTACTTTATATTCAGATAATTCATATACCCAGCCAGAAAATTTAGTATTTAAAGATTTTATTTTCTGATGAACGTCAGGTTTTTCATCTGATTTAGAATCATCTTCTTCTTTAGAATCATTTTCTATTGGCAATACAGCTTCTGAGTTAAACTTAGCAGCAAACATAGCATAGTTTTTATCATTCTGTTTAGCTACTTGCATAGTTACTTCCAAACCATCAAAAGTAGTAAATACTGCTGTAGTCTCAGGTTGTAATTCCAATTTACCAATTTCTATAACATCATCAAATTCTAAATTACTTAAAGTTGTAGCGATGTTTTTCAACACATAAGGCATTTTAACTGTACCATTAGTAGGTAAATCAGCTAATTGAAATTCTTCATCATCTGGAGTATCTTTAAAAATTAAAATATTTTCATTAATAGCAACACGACGAATTTTATCATTATTTATATCAATTATTTGTCGTTCTAACCAATCAGTTAATTGCTTTTCTACAGATAATTTTCCTAGAGCCAACCAAACTTGTTTATCATCTGGTTTACGCACATAGATTTCATTACGAGTAGAATCAATTTTAGCAGCTTGACTATTACCAATAATAAGACTGGCTAATGTATCAGAATCTGTTTTTAAAGTTAACAAGATAGATTGTGAATCTTTGGCAGAAACATCATCCACTCCAACTTTAGAATAAAGTTCTGAATTACTAGTCTTGGTTTCCAAAATTGTTAACTCTGTCATAGCTAACAACAAATTATTAACCTTATCTGTTTCCACTGGATAATTATGTTTCTCCTGCATTTGCCAATTCCAACTTTCATCACGTATCATAGTGATAGTTTCGGTATTGGTTTGCACATTGACAGTTTTTACTTGGTCAATAGTTGTTGCTAATTGCGGAAATAGTTTTCCTTTTTTGAGTGGTGTAACTTTGGTTTGAGTAAGTGATACTGCAGCGATAACCACTACTATAGTGACAACAACCAATACACTAAGACTCTTGGTATTCACTTATTGCTCCTTTTAATTATAGTTAAATTTCTATTATTACAAAATCGTCTTTGCCAACACCACAGTCTGGACAAACCCAATCTTCTGAAATATCTTCCCAACGAGTTTTGGAAGCTATTCCTTCATCTGGTAAACCATCAGCTTCATTGTAAATAAAATCACAAGTAACACATTTATAACTCTTATACTCACCTGACATATATAAAATACCTATTTATAAAATTTAAGTTTAAAAAATACGATTATTATTTAATAGCTTTTATTAACTATTTCAATAGAAGGACAATATATTTTCTTAAGTTTAGAAATATTGTTTAATTTAAAATTCCTAAAATATCATTAACATTATTCAGCTTTATATAAGTTAAATTGTTATTTGTTCTATTAATTTGACTAGTTCCAACCTGAATAAAATCAACATTTGCATTTCTAGCGGCAATATAATCGCTGGCAGAATTTCCAACATAAATTGCAGACTCAATTTGCATTCTATGTAAACATTCTAAAATTGGATCTGGATTTGGTTTTTCAGTAATTAATTTGCCAGCTGTATTTTTACTGCCAAAACTTATTACCAAATCTTCTTGAATAAAACTGCCTATTAAATTGTTAACTTGTTGTAGAGTATAAGATGCTTCCATAGCAGGACGACTGGTAACAACTCCAATTTTTACTCCAGATTTTTTTAGAGTTGGAAAAAATTCATCAGAATACAGTTTTTTTTCACTTGTATCAATTAATCCTTGTCCATTAAAATATGGGTTGCCAAGATATATTTCTTGAAAAAAATCTTGCATTGCCACATATTCTGTTGTTTGATCGTCAATTTTTGCAATTTTTTTAGTTTGTAAAATAGTATACCATTGTTCTTGAGGATAATTTTTTGACAATTGAATTAATAACCAAGTCACATTCCAGTCATTATTAGCCCCATAGTCAATACCATCAGAACGCACTAAATCAATATCTAAATCAGTTACTTCAATACCAGTATGATGTTTAACAGTTCTTTTTATAGCTATATCATATGATTTAGAAGTATCAACCAAGGTATCGTCAACATCAAAAATAATGGCTGAGTAAACTTTACCTTGAATTGTAATAGACATTATAAACTGCCTTTAGTTGACGGTATAGAGTTTAACATACGTGGTTCTAAAGCTATTGCCATACGTATTGCTCGACCAAAAGCTTTAAAAATACTTTCTGCAATATGATGGGAATTTTGTCCACGCAAATTATCTATATGCAAAGTTACTAAAGCATGGTTTACGAATCCTTGAAAAAACTCATGAAATAAATCGGTTTCAAATTTACCTATGGAAGCTCGTGGAAAATCTGCATTAAACTCAAGTCCAGGTCGACCGGAAAAATCTAACACTACTCTGGATAAAGATTCATCCAATGGTACATAAGCATGACCATATCGACAGATACCTTTTTTGTCACCAAGTGCTTGTTGAAAAGCTTGACCCAAAGCTATTCCGATGTCTTCTACTGTATGATGGCCGTCAATATGTAAATCACCTTTAGCATGAATATCTAAATCAATAATTCCATGTTTAGCAACTTGTTCCAACATATGTTCTAAAAATGGTATACCAGTGTGAAACTTGCTTTTACCACTACCATCCAAATTTACTTTGACATTTATTTTAGTTTCAAGAGTATTACGTTGAATATTAGCTGAACGTATAGTTGTATTTTCAATTTTAGCTATATTTTCAATTTCTTTTTTTAATTCTGTAATAATCGATTTTGAACCCCTAGTGATTTTCCAAATTTTTTCAATAGATGGATAAACATCTTGTTGTTCAAGAGTTTTAATTGCATTATTTACAATTTCTTTGGTTAATTCAGTTTTCATAATTTATTTTTTGCTTCTTCCCAATAAGCGTTCATTTCTGTTAAAGTTAAATCTGACAAAGAGTTGCCATCTCGTTTAGTTGCATATTCTATATAATTAAATCGTTTAATAACTTTTTTATTGGTTTTTTCTAAAGCGGTTTCAGAATTAATTTCTATAAATCGAGCATAGTTTACTAATGAAAATAATAAGTCTCCAAACTCAGCTTCAATACCATTATTTTCTTGTAAAGCTTGTTTAAATTCATCCAATTCTTCTTCTATTTTTTCCCAAACTTGTTTTTTATCCTTCCAATCAAAACCTACTCCATTTAGTTTCTCTTGGATTCTCTGAGCTTTAATTAAAGCTGGTAATGATTTAGGGACTCCAGCAAGTACACCATTATTTTTTTCTTGTAGTTTTAATAATTCCCAACTCTTTTTAACTGTTTCTGCATCAGTTATATTAGAATCACCAAAAACATGAGGATGACGGGAAATTAGTTTATCACATACACCATTCATTACATCAGATAGATCAAAAGCTTCCTGTTCTTTGGCAATTTTAGAATAAAATACAATATGTAGCATTAAATCACCTAATTCCTCTTTAATGGCAACCAAGTCACCATCCAAGACAGCATCAGATAATTCATAAGTCTCTTCAATAGTTAAATGTCGTAATGATTCTAAAGTTTGTTTTTTATCCCAAGGGCATTTAGTACGTAATTCATTCATAATGCTAAGTAAATTGCGTAAACTATCAGCATATTTTTTATCATCTGGATTCATTTTTATAAACCAATATTATTTTTATACATTTTGATTTGTATGCATTTGTTTTAATTGTAACATATTAGCTATTTAAATATAGTATTTCTCAATATCTTCATTATACTTTCCTAGATTATAATGTGAAGATTACATCTGTATTCTATGGTCAATTTATAGATTTGTATAGAACCTTAAAATACTATATTATAATAAAAATTCAATATAAAAATCTTATTTACTTATATAAATTATGGATATAGTTACATTAATATTATTTGCATTAGGTTTTATTTTATTATCTTATGGAGCTAACATGTTAGTTCGAGGTTCCGAAAATTTAGCAACTACAATGGGAATTTCTCCATTAGTTGTTGGTCTTACCATAGTGGCTTTTGGAACTAGTGCCCCAGAATTATCTGTTAATATGCAAGCAGCTTGGACTGGAAAACCGGATTTAGCAGTAGGTAACATTGTAGGTAGTAATATCCTAAATATTTTATTAATTTTAGGAATTGGAGCAGTGATAGCACCGTTAGGAGTACATCGACGTTTAGTAAAAGTTGAAATTCCTTTGATGATAGGAGCTTCAATATTATTATTAATACTATCTTTGGATGGTATTCTTAATCATTGGGATGGATTGATTTTAGCATCTGGAATAGTTGGTTATATTATTTATTCAATCAAAACTTGTCATGAACTAAAAAATCCGGATGAAATATGCCCTCCACCAGAACCAGATAAAAATACTAAAAAGATATGGTTACAACTGCTATTTATTGCTGTTGGATTAGGATTATTAGTAATCGGTTCTCAGTGGTTAGTTAATGGTGCAATAATGGTAGCTAAGTATTATGGTATCAGTGAATTAGTGATCGGTTTAACCATTGTATCCATTGGAACTTCTTTGCCAGAAATTGCTACAGTTATAGTTGCAAGCAGACGTGGGCAACAAGAAATTGTTGTTGGTAATGTGATTGGTAGTAACTTATTTAATATTTTGTTAGTTCTTGGTTTTACCAGTTTAATAGCTCCAAATGGTATTGCAGTTCCTAGTGCAGCAATCGTATTTGATATGCCGATTATGATTGCAGTGGCTGTAGCATGTTTACCAATTTTCTTTACTGGCTATTTAATTGAACGTTGGGAAGGAATTTTATTCTTGTTCTACTATTTTATATATAGTTTATATTTATTTTTAAATGTGACTAACCATAGTATGTTATCAGCATTTAATAATGTTATGTTTTGGTTTGTAATACCTATTACTATCATAACCTTAATTGCTTTTGTGTGGGAATCTGTTAAGAATAAGTAATTTTTTAATTAACTTCAATACCCTCGCCAATGTCAAAATGTTTTGGGAATGAGGTACGATTTCCCGAAATCCTGATATTACTTAGGTTTCGGGAAATTCGCTATGCTCCATTCCCGAAACAACCATCAAATTATTGTAACTTATCAGGTATTTAGGTTAAAAACTAACCTCTATTTTTAATAGCCATTACTTCTATAATTTTACCACCAACTTCATCAGATACTTCAAGAATTTGTTGTAATTCATTTAATAATTCTTTTTCGCTATCTTCAACAACTCCATCAGCAAATGCAATATCAACGGCACAAGAAAAAGCAGTCTCCCGCAATTCGTCTGGCAAACTACTTTTAGCAACAGCTACTAAACCGCCAACTTGTTCATTTTGTAAGATAGTAACCAATTTTTTCAACATGTCAGAAAGTTGTTTTTCTTTAATATCATCAAACATTCTCATTTGCAACATATAAGCAAAAATACCCTTAACTTCTGATTCATCAATATTACCATCAGATGCTGAAGTTGCTAATGCAATTGCTAAAAAAGCTTCTTGTTTAGTAAAGGTATCGGATGAAGATGGTGTATTACCAGCTGAAAACCAACCCATATTTTAATTCTCCATTTGTAATAGAACTTTAATAATTCCAGGTTGTTGCATATATCCAAATGCTTGCAACGCCTGAGAAAGAGGAAATTTATCAGTAATTAGTACACTAGGATTGACCAGCTTATCTTCTAATAAGCGTAAAGCTGGAGCAAAAGAACCACATCTTGAACCTACCATAGTAATTTCATTTACCACTATACTAGAAAAGTTAGCCGCCATATCCTTGTAAGTACTTTTCAAAACTATTATACCACGAGGTCGAACTGCTTTAATAGCTAAAGCAAAACCTGTTTCAGAACCAGTTGCTTCAATTATTATGTCAAAACTATGTTGTTCAATATCTTGTTCTACAATCCAAGCAATTTTATTCAATAATTGTTGTTGTTTTTGATAACGAGCAACTACTTGTAAATTACAACCAGTTAATACTAAGGTTTGAGCTATTAATTGGCCTAAACGTCCAGCTCCTATAATCAAAACTTTATCATTAGGACGGATTGCTACTTGTTGTTGGATTTGTAAAGCGGCTGCTAGAGGTTCAGTAAAAACTGCATCTTCATTGGAGATACAATCTGGTACTGGGATTAGATTTTTTAAAGGCAAACATAAATATTCCGCAAAAGCACCATTATGGTCAATGATGCCTAGTACATTTCTATATTTACAATGGGTTGGATGATTGCGTAAACAGTTAGCACATTTACCACAAGTAACATTGATTTCTCCAACCACCCGTTCACCAATCCTTTCAGGAGCATTATCTGCTTTTACAATTTCTCCCACAAATTCATGACCTAAAATTCCGGTATAAGGATAATAACCTTGAATTAATTGTAAATCTGTAGCACAAATTCCGGCTAACAAAACTTTCACTAAAGCTTCATCATTACTTGGTATAGGGATTTTAACATCAGTCCTATAACTTAATTTTCCATCTTGTAACCAGATTGCTTGCATTGGACTATTTTATATCAAATCCCATTTCATGTAATTCTTGCATTACTGGAATCTGAGCTTCAAAAAGTTTTAGTTCTTTGTCATATAAACTTAATTTTAAAGGGTTTAATTGATTTTTAGTTTCTGTTAACAGTAATGATGCTTCATCAAATTGTTTATTGATCATTAACCATTTAATAATTTTTAGGCGTAAATGTATAGATTCTTTTAATGCTAATGCCTGTTTTCCTGCTTTAATTGCTAACTCATAATGCTTTTCTGATAAATGAAAAAGTGCATAACGATAATAAAAATTAGCTTGATAAAGCCTATTATTTGGGTTATTTATTAATGCTTTAAATAATTTATCAATTGTAATTGATTTTATTGAACAATAACCTTTTTCTCGTTTTTTTATGATTAATGTTAATAATGTTAATGTAACATGGTCATATTTACTTTTTTTAGCGTGTTGAATAATTTTTTCCATATCAGGCATTTCAACTTGATTAGAGCTGCAAGATAAATTAATTAAATATAAATAAGGTGCATTTAATTTAGGAAAGTTTTCTATCATATTTTTAGCATATTTCTCGGCGATTTTATATTCTTGTATGTTTTGAAAAACGACGATTCCTTGAGCCTGTGCTGCTGGAGAATATGGATGTTGTTGACTCCATAAAACAGCTTGTTTAAATTGATTTCCCCATAAATCAGTTTGTGACCAAGTTAACAGTGGAAATAATAAAAATAATAGCAAACTTAAACTAAAAGTGATTTTTCGTAGGAAAGGGTTAACAATATGGTCAAATAGTTTTACAAAAATATAAACAATAAAAAAAATAATTCCTAACATTGGCAAATAATTACGATGTTCAAAGTAAAGCATTAAACCAATAAAACTAGATTCTAAAATATGTCCTGCAAAAAAGAACAATATACCAAAAGATAAAATAGGTAATTTTTTTCTTACCATAATTGCAGTAGTAAGTAATATACCAAGGAAAATAATAGCAAATATAGTTGTAAGTGGTTCTAATAAACTATGAGAAATTGAAAAATCGTCATGAAATAACCCAAAATTATTAACTTTAAACAATAGGATTTTAGCAATATAATCAGTAAGGATTCTTGATTGTGTAAGCAATCGTTCTTCCATCGTAAAGTCACGAATCTGATAAGCCTGCAATAGATTATCAATATTGAAGACAAAATATAGACTAAGTAGAACTAGTGGGAAATATATAAAAATACTGGTCCAAATTGAGAACCAACTTGGTTTTGGTAAATTTCGTAATATGGTTATTTCTAGGACGATAATATATAAAACTAATAATATACCATTCTCTTTACTTAATGTTGCTAATATTCCACAAACTCCAACCCCAATAGAAATCCAAAAAAGTCCTAATTTTAATTTTTCCTTTGCTAACAGTTGGCGACCATGTAGATAGGTTAAAATTCCAATTAATGTGAAGAAGGTTGATAGTTGAGTCATACGTTGAATCACGTATAACACTGTAGATACTTGCAGAGGATGTAATAACCAAATTGAAGATGTTAGTAATGCTAATAATAGACAACGTTTTTCAGGTAATGCAATGAGGCGAGTTAAAATGAGAATTAACCAGAAGATGAGACACCCATTTAGCAAATGAATCATCAAGTTGACATACTTAAAATCCCAAGGATAGGAGGGCCAACTATTTGATTGTAATACAAAGGTAAGTAATGAAATAGGCCTGCCAAGAGAACTAGATTTACCTTCAGTAATAAATTTTATACTAGAATTTAAATTATTTATTTCTTCAATATTATCTAGTCTTTGAAGATTTGATATATCATCAAAGATAAAGACACCGGATAAACCTTGCCAATAAATCCAAGCTATACTTATTAAAATAAAAACAAATAAGCTACTAATAATAAATTTATTTATTTTAAACATTATGTATTTGTAATTTAAGTAATTTTAAAATGTGAGGAAATATTAGAATTTTCAATATGAAAATATTTACCATATCGATAGTATTTTAATAAAAAAATTATTTTTTAATTACATATCATATTGCTAGGCTAGATGATTATTGGGTAGTCCTAAAATAAGTAGTGGTAGCAACTTAAAATTATAGTTAAATTAATACTTTAAAATATCTATCACTACTTTATTTAGGACTACCAAATATTGGAATTAATATCATGAATTTACAAGATTTTTTGTTATATAAAAAATATAAAAAAACCCATTATTTACAAATGGGTTTTTTTATTTAATAACTTAAAAATATAGGTTAAATTATTTTAAATTGATCTGCAAGGCTTAGGAAGATATTTATTCTCAACAGTAGTGCCTGTACCACCTGTACCACCTTTACAATCCCATCTAGCAGTTGTCTCGGTTCCATGAATTTTATAGATCCAAATTATTTCTTCAAAGCCAATTGGAAATCCTTTAAGCTTTGCTGTAACTTGTGCTTCGTCAGTACTTGCTCCTGGTAGCTTATATGCCATTGATTCAACATAACTTCCCACTGTAACAACACTTTCTAAACTATCCCAGACAGGTAATGATGGATATTTACCTGCATCAGCATAGAACGTACCAAGCTCTGTCTTAGCACCTGAGAATAATTGACTAGCTTCAGCCACTTTTGCTTTCTTAATATAGTCGTTGTAAGCTGGAATAGCAACAGCTGCTAAAATACCGATAATCGCAACTACGATCATCAACTCAATAAGAGTAAAACCCAATTGTTTACGAGACATAACATTCCTCCTAAAGGAATAATTTAAATTTAAGAATAAACTACTTTGAAAAATCTAAAGTATTTAAACTCTGAGTTTTATTAAACCCAAAGTTTAGTTCTAGTTCCATTATATAACAAATATCATACCATATCTTAATGCATTGATTTACATAAATTTATTAAAAATGATCATTAAAAATGTGCTGAGAATCAGCATATATTAATGCAACAAATTATAAAATAACTTATTTTTTACTTGTATATCATACATTTATATAGATGTGTTGAAAATCAGCAGGTGGTGTTGAGTTTCAGCATGTTTTAAAAAAATATTATATAATAAATTGATTTTTAAGTGTTTTAGTGAAATAAATTACTTTGGTAAAATCCTTTTTACAGGTTTACTGCGTAGTCGATAAAGAGCGACCTCACCAAATACATTTGGCAATAAACGCATAGACCAACTGGTACAATGTTTAGTATCAACTACTGCACGTTGTAATACTTCAATATCAAGTTGATAACATAGTTTTTCAAAGTCTCGTAAGGTGCAAAGATGGATATTACCAGTTTCATACCATTTGCTAGGCAAGGCTCTGGATATAGGCATAACACCACCAAAAAACAAGGATGATCTAGCTCTCCAATGACCAAAATTAGGAAATGTTACAATACCTTGCCTACCAACTCGTAACATTTCCATTAATAATATATCTGGTTGTAAAATAGTTTGGATCGCTTGAGTCATTACAACGTAATCAAAACTATCATCACGAAAATCAGATAATCCCTGATTTAAATCAGTATGAATTACATTAACTCCAGTTTTAACACATGATACGATATTATCATCATCAATTTCTAATCCATATCCAGTTACTGAGCGAGCATCACGCAGATGTGTCAATAGAGTTCCATCACCACAACCTAAATCTAAAACATGTGAATCTTCGTTAATCCATTCACTAATCAATGCTAAATCAGTACGTAATTCCATTATTCACCCGATATATTTTGCATGTATGTTTTAAAAACTTGGATAAAATGTGGGATTGGCATCAGAAACGCATCATGACCATCATGAGAAGTAACTTCTGCATAACTAACATCTTTTTTGTTATTTAACAATGCATTAACTATCTCTCGTGATCTAGCTGATGAAAACCGCCAATCACTAGTAAAAGAAATTACCAAAAATTTAGCCATAACATTAGCTAAAGCTTTGGCAAGATCATTATTATGTTCTTTAGCTGGGTCAAAATAATCAAGAGCTTTAGTCATTAATAAATAAGTGTTAGCATCAAATTGATCTACAAATGCACGACCTTGATAACGTAAATAACTTTCAACCTGAAATTCAACATCAAAACCAAAGTTTAATTTGCCTTTTCGTAATTCACGTCCAAATTTTTTCCGCATAGCAACATCAGATAAATAAGTAATATGCCCTAACATACGAGCTAACATTAAACCTCGTTCTGGTACAATATTATGTTGATAATAATGTCCTTCATGAAAATCAGGATCACTTAAAATTGCTTGGCGAGCAACCTCGTTAAATGCAATATTTTGAGCGGTTAGTTTTGGAGCAGCGGCAACAATAACACAATATTTTAAATGTTTAGGATAATCTATAGCCCATTGTAAAGCTTGCATACCACCTAAACTACCACCAATTACAGCTAACCATTGGGAAATTCCCAACATATCACTTAAACGGGCTTGACTTTTTACCCAATCATGCACGGTAACAATAGGAAAATCTGGACCATAAGGTTTGTCAGTATCTGGATTTATGCTAGTAGGACCTGTTGAACCTTTACAACCACCTAAATTATTTGGGCATACAACAAAAAATCGATTGGTATCAATTGGTTTTCCAGGACCAATACAAACTTCCCACCAACCTGGTTTTTTATCCTGCATGCTGTAGTAACCAGCAGCATGATGATCACTACTTAAAGCATGGCAAATTAAAATAGCATTAGAATGGTCTTTATTTAATGTGCCATAGGTCTCATATATTAGCTCATAACTTGATAATGAACGTCCACAGTCTAAAGATAATGGAGTTTTGTCAAATTTATAAGTTTGTGATGTTACTAATCCTACGCAATCTGGAGGTAATATGTCAGGCATAGAACTATTCCTATATAATGTAGTTATTTCATTTCAATATAATATTGAATGAACAACTAAAAAAAATATTCTCGAAATATATTAAATTTATCTAAATAAATTAGAATGGACGATTTTTTGTGGCGAGCTTTACTAGGTGGTTTGGGCGTAGCATTAGTTACTGGACCATTGGGTTGTTTTATTGTATGGCGACGTATGGCGTACTTTGGTGATACTCTAGCACATTCTGCATTACTTGGTATTGCCATTGGTTTTTTATTCCAATTAGCTTTTAACTTTCAATTATCCCTAAACACTTTATTGATGTTTAGCACTCTATTAGTTTGTGTTGCAATTGCCTTATTATTAGTAATATTACAGTCTCAAAAACGACTTGCCACTGATACTTTATTGGGTATATTAGCACATAGTACTCTATCATTGGGACTAGTAGCCGTGGCTTTTTTACAAAGTAAAGGATTACGAATTGATTTATTTACTTATTTGTTTGGTGATTTATTAGCAGTAACTTCTACTGATTTATATTGGATTTATGGTGGCGGAATTTTGATTTTATTAGGGATTAGCTTTCTTTGGCAATCTTTATTGGCAATTACTATTCATGAAGAACTAGCTCAAGTAGAAGGAATACCAATAGTTAAAATACGTTTATTTTTTATGTTATTGGTTGCTCTTGTAATTGCTATTGCTATGAAAATAGTTGGAATTTTATTAATAACTTCTATGTTGATTATTCCTCCAGCCACTGCCAGACATTTTGCTAAAACTCCAGAACAAATGGCGATGTTATCTAGTTTAATAGGTTGTATTGCTGTTGGATTAGGTTTATATATGTCGTGGCATTGGGACACTCCTACTGGACCTTCGGTAGTTGTTGCAACTACAATACTGTTTAGTTTAACTTTTTTATTTAAACGTGGTTAATTAATCAATGGTTCGGATAGTTTGGAAGGGCACTGGGCTTGGACTATAATGAAATTTACAAATATACTCAAATATCAGTAAGTTACACCAAATCGACAAAATATCTAACTAATTGATATTTAATATTTTTTTAGTTTTTCTTCATAGTCCAAGCCCAGTTCAGTCAATTAAATAGTATGAGAATGTGTTGAAATTGTTTTAAAAACAGGGGTAAATTAATATGCCAAATAATTATGATAATTTTGTGAAAGCTTATAATAATTTTGATAGTCGGCCTTTAAGTAGTAAATGGGGAAAGGAATTTTATGTTGATGACTTTACTAATGGATGTGGTAAATGAAATTACAACTACGATTCGGATTACTGATAGATTTAAGAAAATGTTGGTGATTGGGCATCGTGGTTGTGGTAAGTCAACTATTTTGAATATGGTTGCTGAGGATTTACAAGAAGAATATCATGTGGTGGCTTTTTCGGCTGCGGATGTGATTAATATGATGGATGTGGAAGTGGTGGATATTTTGTTGGGGACTTATTTGCAAGTTTTGGAGTCAGTTAAGGAACAAAAATGGTTTACTGATATGCTTTTAAAACCATTTAATAGTATGATGAGTTTTTTAAAACAGGAAATCAATATAGAAAGTTTTAATTTAGCAGGAATTTCTTTGAAATTTAAAGTAGAAGAAGATTCTCGTGGCAAGATTAGGAAAGGATTACGTAATGAAATTGATGTTTTGCAAAATAACATATCTAATGCTTGCATTAATATTCAGAAAAAAATGGACAAAGATATTCTGATTATAATTGACGATCTTGATAAGTTAGAAACTGATTTTGCAGAACGAATTTTTTATAATAATCCTGAATTACTTATTTTGCCACAGGCTAAAATTATTTATACTTTTCCGTTGGATACTTATTATTGTAGTGATTTTATTAAAATTAGGGGTCGGTATGAAGACCAGTTTATTTCTCTAGTTGATATTAAAGATTTTACAGGTCAAAATTTGGAAAATTCACAGCAAGCTTTGATTAACTGGAGTTTCGCCAAAATTTCATGATGTTCACGGACATCCATGATCCTAAGAACTAATCAATTTTTTAGCGA
>JQIA01000472.1_pt1 | contig 20253 bp, 21 predicted proteins | sample 811431 | NCBI WGS metagenome assembly JQIA01 (sample SAMN02998118, study PRJNA258478) | marine sediment metagenome | biome: marine; feature: seafloor; material: sediment; isolation source: oil-polluted sediment collected from 3 locations (0.5 km, 0.7 km and 0.9 km)... | place: USA: Gulf of Mexico ...
AAGCATTATAGTTTTCACTCGCCTGTTTTAACACCTCATCACCATTTAAAGACATCATCGCTTCAATCATTTTTTGATCATTTTTGTGCTTCACCCATTCAACGGCTCCGGGGCCAAAACCAACGGGTGTGAAGCCAAAATTATCACCGTAATGAGTCATATCTGTTGAGCCGATTATTTTAATATTCGTGCCCGATTTTTTCGCTACAGTCACAACGGTTTGCCCAATTTCTATCGATAATTTTTTTAACGGAGCGCCGATAACAATAATTTTTGTATTTGGGAAAAAATACTTAATAAAGGGGAGTTGCAGCTCAATGGTATTATCAGGTTTAAAAGACGAAGCAGTTTCTATATTTAATTCAAGCCTTTTTATAAGTTCTTCAGAAAAGTCATTATCAATCTCCAGATTCCCAAAAGGTGTTTCTAAAATACAATTTGTTAGAATCGTAGCAGGGGATAATCCATGAAGATGTTTTCCGAACAAAACTATTACATCAACATGATCTTCACTTTTCAAGTACTTAATCACATTACAGGCTATTTTACCTGAAAAATACCAGCCGGCATGAGGTGAAATGCAGGCTGAATACTCTTTAGCAGGTGGTATTATAAAATCTGATGATCTGGTAAATTGATCAATTTGTTTTTCACACTCTTTAGCTGTTTCCGGATACCATGCTCCTGCAAAATCCATTTTTTTTATATCCATAATCGTCACCATACAAAGTATTGATTTTTAATAAAACATAAGATTAAAGTAAATCGTTAATTCACAATTGTTTAATACAGTTAAAGAGATACAATTTTCGCAAGAAAGACATCTATAATACATATCAGAAAACCATTTAAAAAATAAATACAAAATTATTATTTTATGACCAATAAAGCGCTATATCAAACTTTTATTTTTCTTCGCCCACAGAACAAACAAATAATAAAATTGGTGCTGGCATCGTTGCGGTTGGAATTATAGAAACCCGTTTTTTCGAGAACAGTCCTGACATAGGAACTCGTATAGGATATTCAGTCGGTTTATTTTAGCATCTATTATTAAAAGCCAATCCCCTGAATAAACATTTTTGTTAACTCAATTGAAGTCTCATGACAAAATATTGTTCCATCTTGCCTTACACCTCGAATGTTACCATCATACAAAAACGCCTCGACCAAGTAATGACCTACGCCATTTCTATCATTAAGGTTTTCTGACTGCTGTTTATCAAAAGGAGATGCTTTTACTAGCTTTCCTTCATCTCTTAATTTTTTTATAAAATTTAAAATTCGGCCAAGACGCAGCAAGGTCACGGATTCTAAACGGCTGGTTGTATCAGATATTGGAATAACAGATGACCGCATTAAACCTAATGTTTCTGGAAGAAGTCCTTTGGCTTTGGTCCGCTCAAATTCGAGGCTTCCCGGAGCAGGATAAAAAATTGAAACGCCTGCCACCACATCAAGTTGATAAAGGTAAATAAGATCTTGTATAGTTTCGTGTGCATTTTGTCCGGGTGTGCCAGCTATAATATAACAAACGACATCCATGCCACATTGTTTAGCTGTTATTACTAATTTTTCGACCGATTCTCTCACATCCGCACGTTTAAATCGTTTCAATTGTTTTTGGGATGTTGTGCATAACGAGAGGTTGATAACTTTGAATCCCGCCTCTTTCATTTCCACCAACATTTTCTCATCAAGGGTTGGAGGATAAAGTCCATTCATTGCTCTCAACTCAAGATTAATGTGCGAGTAGTTTATCTTGAGTTTATTTAGAAGGCAATAAAACCATTCTTTATCAAGAGTTAGATTCTCATCTTCAAAATCAATAAACCTGACACCGTAATCATCAATCGATTTTTTTATTTCAGAAAAAACTGACTCGACAGATCTTTTACGGTATTTCGAATTTGGAGATGCAACGCAACAGTATGAACATTTCATAGGACAACCGCGACTGCCTAAAACTACTGTACTCCCCCCAGACTTTCTACCATAAAATTTGTTGTTTACAAGATCCATCGCAGGTAAAGGCAAGTCATCCAGATTATCAATAAAAGTTATTGGATTCAATTGAACAACGCCATATTTATCCCGATAGACCAACCCCTTGATAGTATCAATGGGTTCTTTATTTATAAGAGCTAAGGCCAGCTGGACAAATGCAATTTCACCCTCTCCACGAATAATATAATCAATAACCGGGTTTACCATAACCTTTTCAGGCATAGCTGTAGGATGGTGTCCCCCGAAAACAATTTGACTATTTGGCAGTTTTTCTTTTACAAGGTTTGCTATTTCATAAGCCTCATCACTGTATGCTGTAAACAGAGAAGACACCCCAACAAGATTCGCCCCCGATTTTGATATTAAATTACCTAAATGTTCCAGGCTGTAACCGTAATACCGATAGTGATGAAAAAGTGAAAAAGGGGATATATCTTCAGAGGGAAATAGATTTTTCAAATATGCCATTTCCCGAGGCATATCGATTATTTTTGATTTAGAAGTCGAAAGAGCATCAATGAGTTCAACGTCAAAGTCTGCTTTTCTTAAAGATGCCGCTATAGAGATTAAACCATATGGAACAGATCTTTTTGCGGTGAAGTAGAAATCTTTTACAGGAGGTTGGATTAATAAAATTTTCATTATCGTTATACTTTACCAAACAAACACAAAAAGGGAACAGAATAAATCTGTTCCCTTGAAGAGTTCGAATAGTATATCGTAAATTCTAACGTTTTGAAAATTGGAAACGTGCTCTTGCACCTTTCTGGCCGTACTTCTTTCTTTCTTTTACTCTGGAATCACGAGTAATAAACCCTGCTTTTTTCAATACTGATCTTGTTTCCGGATCTGCCTGAAGTAGAGCTTTCGTAATACCATGTCTAACAGCACCAGCCTGACCCATAATTCCGCCACCTTTCACAGTAACTTTAATATCGTATGTTTCCAAAGCATCTATCAGTGATAACGGCTCTGTAAGAACAAGCATCGCTGAAGGGCTGAAATATTCATTAGCAGGCTTATCGTTAATTACAATCTGTCCACTTCCTGCTGCAAGCCATGTTCTTGCTACACCATTTTTACGTTTTCCGGTTGCGTAATATGAGTTTTCCATTTATTTCCTCAGTAATAAAAAATCCAGTTTTAAACTAATCTATACTTCAAGAACTTCTGGCTTCTGTGAAGCATGTGGGTGGTCTGTCCCAGCATATACATGAAGTTTCTTATTAAGAACAGATCCAAGCCTATTCTTCGGTAACATACCTTTAACGGCTTTTCTAATTAATTCTTCAGGACGCTTTTTTAATAAATCTCCAGCTGTAATTTCCTTAATACCACCCATGTATCCGCTATGACGGTAGTATTTTTTATCAGCAAGCTTATTTCCTGTCAGAACTATCTTGTCCGCATTGATAACAATCACCCAATCACCGGTATCTGAATGTGGTGTGTACATCGGATTATGTTTCCCACGGATTCTAGCTGCAATCTTAGTAGCAATACGTCCAAGGACCTGGCCTTCAGCATCTATCACACACCAGTTTTCTTCATTGTCAGATCGTTTTGCACTATATGTATATTTTTTCACTTTTACACTCCTGATCAAATTTTCAAACAAATAACTAGGAAGTTATAATCGAATTAACAACCCCTGTCAAGTATTATTATGCCCAATGAAAAAGGCTCGGACTTTGATGATCTCCGTTAAACTATACAGACATTGTACAGAGAAGGCAATTAACACCTTTCCAGACAAGAATCAAGATATTTCCGTATAAGGATAGAATAAACTTTATAAACTTATAGCCTTATCGTCCTTCGGATCATAGGCATCCTTACCGGTTGCGTCTGTTATCTTCTTTGGTTTCCTTGAAGTTTTACAGGTAACTTCGGCATTTAAAATACCGCCACTTTCCACTATGAGATCCTTACAGACAACACGACCGGCACAATAACCCGTCGAGAGGATAATGAGTTCTTCAGATGCTTCAAGCTCACCTTCAAACATTCCCCCAATAGTGATACCTGAAACTTTCACATCACAATAAACAGAACCTTCCTCAGCTATAACGACAGTTTCACCGTTAATCACACCTTTAATTGTACCTTTAATTACTAATTGACCTTTACTTGAAATTGTACCATCAACAACAATATCCCGATCAATAATTGACAGATTTTTAGATTTGCTCATCCTGACCTGTTCTCCTTATATCGCTTTCAGGCAAATAATTTATTGTAATCGAACCCATCATTTCCCCATATCTTGAAACATCTAAACGGGTAAAAGGTGTTTTCTCTCCACCAACAACTATTTCTAACGGCTTACCAATTTTCAATATCGAATTTTCATCTCCAGCTCCAGACAGAGCCACGTCAATACCTGTATTATTATCAACGTTTGAAATAATATCAACAAGTTCTATGGTCATATCTTTTTTTGAAGAGTCAAAACTTATTCTGCCACCATTTTCGAGGCATCGCAATCCCCGGTCACCATTTTTTATTATCAGGTAATCCAGAACTGGTGGGTTAACGACTACATACAACTTACCAAGGACAGCCTTTTTACTTGAGGTAACAATCTGATATCTCTTACCTTTTTTATTAAGTGAGTAGCTTGGCCACAAATCTTTAGCAGTATTAATACTAAACCCCCTGTCCTCACCGGTGTTAACAGAAGAATTACCCACATACCCTTTAAAATTAACAACGAATTCTGAAGAGTCCCATTCGGTTGCAATAACATCTTCAACCTCAAATACATCACCACTCGTAAGGTTTACAACACCATAGTTATCTAATATGAAATTCTCTCCGTTAACTTTCACTTTATATATTAAAAAGGAACCGCCTTTTTTTTCAACAACAGTATAATTGCCCTTGTTACCCGCAGCCCCGCCATTAAGACTAACATAAACATCACCACAGGGATAGTGATCCTTTTTAACAATAATTCTGGTCGGTTTATTTATAACAATAGATTTCCCACTATCATTCACGGAGCCCAAACCGACAATGTCAGCACTTAATCCTCTTTCATAATTTGCTTCAATATGCATTATCTCGATACTGTCAGAGGGGTTAATGGAAAGTGTCTGCCCGGCTTTTACAACAACTGGCAGAGAATTATTAACTGCCAGAACAAGGTATTTCAAATCCGGTTTATCAAGATTAACAGCTGGAAATTCCGGAATCACACCGAATTTTTCCATAAATGCATTGATCGCAAAGACATGATGCCTGATCTTCAATTCCAACGGGAGAGATTTGCTCGTCTCAACACCAAATGCAGGGATCCCGCATTTAGTCAAAGCATAATAGGTTGCTGATTTTCTCTGGACCTTGTGTATCGTTGTTAATGAACCTGTATCATGGTTATTAAAATGAAATAAATAGTCCTTTTTTTTAATTTTTTTATTTATCTTCTCAACAACCTCACGTCCTATATCACCTAGCATTAAGGTTTTTTTACCTTTTATTTCGAAGATTTCATAGTCAGCAATAATGGACTGACCATAACGTTTTGGATTACGCTGGTCACTTTCCCATTTATCTGAATAAAAGCCTGAGCCATCATGCAAATTTAAAAGGCAATCACTATCAGCAATCAGATCTTTTAAAATGGCAACGACCTTTGTTTCGTAGTTGGCCCAGTTATCATCAGCAAACTTTCTATTCATATCTTCATTTACCTGTCGTTGGTTTAACAGGATAGAATGAAAATTTGCACGCGGGACAACTATCAGATTCCCCTTAACCAAAGACATGTCCGCATAAGAATCGGCCGAAAGAAAGCCACCGGGTTCATCTCCCTGAATACCGCCTATCAACAAAATTGTCTTACCAGGTTCCTTCCCATAAACTCTATAGACACTCAACTCATAATCCGTACCTTCAAAAAAAACATTGTGGATGTTTTTCGCTTCAGCAAACGAGAGAAAGCAGATCAAAATAAAACTGAGGCAACAAATGCTAATTCGCATTTTCTGAAGCTCCTTCAACTACCTTGTTTTTTAGAGGTTCCGTCTTTTCTTTTTTTAAATCTACTGGGGCTGGGGTTTTAATTACCTGTTTTTTCTCTGTTTCTTTTTTATTAGATGATTTTTTTACAGACTCATCGATTGACTGGTCCTCTGTCCTAGGTGTCTTTATGCCAGTTGCTGTCTTTGTGGTCGAATCTTCTGTTTTTTTAACTGTGTTTTTTTTGTCCGTAACCGTTGGTTTTTTCTTAATAATTTTCATTTTTATAGGGTATGACGTCTCAACAACCTTCAGACTTTCTCCTGAAGAATCTGCTGGTTTTGAATATACAAAAACAGTGGCATTTTTATATTCTCCCTCAAAGTTATTTTTAAATTTAAAATTCATACTCTTAAAATGGTTGATTGAGAAAAAACGCCCTCTTTTATAGATTGATGGTTCTTCATCCTTAAGTAGCACAGGTGGTAAGACCAACCAGTCCTGTTGTTTACCAGACTCTGGTTTCAAAATAACAAAAACATACCCTGAAATTCTTTTTACCTTGCTTAAATTCCGTATATGAAATTTAATTTTTGTATATTTACTATCTGCCACCCTTGTCATGGTGAATGCTTCCACCCCAACACTAACTTTCTCTATGGTAGGCTTTGGCTTTTTTTCAACTTTCTGGGGTTTTGTTTTTTTCTTTTTCTCTTCACTGACATCAGATGTTGTATCAGTTGTGATTATATTTTCTTTTTGCTCAAAAAAAAGTTTCGCATTTAGCAGCTCTCTTTCATCGGTTGCTTTACGAAGTTCTTTATCAGCTTTTTCAACCGCCAGCTTCAACGATTTCTTTTCCATACTCGATTTATAATAAAGAACCGTCATGCATATAGAAAAAAGAATTGCTGTTGCAAGGGCAACTAATATTGATATAACAAGACCTTTATACCTTTTTACAGCAATCGTTTTCCCATCATCACTGACAAACAGTAACTGCCAGTTCCGTGATTGTTTAAAAGGATTTGGTACTGAATATTTATTTAACTCTTTTTCCAGATCTCTTGAATAATCTTCCATCGTTTATCCTCATTTACCAATACGAGAACTTTTGATCCTTCTGCAGAATAGCCACTTGATTCATATTGCTGCTGAAATTTCACAAGGATCTTTTCGTTTTCGTGTTTGAAACTCAAATTAGAAATCTTCACATCAATGTATTTATACGTTTTATTCAAATACTTCTTTCGATCAACCCATTGTACTTTATCCATGCCTGAAGAATAAAAATCGGGAGAATAAAACTTTGCATACTCATCGATATTTCCCGTTCCCCAGTCTTCCACCCATTTTTCAACAACATTTTTTAAATCATTATTAATTCGTTCAATTTTTAAAATTTCAAAATCATTGGATAACTTAACCACTGTTGCCAGAAAATGCTCGCCATCCTGCGGTTTCTTTTTATTCTTATCTTCTGCGGAATGAATAAATTTATATTTCTCGCCCCTTATTTTATAAGCTCCATCTTCCACAGAGATATACAGTTTTTTTATTCCAAGGCGTCTCTGAATCGTTTCAAACTCAATAAGTTCCTCAAACAAAACAACATATAAATCACCATCTCTGTATATAGATTTTTCCTTAATCTTAATTTCAAAGTTACTATCAACTGTTTTTTTAAGCTTTTGCCACTTGCTCCACCAACTTATATCAGGAACATAATCCGGAGAATAATGTGATAAATATTTGTGGTATGTATTTGTTTGTAGCGATTGACCCCAGTCAGATAAAAGGTTGTTAATCGCATTAATACTTTCTACATTTTGTTTCACATCAACATATTCTATTCTATTAAGAAACACTATCGGAGTGTAATCAAGTGATATCCGATCTTCTATTTTTTTAATATTTAAGTTTTCAAGAGCAATGCAACCATTTGAATCACGAGGCTTCAATATTTTATCGGTTCCATGCAGCCAAATTGAATACCCTGTCCGACCGACTTCTTTGTCTATCTGGTTTGGATAATCTACGGGAAAAGCACCTGCACCATATACGGGAGAAAGATCCTTTTCAAAATACCGGCCCGTAAAAAAATATACGCCTTCAGGTGTTTTCTGATCTCCGGATTTATTTTTTCTGCCGGTCAATTTGCCCGTTGAACATTTCATTTTATTTTCAAGGTTATATGTCCCATCGTATTTATATATGAAAAGTGTTTGCGTTGCCTTTTCAACAATCAAAGTAATATCACCTTTTTTCGCCATGGATACAATATTTCGGGGAATCATTTCAGCGATAGTAGAATTATCAATAAAAACAGCCAAACCATAGAACAACAAACAACTGAACGAAACAAACATCTTCATTTTATAATTACTCATAAACTATTCCACTACAAACCCAGTTCAAATTTAATCAAAATAATTTTCTTTGATAGCTGAAACCCATATGTTCATATGCTTTTTCTGAAGCCTTACGCCCAGATGATGTTCTAATTAAAAAACCAATTTTTAGCAAATATGGTTCAATGACGTCCACAAGAGTATCAACCTCTTCCTGAAGGGTTGCTGCAATAGCTTCAATCCCGACAGGCCCACCTTTATAGTATTCAATAATGGTTTTTAAGAAAGCCCGATCTAAATTGGTAAGGCCTTTGAGATCAACGCCCTCAAGGTCTAAGGCGACTTCAACAATCGCCTTGTTGATTTTACCGTCAGCTCTCACCTGAGCATAATCTCTCACTCTTTTTATCAGCCTATTGACAATTCTGGGGGTTCCGCGTGACCGCCTTGCAAGTTCATAGGCACCGTCTTCATCAATAACAGCACCAAGTAAAAATGCGGTACGTTTAGTAATCCTGATCAAGTCATCTATGGAGTAAAAATCAAGACTTCTGAAAATACCAAATCTGTCGCGCAATGGAGCCGACAACAAGCCAACTCTAGTCGTAGCACCAATCAGAACAAATCTCTTTAACCTTAAACGATGACTTCTCGCATGCATACCTTTATCAAAAACAATATCAACAGCAAAATCTTCCATCGCCGGATATAAAAATTCTTCAACAGTTTTTGGAGTTCTATGGATTTCATCAACAAAAAGTATATCGCCCTGTTCAAGATTGGTAAGCACCCCCACCAGATCCCCACCTTTTTCAAGTGCAGGCCCCGAAGTAATAGTCAACTCACCGCCCATTTCATTAGCAATAATATGAGCAAGAGTTGTTTTACCCAACCCCGGTGGTCCATGAAACAGAACATGTTCAATCGGCTCATTCCGAAGTTTTGCTGCTTCAATGGCTATCTTGAGGGACTCAACCGTTTCGGGCTGTCCGACATAGTCATCAAATTTTTCAGGGCGTAATGATAAAAAGTCCAGTTCTTCATCCATAGGGATTTCCGACTTGGCCACAAGCCCCTGTTTCTTTGAAGAGAATGTCAGAATATCATCAACCATTAGATTTGCCTGTCTTCAATAAAATCATTTCATTTGCCCCCTGTAGACTTCATCAAACAACTCTTCAGGAGTAGAGATATCTTTTTTGCGCTCAATAGCTTCACTGATCATTCTATTGGCATCAGCAGGTTTGTACCCCAGCTGTGAAACAAGGGCTTCATGGACTGTTTCTGTAAAGTCACTTTCAACTTCAGATTGCGGTTCTTTGTTATCACCACTGTTGATCAGAACAAACTTACCCATCTTACCTTCTAAAGTTGCGATGATTTTCTGGGCTGTCCTTTTTCCGATTCCACTCAGTTTGGTTAATTTTTTATCATCCTTGTCCTCTATGGCAAGGGCAATTTCTCTGGCAGGAATAGTCATCGCTTTAACTGCTTTCATGGGACCTATTGCTTCCACTGAAATAAAATATTGAAAAAATTCCTTTTCAGCCTCAAGGTTAAACCCTATCAAAGTCGGTTTTGGTTGTCTTTCTGTCTGATAATAATAAATATATAAGGAAACCATCTCTTCACTGTCATTACTCCCAATGGTTCCCATGACATTTGCGGGCAGTAAAATTTCGTACCCCACATGATTAACAAGCAGGAGGATACGGTCTTCCTCTTTTTTTATGATTCTACCTTCCAGATACCCTATCATTACTGCATATCCTTAAACATTAACATCCATCTACAAAAAAACCTGTTCAACTAATATCTGAACAGGCCAATAAGTGCAAGTGCGAGAGCATCTGCAGCGTGAAACGGCCTGATTGGCTCATTATGATTCAGGTGGCGCCTCACCGCTTTTTCAAGTTGTTTTTTATCTGCATTACCATTACCCGAAAGAATTTTTTTCGATTCTCTAACCGGAATTTCAACGGCAGGAATTCCGGCATGAGCTCCTGCAAGAAGAACAATTCCTGCCACCTTTCCAAGCAGAATGCCTGATTTAGGATATTTATCCAGTGAAAAAATATCCTCAACTACCATCAAATCAAAAGACTGAGTCTTTAATATTGAGAGAAGTTTAGAATAAATCTGATCAAGCCGTTGACTGACTGAGTCTTCTTTACTTGTATTTATTGCACCAAAAGAATAGTGATCAATTTTTAATTTTTCACCAGAAACAATACCAATACCTGTTCCGGCAAGCCCCGGATCTATACCAATAACTGTCTTCATGATTGCCTGGGCTCAGTCTATTTTTTTAATTTGTCAATTTTCTTTTTGGCGATCAAAGCCTCGCCTGACTTAGGGAATTTTTTTAAAAGGTCTTTTAAAACAATCCGGGCGTTTTCAGCTTCCCCTAACTCTGCAAATGCAAGCCCTTGCTTCAGGTAAGCACCGGCAATCTTGTTTCCTTTAGGGAAATTTTCAATAACCTTCTGATATTCAAGAATTGCTTTTTGATACCATTTACTTCGATAGTAGCTCTCACCAATCCAAAATTGAGCATTGTCTACTTTGTCTGAACCTGGATATTTTTCAATTAATCTATTAAACAGGTCTCTGGCCATTTTCAGCTTATCTTCATCCAATGCTTTTTTAGCCTGTTCGTATAAGACAACGTCGGCTGAGCTGGATTTTACAACCTTCTCTGGTGGTATAGTCCCAACAGTCCCATTAGAAATGTTCTTTGAATTTCCGCTGTCAGCATCCGAAGATTCGTATCCAGTATATGTTTCGAGGTGTTTTATTCGACGGGCAACATCAGATGTTGTTGCGGCAATCGTTCCATACTGAGACTTTAAAACTGCTATGGTTTCTTTTTGTGAATTAATAGCAAATGCAACCTCATCAAAACGGCCTTCAATAAGCGCAAGTTGTTCATTCAACGTGTCAAATTTATTGTTCAACCTTGCATATTCTGTTCTAAGAACCTTTTCCGTATCACCTGACGAGATACTCTGTTTTGATAATTTCCGTTCAATAACGTCTACACGGTCATCGATATAGATAACATCGCTTTGCAAAGCACAGCCGCTACAAAAAACACTTGAGCAAAATAGAATAATATACAGAATTTTCTTCATATTACCTGCTATATCTTCAAAAATATTCAGATTCACAAAAAGCAAACAGCGAGCAGCAGAAAAACTGCTGCCCGCATATCTATACTCATCAACCAGGTCAGTTGATAATATTTTTTTCAGGAACCATGGTCAAAGCAGACCATGTTAGTCGATAACACAATTTGCTCTTCTGTTTGCCGCCCAGGCTGCTTCATCGTTTCCAGATACAGCTGGTTTTTCTTCGCCATAACTGATTGTCGTGATTCTTTCAGCGTCTATTCCTAAATTAACAAGAAAACTTTTAACTCTTGCAGCACGTCTGTCACCAAGGGCTAGGTTGTACTCTGTTGTACCACGTTCGTCACAATGTCCCTGAATTGTTACAGTTGCTTCAGTATTGTTTCGAAGCCATTCAGCTTTTTCTTCAAGAACTGGGATTGACATATCCATGATAGCTGAGCTGTCATAAGAAAATTTTATCGTTACATTTTCAAAATCATCTTTTAATTGAGCAAGACCAGCTTCGTTGTTCTCTTCAGTATCAACACCCGCAGCAGCCGCATCATCAGCTGTGTCATCGGTTGCACTGTCGTCAGCTGCATCATCTGTCATTGTTTGCTGGTTGTCAGCATCAGGGTCTGTATTCACTTTCTTTTGGCATGAAGCAAACATCGCAATTGATAAAACTAGCAAAGCACAAATTAAAACTGTTTTTATAGTCAATTTCTTTTCCATTGTTCCTCCTAAATCAGATTATTTAATAAATACATTTGAAGACCACTTCGGGTTAGTTTGCTCACCCGAAAGAAATAACAAACGTCTTTGATCCGTACCATATGAATTCATAATAAAAATTCTTGAAAAACCTTCACGTGTTGACGAAAATGCAATCAGACTACCGTCCGGAGACCAAGCCGGTGATTCATTATCACCTGAATCACGGGTAAGCTGAACGGGGTTCTGTCCATCTTTCCCAATAACAAAAATTTCAAAGCGACCGTCAACAGAACTTGAGTAGGCAATCTTATCACCTACGGGCGACCATGAAGGAGATGTATTATACTTACCTTGATACGTCAACCTTCTTACATGCCCTGAGCTTAAATCTTTTATGAATAGCTGCGGTGTTCCTGCTCTTCTAGAAACAAACACCATTTTCTTCCCATCAGGTGAAAATGACGGGGATACATCAATACCCCATTTACTCCACTTCCTCGTTAGTCTCTTACGAATTTTGCCGGTGCGGGTCAATAAATAAATTCCCTGATCACCCTTATAAGAGAGAGAGGCACCTAACAGGTCTTTACCTGGAAGCCATGCAGGTGTAATATTTGTACCCTTTTTCGATGATAAAACACTAACTTTTGCATTTTTTAGATTTTTAACAAAAATATCAGGTTTTCCGTTTTCATAGGAAGTATAAGCAAGATATTTACCATTTGATGACCAAGCTGGTGATAAAGTGATATTTTTTGTATTGGTAACGCGACCTGGTGCATATCCATCAAAGGCACAAATATATATTTCTTTATTTCCTGTTCCCGTTGAGATGAAAGCTATCTTACTATGAAAGATACCCGAATTACCAGTAAATTTTTTTACAATCTCAGTTCCAAACTTTCTGGCAATTTTCCTGATACTTTTTTCTTTACCAATATAATCCTTCTTAACAAACTCAATTTCACGGAATGTATCAAACAAATGGAGCTCAACAACTATCTTGCCATCATCTTCCAAAACACTCCCTGTAACAAGAAGATCCGCCCCAATGACAGTCCAGTTTCTAAAATTAATACGAGCCTCATCAATACCATTAACCTTGGGCTCTTCAAGAAAAGCATCTGGATTTACAAGCTTAAAATACCCTGTAAACTTTAGCATTTTCGATAATTCTTTCGTTACACTATCTGCGATTTCTTGCTCTTTTGCAGAACCTGAAACAGCAAGAAATTCAGGAATAGCAATAGGTGCTTTTTTGAAAAAAGGGTTGGTAATGTCTACCCGATATGCTTCACCGGAAAACCCATAAACTGGGTAAAGGGTACCAACAATCAATATGAGTATGTATTTTTTTATTTTTTTTATTGTCATATCCTGCTTCTTCATTCACTACGGTAAAAAATTCACCAATATCGGTATATATTTTTTGGTAATACCTGGAGGAAAAGGGTTAACCGGGCTAGCCTTTACAACTGCCATAGAAGCGGCACTATCCATGTAACTGTTACCAGATTTTTTTTCAACCTTTACACCTTTTATTTCACCATCGGGCATTACAATAAAAGAGATAGTTGTTCGTAAATCTCCTGTACCACCCGCAAGGTTCTTTGAAAAAGCCCAGTTTTCCTGTACCGCTACGGAAACATAACTGATATAGCTTGCAATCAATGTATTTTGCCCACCTGATTTACCAGACGGCTGGTCAGTAGGTCTGCCATCAACACGATTTTTATCAGTTGTTTTTACTTCATTTTCAAGTTGCTTCATTCGTTCCGCGAGCTTGTCCGGTTTCGTTTTGTTGAGATCCTTTTTAAGCCGCTTGATTGCATCATTGATAATATCATTTGACTTAGCAACTTGTTTTTTGATTTTTCTTCTTTTCTTCTTTTTGGAAGGCAAAACAATTTTTTTCTTTTTAACTGCCTTTTTAATTTTTCTCCGGGACTTCTTTTTAACCGCCTTTACTTTCTTTTTTGCGACGCCTGTCTGTTTAACTGTTGCAGGAGCCGGAAGCCACGTCAGGTCAACATCAATAACATCAGGCAATTTTTTACTATTATAATTAACACCGGTAAATAATAAAATAACAACAAGAAGAACTATGTGCAAACCAATAGAGCTTGCGAAAGCAATTCTCCATTCGAGGGGAATTTTTTTCAATTTGGAAAAATCAACAATGGAAAGATTCATACAGGCCTACTAAAAAGTTTATTTTCCATGTTCATTCATAATTTCAGGATCAGTAATCATTCCAAGTTTCTTTATACCTGAGGCTCTGATTTTAGCCATGACATCTACTACAACTCCATAAGGGACACTTTTATCTGCACGTAAAAAGACTTTCTTCCTTGATTTTTCTTTTAGAATCGCAGTCAATTTTATGCCAAATTTTTCAGGTTCTACCCTGAAGTCATTAATATAGATGTGCCCCTCTTTATTAACACTTACAACAAAAGGCGTGTCCTCCTCCTGCGATAATGAATCCGCAGCGACTTCAGGCAGAGAAACTTCAACACCCTGTGTCATCATCGGTGCCGCAACCATAAAGATAATTAAAAGAACCAGCATGACATCTACAAATGGAGTTACGTTGATTTCAGACATAAGCTGATTATCGTCACCACCTGTTATCATTCACTTTCTCCTTTTGGTCGAAGGATATCTCTTTCAACAATATTTAAAAAATCTGCTGAAAAATGCTGGAGCTCTGAGTCTATTACTTTAATTTTTTGAGAGAAATAATTATATGCAATAACAGAAGGAATCGCCACAGCAAGACCCACCGCCGTCGCTATCAGGGCTTCAGCAATACCGGGAGCAACAACGGCAAGGTTTGCTGAACCTTTCTGGGCAATACCTTGAAATGAATTCATAATCCCCCAGACAGTACCAAACAGTCCAATAAATGGTGCCGTACTACCTGCGGTTGCTAGAAAGGGTATCAAAAGAGCCATACGGTTTATCTCTTCACTGTTTGAACGTCTCAAAACCCGTCTCAAAGTATCTACCCCTGAGCGTGAATCAAGCAAATTACCATTGCCCTCGCCTGCGTTTGCATTAGTGACTCTTTTCAATTCCATATAGGCAGTACGAAAAACATTGGCAACAGCACTTTCTTTAAGCTGTCTGGCTTTCGAGAAGGCATCAGCAAGATTGCGACTTTTCCAGAATGCGTCTATAAAAACAACAGATTCCTTTTGCGCTCTTCTAATCAACCGGAACTTGATAACAATGATTGTCCATGATGTTACTGAAAAGCCAAGAAGAGTAAAAAGTACCAGCTTTACAATCAAACCGGCACCAATGATCATCTGAAATACACCTAAAGTTTCATGTCCCATTAACAGACTCCGAAAATATATTATATAATAGTATGCTTGCTCACTTGTGCATATGCAATCTATACAAGCTGGTTTTATGTGTCAAGAAAATTGGGGCAAGGTCTGTTTGTCTTCACTCAAATAAAAAAAGCCCCTGCAAAAAGCAGGGGCTTTATTATTCTATCACCGGGAATTAGAAAGAGCTACATCATACCGCCCATTCCACCCATGCCGCCCATTCCACCAGGCATTCCGCCAGGCATTCCACCACCGTCACTGTCTTCAGGAATATCAGCAATCATTGCTTCTGTTGTAATCATAATTGAAGCAACGCTAGCTGCGTTCTGCAGTGCAAAACGAACAACCTTTGTAGGATCGATAACACCAGCTGCAATAAGGTCTTCATAGCTGTCAGTTGCTGCGTTGTAACCATATGGTCCTTCGCCGTTTCTAACTTCATTCAGAACAACTGAACCTTCAACACCAGCGTTGTTAGCAATCATTCTTAAAGGAGCTTCGATAGCACTCATAACAACTTTAACACCAGCTTTCTCTTCAGCTTTAATCTTCATTTTACCTAAAGCGTCAAGACAACGAACAAGAGCAACACCACCACCAGGTACAATACCTTCTTCAACAGCAGCTCTTGTAGCATTTAATGCATCTTCAACACGTGCTTTCTTTTCTTTCATTTCAGTTTCAGTCGCAGCACCAACACTAATTACAGCAACACCACCGATAAGTTTAGCAAGACGTTCCTGAAGTTTTTCTCTATCATAGTCAGAAGTTGTCTCATCAGCCTGAGCACGAAGCATCTTCACACGACCCTCAAGTGCTTCACGAGCACCGGCACCATCAACGATAGTTGTGTTATCTTTATCAATAACAATACTTTTTGCTCGTCCAAGACCTTCAAGCGTAACATTCTCAAGTTTAATTCCAAGATCTTCAGAAATAACTTCACCACCTGTTAGAATAGCGATATCTTCAAGCATTGATTTTCTTCTGTCACCAAAACCAGGAGCTTTAACAGCTGCAACATTTATCGTTCCACGAAGCTTATTTACTACAAGAGTTGCAAGTGCTTCACCATCAACGTCTTCAGCAATAATCATAAGAGGCTTGCCAGTTTTTGCAACCTGCTCAAGGATAGGAAGAAGATCTTTCATGTTGCTGACTTTTTTCTCGCAAAGAAGAATAAACGGCTCATCAAGGTTCGCAACCATTTTTTCTGTATCAGTTACAAAGTATGGAGAAAGGTAACCACGGTCAAACTGCATACCTTCAACAACATCAAGAGTTGTGTCCATTGATTTTGCTTCTTCAACTGTAATAACACCTTCTTTACCAACTTTGCTCATTGCTTCAGCAATGATATTACCGATAGTTGTGTCACTGTTAGCAGAGATAGTACCAACCTGAGCAATTTCGCCCTGGTCTTTAGTTGGCTTACTCATTTTAGAAAGTTCTTTAACCGCAACTTCGATAGCCTTGTCAATACCACGCTTAATAGACATTGGATTGATTCCAGCTACAACAAGCTTCTGTCCTTCTTCATAAATTGCTCTGGCAAGAACTGTTGCTGTTGTTGTACCGTCACCAGCAGTATCACTTGTCTTGCTGGAAACTTCTTTTACCATCTGAGCGCCCATGTTTTCGAACTTATCTTCAAGATCGATTTCCTTTGCAACAGTAACACCATCTTTTGTTACAGTTGGGGATCCCCATGATTTATCAATAACAACATTTCGACCTTTTGGTCCTAATGTTACAGCAACTGCATCTGCAAGAATGTTTACTCCAGCAAGCATCGCTTCACGAGCTTTTGCACTGTATATAATCTGTTTAGCCATTTTATTCATAACCTCCGAATTGTTAAATCAATTTATTGATCAGATATTTTTTTATTCGTTTTTTTGTATTACAAACTTAATCTTTCAAACATAAAGTGATTAAGCATCAACTACACATAAAATATCATCCTGACCCATGATTAGAAAATCTTTACCGTCAAGTTTCACATCTGTGCCGCCATATTTACTAAATAGAACTCTGTCACCAACTTTAAGCTCCATAGGGATAAGTTTGCCGTCACTGTCTGTTTTTCCTTTCCCTAATGCTACAACAGTACCTTCTGCTGGTTTTTCCTTTGCTGTATCAGGAATAATAATACCGCCTTTGCTTGTTGTCATTTCTTCAAGACGTTCAACAAGAATTCGATCCTGTAATGGTCTGATGTTCATGATTCACTCCTTTTCATTTCAAGTTGTTTTGTTAAATTATTCCAAATAAAAAATGAAATATCAATTAAATGGTAAACAGCGGATCGCTGTTTATGTTAAATAAAGTACTTTTATATTATATGCCCGTCAAAAAGCTGGGTTTGACCAAGCCTACTCTACACTCTTTGTTTTCTCTGTTTTTGTTTTCTCTGTTTTTGTTTCTTTCTTGTCATTTGTTGATTTTGGCATTGTTGATCCGGTGCTCGATTTGCCACCGTAACTGTCAGCATACCAGCCACCACCTTTTAGATGAAAAGCGGTATTAGATATTAGTTTATTAACACGACCGGAACAATGCCTGCATTCAACCAGTGGCTTATCTGACATCTTCTGAACAATCTCGTCAACCTTGCCACATTCGCTACATTCATATTCGTAAATTGGCATTCCCGCTAAACCTCCTATTCAAACTAAATAAAAAACTAATAAAGAAACTTAATCTGGAATAATATAGTCAGTGTTGTTCCATTGTCAAGCATCTCATAAAAAAAATGATTCTGTATATTTTCAAGATACTGCAGTCGAGTAATATGCAAGCACTGTATCAAGTCCCTCAATATATTTTTTTCGAAGAATTTCCCGTGTAACCCTGTGTACTCTTATTTCTTCAACTGCTCTATCAATTGTATTCGCATGGAAAAACTGCTCAAATTTTCCAAATCTGACAATATGAACCAATTCATGAACCTGTATATATATGAGGAAGGGTAAAAGATGAATTTCCGGTCTTTCCCTAATAAGATGTAGAATGGCTGCATCCTGAATGCAAATTCTGTATAAATCAAAAAACTCTGAACCAAGAGAGCTGTTTTTCAAATAACCACTATATTTTATTATCTGAGCAAAAGGTCCATTAATTTTCTCATTGTCTTTAAGATCAACAAATGTTTTCACCTCATATCGATTGCGTAACCACTGAGTTGGAGACATCTTATAATATCCACTGACAATATCTTCCGCCAAATCAAGGGAGTTGTTGACAATTTCAATTTGTTTTTCATTAAACACGTCAAGACTCATTGTTAAACACCCTCAAAAAAACAGCATTAAAAAAACTATGGACAAGCAAATGATAAAAATGTTATGTTTCCGGCTTCATAAAATATTAATAAAATGGAGGTGATCCTTTTGGGTAGTGTAATTAAAAAAAGAAGAAAGAAAATGAGAAAACATAAGCACAGAAAGCTTTTAGCCCGTACGAGACATCAAAGAAGAAAAGGTAAGTAATCTTAACTTCTTTATTAATACCAAAAAAGCACCCTACATTATATGCAGGGTGCTTTTTTTTATTCATTATTTTCAACCAGGTTATTTTCTACCATTAATATATTTAAAAAATTCAGAATCAGTTGACATAATAACGGTGCTCTCTTTATCAAGAGTTGTTCCATACACTTCCAATGATTTTATAAACGAATAAAATTCAGGATCTTTACCATACGCATCGGCATATAGCTTTGTAACTTTCGCATCTGCTGATCCCTTAACAATCTGAGCTCTTTTATACGCTTCAGAAGAAATCTTTTTTAATTCCTTTTCCTTACTACCTCTGATTTTGTTAGCTTCACCAACCCCCTCAGATCTGAAACGCCCTACAATCTGCATACGCTCAGCAATCATTCTGTCATAAACAGAACGTCTTACATCTTCTCGATAATTAATTCTTTTTATTTTAACGTCCAGAAGCTCAATACCAAAACTTTCAAGCTTGACCTTTGCATTTCTATAGATCTGTTTTGCAATTGCAGCCCTGCCAACTTCGACCTTATAGTCAACTGCTTTTTTAACCCCTTTACCCGAAACAGCTTTCTCTTTACTGATCTCACGATCAAACCCTCTATTTGTGTTTCTAACTGTTTCAATCAGATCATAACCAGCTATGGCATTTTTAACTGCCGGGTTAATAATATCTCCAATTCGCCCGATTGCAATCTGCTGACTGATGCAGGTTTTTAAAAAAGTTACAGGATCGGAGATCTTCCACTGTGCAAAAGTATTAACCCAAATATAATTTTTATTTTTTGTAGGAATTTCCCCCCGTTCACCATCCCATTCAAGCAATGTGTTAGGGAATCTATTAACATAGTCAATGGGGAGTTTAAACTTCAAACCCGGAGAATCTACCCCCTCCCCAACAACTTTACCAAGCCTTGTAATAACAACCTGCTCTCTCATATCTACGGTGTATACTGAAAAGTAGGCAAGCCCCACAATCAACATAACTATTACCAATAAGAATCCGCTATATTTCATTTTATTGCACCCTTCCATTTCCAATATTTAATAAAGGTAGAAGATTCTTTTGTTTTGAATCCACTACATATTTCTTGCCGGCCTTTGGTAGGAACTCGCTCATCTTTTCAAGATAGATGCGCCTTCTTGTTACATCCTTGGCTTTTGCATATTCCGCATAAAGAGCAAGAAATCTTGACGCGTCACCCGTTGCACGGTTTACCTTATCCAAGGCATAACCTTCAGCCTCTCTGACTGTTCTTTC
>JQIA01000473.1_pt1 | contig 20251 bp, 13 predicted proteins | sample 811431 | NCBI WGS metagenome assembly JQIA01 (sample SAMN02998118, study PRJNA258478) | marine sediment metagenome | biome: marine; feature: seafloor; material: sediment; isolation source: oil-polluted sediment collected from 3 locations (0.5 km, 0.7 km and 0.9 km)... | place: USA: Gulf of Mexico ...
TACTATATTTTTTACCCTTCGGGAAAGCCTGTAGTACTCCATCTCCTGCGTTATCAAGTGTTTGACGTAAAGACCTACTACTTCACACTTGATGCCTTGGAGCTGGAGTACTACAAACTTTTGCAACATTGGGGTTAACCATATCCGGTTTTAACTTTAACCTTTACAAAGCCTTAAAATGAATTTACAACTAATATATTCATTTATTCACACTTCTCTACCGACTAGCAGAATTATAACGAAAAACAAATAACGACCTGATCAGTTTATAAAAGAATGGGTCTGTTTAAGCAAAGTCAATCTGACTGGTGATTCTGCCAGACGCGCCAGATCTGTTGAGGCAAAACCCAACGATGAAACGCAAACGGACTTTTGGCACCCCGGTCAATGGATGGGTGATCGCTACCCCTTACAATCAACGTATTAATGGAGAAAGAAAATGGAAAAAAATGTAATTTTTCAAAGACTTCTCTGGGTTTTATTAATTGCAGTCCCGCTTTTTCTTGGGGGTTGTAATGCAGACCCGGAAACGACTGATGTGGTTGTTTCAGATGGTATTACCGACAATAACCTGGCTGCTGGTTACGGAGAAATTCTCCCAAACGTCACAGTCTATAAGGTTCTTAACAAAAGCAGCAATTCGCCGCTTAAATTCCTTTTAGCTGAGAATATCGAAGGACTGGGTGTTGTTTTCTGCGTCCGGAAATTTGGTGATACAAATTGGACAAGGCTGGGCAACGATCTACTGTATACAGATAAAAACGGCCGGGCAACACTTCCGGAAATTCGTAAGCAGCTTCCACAATCAATCCTCGATGCTGCCCCGATCGACATTCAGCTTCAGGCGCGAATCTATTTTAGCAAAAAGGAATATATATCTGACGACAGAGGTATGATTCGTGTTCTCAGCAGCGACAAAACGAGAAATCCGGAAGTGGTTCTGACCGACCATGATAACACCCTTCATGCAACCGGCGGTCTCAATTCTGTGCAGGACTGGATCGATTTTCTCAACATCATGCAGAACAGCTGGCCCTATGTTGACAACAAGGTTGCTGGCGCCATCGATGAACTGAAAAATGAAAACAGGGATATTATCATTATTTCAGGAATGCTGAATGATGTCCGCTTTAAATGCCGTGAACAGATGAACATCAACTTTGAAAAGAGCGGTCAGCGGTTTATTCCAATCGTCATCAAAGAGGACACCCAATATGAACACAGCAATACGTTCAAAAAAGAGACGATTAAGCTGATGAAAGATCTTTACGGTGCTGATAACTGCCTTGCTATGGTCGGTGATACTGTTCGCCAGGACGGATACGGTGCTATCGCAAATGAGGTCCTGTATGTACCATATCAGATAAATTATGAACTGACTCCGGCACTCCTTGATACAGAAGGCTTAGGACCGATTGCCCCGGATTCGATCACTATCAACTGGCAGCAGGTTCTGGATGCCATCGACAATGGCCCGGTCATCAGGGATAACTTCTTCCTGAAACGTCATACCGGTTTTCTCAATATTGCACACAGAGGCGGTGGGCGGCTGCAGCCGGAAAATACCATTGAAGCATATCGAAATTCCTATGCAGTCGGTGCGGAATCAATTGAAGGGGATGTTCATATGACTTCTGACGGCGTGGTTGTTGTATCCCATGATGCCTCTGTTAACCGCTGCACTGACGGAACCGGAAAAATCACGGATAAAACCTTTGCAGAAATCAGGGCCCTCGATGCCGGTTACACATTCACAACTAATGGTGGCAACACATATCCCTGCCGCGGCAAAGGATACAAAATTCCGACACTTGAAGAAGTCTTCAGTGACCCGGTTCTGAACAGACGCCCGATGGTCCTTGAAATCAAACAGAGCGGAACTGAAATCATCAAAAAAGTTATCAATCTGATTCAGGCATATGACATGGAGAACAATCTTATTATCGGCGCCTTCAATCAGGATACCGTTGATAAAATCGGAGAACTGTCAGTTCTTCGCGGAATGGACCTTGTCCGGATCTTTGCGACAGAGGGCGTGTTAGAATTTATCGCAACCCCGCGATGTATCATGGCGGCCCCGGATTATAACAGTCCTGGAGAAATTCTGGCATTGCCAGGCGTGATCACAACCTCAATCCTCGTGGAAAAGGCATGGTACCTTGGATACAAAACCTATGTCTGGACTGTCAACAGCAAAAGCTCGATGGTGTGGCAGAAAAACACCTTAAAAGTAGACGGCATCATGACCGATAACCCGGCATTACTTGAGGCTGTTATCACCGAATAACAATCACATTAAACACCCTCAGACGTGATACAACAAAAAGGGTGGCTGGTTTCCAGCCGCCCTTCTCTGTTTTGAATTACTCACGTTATCATCAGATCAATACCCGACGCCTGATAACTCCCCTTACTGACAATACAAGTCAATTTTGTGTACATTGTTATTCATTGCAAGCGATGCTTGTTCTTTGCCTATGAACATTGTTAAGCCACATTCCTGTGTACATTGTTATCGCTAAAAGACGACGTTAGTTCTTGTTTTTCCTATATATAATTGCTAAATACCTCGTCTTGTATATTCGGGGATTCGCCCGGTGTGGCTTTCGTAACCGGTTGTTTCTCATTATATAACCAACAAAGGAGAGGGAAATGAAGAAAAAGTTTTTTTTGGGAGTAATTCTTATGGCAATTATTGGAATAATTTTTCCAGTGCCGGGAATTACATATGCTGACGATCTGATCGTCATCGGGAACAGGAGTGTCCCTGTGTCTCAATTGTCAGATAAAGAAGTAAAGAGGATTTATCTCGGTAAAATAAAAGTTTGGGATAACGGAATAAAGGTTTTTTTTGCAAAGCTGGGGAATGATGATACGACAAAGCGATTTTTAAAACATTACGTTAAAAAAAATCCAGCCATGTTCAGGAAATACTGGAAAAGGCAGGCTTTTTCCGGAGGCGCCAATCCACCCCGTGAATTTAAACGGGAGAAAGACCTTGTGCAGTATGTTGCGGAAACAAAAGGAGCCGTTGGCTACATCAACGCTAAATCCTACTCCGATAGAGTGAAAATTATTTCGGTCATTCATTAATTGAGACTTTATGAAACAGATCCCGGTTGTTTATGCAACCCAAAGGATCGCAAAGATGTTTAAAATACAGGAGGTCATATAATGGTTAAAAAGAGTGTTATTTTAATATTAATTTTGATTGGTATTGCTTTTACCGGAAATGTTTATGCAATTGAGACAGAGGAATTCGGGTCTGTGGAAGTTCACGGATTTATCTCACAGGGATACCTGATTTCTGATCATAATAATTTTTATGCAAAAACGGAACATGGCGGCACAAGTCAGTTCAATGAAGTTGGGCTGAACTTTAAAAGTAATGTAAATGATAGGCTCCGGGTGGGTGTACAGTTTTTTACCCGAGATCTTGGGCAAATGGGAAACAACGAGGTTACAATTGACTATGCCTTTGCCGATTACAGTTTTGCGAATTGGTTAAATTTTAAAGCCGGTATGGTTAAAACACCTTATGGATTGTACAATATGGAACGTGACGTTGACATGCTCCGTACATTTGTATTTCTTCCTCAGAGTTTTTATAATGAAGGGTGGCGTGATTCTGCAAACTCCCTGAATGGTGCAGGCTTTTATGGATATATTCCGGCCGCCGGGCTGGGTTCTTTTTCCTATAATATATACGGTGGTGGTACCAGTATTGGCGAGGAAGCCGGCGTTATCCGACTACTGGAAAGTAAAGTACCTGCAACTCTGAACTTAGACGTTACCAGGGCTGATGTTGATCGTACTATTGCGGGAACGCTAACCTGGGAATCAATTTTTGGCATTGACGGTTTGAAAATTGTCGGTGGCGCCACAGAAGTAGTTTTTGATGCTTTTGTTGAACATAATAATTTAGAGGGATACAAAATACCATGGATTGATTCGGAGGGGGTCATCTCAGATACCCGTTTCGATGTACCACGTGTAGAAGGCGTTATGAATGTCAGTAACTTAATAACATCGGTTTCTATAGAATACGTTTGGCAAAACATGGTTTTCGCGGCTGAAGTTGCGCAGAATGACCTGGAATTCACTTATAAAGATTCGTTTCTTGACGGAGGCGTTGCGGCTTACAAAACCTTAGGATGGTATACCAGTATGACTTACCGTTTTACAGATTGGTTTGAACTGGGCGTAAATTATGGTGAGTATTATGCAGATAAAGACGATAAAAACGGTAATAAATCAGTTCAGTCGCAAATTGCAGCCGGCAGACCAGCTGACAACCAGTACAAACAATTCCAGAAAGACTTAACACTGGCGGCCAGATTTGATCTAAGCGAGACCTGGGCCTTTAAAATTGAAGGTCACTCAATAAATGGTGGCGCTCTTCTTTTACAGGATGAAAATAAATCTGATGCACTCGGTTATGCGGACTATGAACCCAAATGGTTTCTTGGTGCTGCTAAAGTGTCGTACAGCTTCTAAACACTAAGCACTCTATTTATATAAAAAAACGGCGCATGATTTTTTCATGTGCCGTTTTTTATTTGTGCCGTTTTTTATTTGTGCCGTTTTTTATTTGTGCCGTTTTTTATTTATGCTGATCTTACTATTTGTATTATATAAGCACACGCCTAAACAAACCTGTTTAAGCGTGCGTTCTTCGTTAAAAACTTCGTTGTGTTTTATAATCCCCAAGGGAATACCCATGTATACGAGAAATATCCATAATTTTTTTTACCTGTGTTTTTGAGATTCTGCCATAACTGAAATTTTCAGTAATATCTGTAAGCCCGAGAAGTGTTGTTTCAGCCATACAGGCAAACGAATGACCGACGTCAAGGGGAATTCCTGATATCGTAAGCATTGAATCACCCGGAAGTTTCACTATCCCACCCTGGATTACAAATACATCGGGCCTTTGCTCCAAAACAGAGTCGTCTACGTCATTCGGAACAGCAATATCATTTATTACCACAGGAATATCACCAAGCATCTCAGGAAAAATTATTGGCGCTACACTGTTGCTTGATCCTATAATAAGATTACCCTTTTTAATGTTGTCAGTATTGGTTGAAATCTTTACCGGCACCTTGTCTTTCATCTCTTTGTTAAGATTTTCAAACAACCATTCCCCGGGTTTATCAATTTTATGGAATGTATCAATCAGAGATTTCACTGTTTTTGTTTCACAAATTTCACGTGCAACCCCTGAAAGGTTACTATAATCAGCGTTACCATTATAGCCGGCATGACATACAAGAATATCTGAAAAGCCATTGAGGAAAATTGAGGAAGCGACCTCTTTAAGACGTGCCCAGCTGCCTCCCTCGCGCCCAATCAGTATTATTTCAGGTACTGTTTCTGCCATAATTTCTGAATAGACACTGCAAATATTCCCCCCTGCCCCAATAGCAGCAAGGCAGGCACCCGACATATCGATTTCCATCTTCGCCGAAGCCTTTTTAATAGCTTCGATACCCATGGCTACTGTAAATGAATTCCCTGTGGTAAGAGAAATGGAATCGGTTATAATTGATTGGCAATTCCGGGTTACAATTGATGAAAAACCCCCAAATCCAACTGTTTGGCATCCAAGATCTATAGCAAGGGAAACAGCCTTTTCTATTTTGTCGTGTACAGGTTCAATATCTCCTGAAAGCATGTGATATCCAATGATTTTTGAATCCATTGGCAGACCGATAAAATAGAGATTAACTTTTTCACCGGTTATCGATTTAATGACTTTGCTTCCTTCGACCTGCGGGGTAATGAAATTGTATGTCCTATAAAGAAATTCATCACATTTATCATCCGAAAGCATCTTAAAACTGGCATCCCGGTACTTTAAATGTTTCCCCTCAATTAAATGTCCGATAAACGCTACTTTACGCCCTGTTTGATCTTCTTTAACTGGTTGCAATACCTTACGATAGTCCGTGATACTGCTTGTATCATCGGGTATTTCGCAGTCAACTATGTATTTTACAAGTTCATAAGTATTTTGTTTATATAAGATTTCACAAAGCCTCATAAAGGCCTTTAAAAATTGTTTGCATTCGTCTTCTGAAATATATGCTGAAGGCTCAAGTCTTATTGTATCGTTGCCCGAAAGGGTGGGGGCAACTCTAATTTTATGCTCATTCAGTAAATATCCGGCAATGATCGGGCATAAAAGGTCCGATTGCGAAATGCTATCAAGAATATTCTCCGTTCCCTTGTTATGCTGTGGTTCCAGTTTTACACCAAGCATCAGGCCTTTTCCCCGGATATCACGTATAACCCCCGGAAACTTTTTGTTTATTGCTTTCAGGCCTTTTTTAAGTTGCTTTGATCTCAGGGTACAGTTTTCCATGATCTCAGGAACTGAATCGAGGAGCTCAAGGCCCTTTAGCGCAATTGCGGAACTGTGGTCATCCTCGGCAAAAGTGGAAGTATGAAGCATGCCAAAGTCTTGTTCATATAAATCTTTATCCACAATCAGGGCGGAAATTTTTGATAACCCGCCACCAAGACTTTTTCCAAGTAAATAATAATCCGCCCGAATTTTAGATTGTTCAGAACAAAAAAAGGTCCCTGTTCTACCCATACCACACTGAATTTCATCGAACACAAGATGAAAGCCGTGCCTGGTTGCAGACTCTCTGCAATAGGCCAGAAAATCATCTGATATTAAATTTATTCCCCCCTCACCCTGAAGCGGTTCAATAAACATTGCGGAGATATTTATAAATCTGCTTTTTTCCAGTTGCAACTGCCCCGCCTCATCAATGACTGGTTGAAAGTATTCAACGACTGATTTTTCAATTGCCTTTTTTAAAGACTCCCGGTTTTCCGGATCAATAAAAATTACCTTCGGACCAATGCGTGTGAACGGCGTACGAAAGTCTTCATTATATGTCAACTGCACAGAGCCAGTCGTTTTGCCATGAAATGATTTATTTAAACAGATATAATAAGGGAGTTTCTTAAAATTCTGGAAATTTAGTGTCCTGATTGCCCACAGTTTTTTACTCAGATCCGTGCCTGCTGGAAGTCCTGTTAATTCCTGTACATAGAGGTTGAATTCATTCGACAATTGAATCTCCCCTTTTTTATAGTCTTCCGTAATACCAATAATTTTTTTTCTGATTGATTCACGTATTAATTCAATTCGATTATATGCCGATAGCTCTGAATGTTTCATAGCGCCTTCGACTGCTTCTGTACCAGTATTTGCAAGTGTCGTTATATACTCAGCCCCTGTAATACGTGAGGTCATTAAATTCAATTTTTCGCAAAGTTTCGCGGCATTCCCCCTACACGAAAACTGACTATTAAAAGGCACGAGTCTTTCGTAATTCTCCTTTGCGATTTTTAACAGATCAGGATGGTTATGCCCAAACAGCGATGCACCAAAACCCCCCAAAAAATCAAGTACCTCAATTTCATTTTCATTTTTGTCAAGTGAGTACATACAATTGTTTTCAGCACGATGATATTCAAGATCAAGTTTTAACGCTTTAAGAATATCTGCCATAACCGGCCTGGCGTATTGATGGTATTTATCTATATTTTTTACAATCATAATTATCCCTTTTTTAACTAATATGCCTGAAGCCAGGGCCATAGGCTCACAACAGAGAAAACAAACGTTAAAGCCACGTATAAGCATTGATATTGTTTGTAAATAAATCTGCGATCTTCTTTTCTGTCGGGCAACCTGGCTTAATATTTAATTTGATTTATTTTTGTGCGCAAAAATCCCGGCAAACTCGTTATAACATCGCAACATGAAAAGATTAGATGTTGAAGCTATAAGAATTTCTAATAAGCCAGCGATTTGTAAATTAGCGTTTAAATACTATTTCGTATATTTTTCGAATAGTAGATTTATTCACCGGCAGCCTGCTTCAGTGGTAAAAAGTATTTCAAAAAATCTCTGAATGAAAAAATTCTGACTTTTTTTTGGGCCGCTTCTGCAATATCAATCGGTGTTGGATATGAATAATAAGTACCATCCCCATCTTGTTTAAGAGGCTCATCAGTACCATTTTCAATCATAGTAATTGCTTTTAAAGTATAGTGAGCACCCCTGGAAAAAATTTGATAATCGGCACCTAAAACAGAACGTGTCGTAAGATCGCGAAGAACATCCTGCGAAATAATTTTACCGGTATCTATTCCTGAATCAACATAGTGAATTGTCGAACCTACTGCTTTATCATGTTTCATAGCCCAAAAAGAGGCTGCAGGACCAGGAAATGCAGGTAAAACACCCGGGTGGAAATTAATTGTTCCAAGTTCAGGTATCGAAAAAATATTTTTTTTCATTATCTGATCAAAATATGCTGAAAGAATCAGATCCGGTTCCATCTGGCGGATACGGTTTTCGACTGATTCTACATTGATATCACTGACCATCATCACCGGGATATTATAATAATCCGCCATTTGTTTTATGGAACGATACTTTCTTTTCAATGGAATGCCCGATGATAACTTGTTAAGAATGTAATTTAAGGGCTTATAGTATACGAACACGGCACCGAGGTAATTTACATACTTAATACCTGAATTCTTCCAGTACGAGAGAAAATGTGAAAAAATATTTCCATGGTCTCCACCGAATCTGTCCGAAATACATATCATCGGGACTTTTTGGTGAATTTTTGGAAGTAAACTTTCAAGATAAATCGTTGAATATGAGCAGTCAATTGTAAAGATAATAATTTTTTTCTTTTTCATTAGAATTTTCCATGGTTAATTAAAAATAATGCATGAAAATCAAAATATTTCATTTTATTTTTCCGTTTTTATTCTGATCTTCGATCATGCAGGCTGATAAAATTAGAATTTGTAATCTGGTACTGAGTTCATATTGATTGATCAATAATTTCAGTACATACAAGGGATGTCTTTCTTAGGTTGCTTTAAGAACCGTCAGACTATCATTGGGGAGTTTATCTATCCTCCTATACTTAAATTGTGGGCAATTATAATGGCGCCGTAAAAAGTCCCCAATAAATACTTTTTAAGAGTGCATCAATTATAATGCTTATAATAACGTCAATAATACTGATTGATAATGAAAATAAAGAAGCCATAAATGGCAGTCGGTCAGTCGACCGACTCAACAAATAAAACAATAATCATATTTTTGTCAAGGAAAATAGTAATTTAAATAGGGACAGGTCAATAATACATACCCCTTGACAGGGAACGCCAAACCTGATATATGTTTCCTGGAAAAGAACATTAAGTCAAGCACGGAGGTTGGTATGCCAAGAACATCGCGCCTGGTGGTCCCTGAATCCAAAACAGCCTATCACGTTATATCCAGAACAGCTTTGGATGGATTCCCGTTTGGGGACGTTGAAAAAGATCAGTTTGTAATGATTTTAAAACGCTATAGTAATGTTTATTTTGCTGAAATAATGGGCTTTACAGTTATGGATAACCATTTCCACCTCCTTGTTACGATGCATCCTGAGGATAAATATTCAGATGATGATATAAAAAAGCGGTTTAAATACATATATGGTAAAGATGCAGAATTTCCCGTTGAGCAAGTCGGATTTTTTAGAAAAAAATGGTCAAACCTTTCTGAATTTATTAAAGATATCAAGCAGACCTTTTCGCGTTTTTATAACAAAATGCATAGCAGGCGTGGAACCCTGTGGGGAGAACGGTTTAAAAGTGTGATTGTTCAGAATGGAGAAACCCTTGTGAACTGCCTGGCGTATATCGATCTTAATCCGGTCAGAGCCGGTATTGTAAAGCGTCCTGAGAACTATCGATGGAGTTCTATCGGTTATCACGCTCAGACAGATAATAAAGATGATTTTTTATCACTCGATTTTGGGCTTATTGAATTCGGCAATATGGACGTGAGAGAACGATTCAGGCAATACAGAAGATATTTATACGAAGCCGGATCGATACGGGAAGCAGATGGCAAAGGCAAGTGGGTCATTGACAAGAAAATCGTTGAAAAAGAACGCGAAAATAATTTTAGAATTTCCAAAACGAACAGATTAATCAATAAATCACGGTATTTTACTGATTCCGGTATTATTGGGAGCAAGGAATTTGTCACGGAGAATTATCAGCATTTTAAACATTTGTTTCAGTCTAAACATGATAAAAAACCAACGCCGGTAAAAGGTGTTAACGGGTTATACTCTTTGAAGCGTCTATTGGTATAATTAATAGAATTTCTCAAAACTCAAAAAAGGGGTATCAAGTCAACGTTTGACATTTAGAATTCCTAATCTGGACCAGTATTCATATTCCACGCAAATCGTCCACCTATTCCGGTGAATTTAGCCGGAACGGAATCTATTATAGAGCAGATTTCATTAATTATTCGATCCATCCGTCTTGATGATATTGACTTAAATAGTCGTGTTTACGAAACAAAAATGCCCGGCGAAAAACCGGGCATTCTATATTACTGTTCAACGACAATGGTTAGAAGCATTCATTTACAGTACCGATAAAGCATCCGCCACCACTACCGGATGAAGAACCGGATGTTGCCTGAGAATTTGCAGCCGTTGTAAACGACAACTGTTCTCCATAAGCGGCACCCTTTTTGTTTATTGCATAGGCCCGGACATAATAGGTTGTCGTTTCTGAAAGGCCTTCCATGGCACTTGTGAATGCCCCTGTACCGTCGCCGTCTATTGTAAATTTAGTTTCCAGAGTCGGTTCTTCAGATCTGCTCCAGCAAACCCCGCGGGAAATAATCGTCAGGCCACCGTCAAAAGTAACAGAGCCACCGCTTTGGGCTGTGGATTCACCAATCGCAGAAATCTCTGATGTTTCAACAACGGGTAGTGATGATAGTGCTGTAAAGCTGACCTGATCCCCATAGGCTGTTCCGGCACTATTGGTTGCATAAGCTCTGATATAATAGGTAATTCCGGCTTCAAGATTTTCAAGCGTACTGGTAAAAGACCCGGTACCTTCACCGTTTATGGTTTTGGTATCATCGATTGTCGGAACCTGAGCGGTTGAATAGCAGAGCCCTCTTGCTGTTACGTCTGACCATGCAGTACCGGTAACGTCACCACCGACGACAGCACTGGTATAATCTATATCGGTTGCCGCAGCTGTTGTAACGATTGGAAAGTCCGGTGATACTCTTACAAAATTTGCCTGCAGAGTCATGTCGGCTGATACATTTTTAAGGATAAGCGGATTCTCAGTCCCACTATGCCCCCCTGTCCAGCTGGTAAACTCAAAGCCGCCGGCGGGCAATGCTGCAACAACTGATGAATTATGGTAATAGTTAACGGTCTGAATTATTTCATCATTCAGAGTTCCGTCGTCACCACTCAGTTTGCCACCGCCTGAATCATCTGTTGAAAAGGTCAGGGTATAGATACCACCAAGTTCATAGGAACCCATATCTGTAAAATATGATTGCGGGCGCGCAGCACCACGCTGGTCCGTTGCGTTGAGAATTGTATCGGTTGCTCTTGGTGCATAATCAGAATTATCTGATATTATTTTATAGGATGATGTTGAAGGAACAGAGTAAAAATATATATTATTGCTGTCTTTATAACAGACAACACCTGCATTAAGTGCCGGGGAACCTGTTCCAATCGCCATTGTCTGTGTCGGACCACCGTTATCGGACAGTGGTTTAAGGGCCGGATCTGATTTAATGATATCAGTTCCGGACGGATAGCCGTATTCCACCACACTGTACCTTACGACCGCATCATAGGCCTGAGGCCCGCCGATAGTTGCCGTTCCAGCCATAGCTGTTGCTGAAATGTCATTGCCCCAGAGAATGGAGTTAATGACAAGCGAGATTAGGCCTGAACCGGAATTCTGGTAACAACCGCCGCCCAGAACGATTGCATCATCGGCTGTAGACGTTGCAACGGCTTTATTGCCAGCCAGAGTGGTATTGACCATAAACAGATATTCATCACTATATATACCGCCGCCATAGATACTGCTTTCAGCATTTTCGGATGAAACACTAACTGAATTTCCAGAAATTGTGCTGTTGATAATGCTATGAGGATCGTTCCACAAAAAGACACCTCCCCCCTGACAACTCGCAGAGTGCGAAGCATTAACAGACCCGCTTTTCACGATAATTGTGTTATTGCTGATCGAACAGCCTGCCATTTCGGCTGAACGGCTGGAAAGATGACATCCGCCTCCTCTGGCTTCGGCATTATAATCTGTTGATGTGATATTAGCGTAATTATCACTGGCTGAAGAGTTTAATAATGTCAGATTATCCCCGAAATTATAGAAGCCTGTACCATCAAGTTGGGCTTTTTTCTTTGCTGTAACTGTAACGCTGTTTTTGTCTATCGCACAGTTTGATACACTGAAGTTGTCAGACATGTTGTAAAGTCCAATACCACCGCTGTTGATAAATGACTCCTCTGATGTTGCTGATGCAATATTTCCGGTCAGGGTGCAGCCTGAAACAGATGAATTGCTTCCACGGTTACAGATCCCACCTCCGAAAACATCACCATTATCAAATCCGGTGGCCAGCTTCATCACATTGTTGCTGAAAGTGCTGTTTGATACTGCAAGGTTACTACCTGTATTATCGTTATAAAGTCCGACACCACTGATTTCTGAATCGTCACCTGAAACGACATCCCCCATATTGTCTGAAATCGTACAATTGGTAATGCTACTACCTGCCCCGGAGTTATAGACAGCGACACCGTGTATGTCGAAATAATTCGGTTCTGAAATACCAAGAGCGAGGTTTCCGGTTATCGTGCAGTCTGAAAGGTTCAGTCTTGATTGATCATTATAAATTGCGGCCCCACTTAATCTTGAATGTCCTGCTTCCGGTATACTGATAATTGCATTAGCCTGAAGGGTGCATGATGAAATGTTAAGGGTATTTCCAGCATACCGACTGCTGATGCCTGCACCATAAACATTAGAATTTCCATTTCCGGTATATAAAGTCGTATTTCCACTTATGATGCAGTTTGCAATAGTGATAACCGAGCTATTATCTTCATTGAAAATACCACTGCCAAAGATATCCGGGCCTGCTGTATCTTTAAATCCGCCGGTTATAATAAACCCGTCAAGCGTTGTATTACTGTCAAGGTTGCTGCCAGCCGGAATCGAAACAACAACAGAGCTGTTATCGGTTGCTGTTGTTACATCTATTAACCAGCCTGTTTCGGGTGTTTTAAATATACCGTCTGTTACGACAGCAGCCTTCTGCACAGCAGCAACACCCCAGCTATCAATCCATTGATCATCGCCGTTGATATCACCGGAAAGGATGGTCGGGTTTGCGGACGGATTGCGTTCGTCAAATGAATCTTCTTTGCTGCCAAAACCGCCATACAACTTCACATAAGGTTTAAGCACAAAACTTTCGCCCTGAGTCTCAGGGGTATAGACACCAGCCATGACCCGGACTTCAACAGGTGTGCCGCCGGAACCTGAAGCGGCAATGTTTGCTGCTTCAATGCCCGCCTGAATGGTTTTAAAGGCCGTGTCCCAGCCTTCTCCGTTACCAGGGCTCTCATTTCCACTATCAACGTAATAGATTGACGCCGCGTGAAGAAGATTGCCCGATAAAAGAATTATTGTTATAATTAATACGCCGATAAGATTTCTGATTTTCATGCTTCCCCCAATAACTGTTTAAACACCTGCCATTCTCTTTTAGAGTCTGAAAACACGGCGACTGTATAATAAATTCTTTTTTTTATCAACGTATTATGAAGAGCCTTGTCACAATCGAGTGACTGGCCGTATACCTTTCGTTCCTATGCTTTAGGGGGTATTTTTCAGGGTTTCCGTATTGATATCTGCAAAACTGTCAGAGGCCCGGTTAATCATTTAAAAAAAAGGGGCAAGCATAGTCACAACGCCGTATCTCGGGCTTGAATGTCATCGGAGGTCGAAATAACGATCTATAGTCTTCAGACTTGTCTTTGGTTTGAAATCGATATGATTTTTAAATTTAACAGATCGCCCGAAATTCACCTTTGCTGATAGCTGACGCCTGATACAATCCTTATTCAGCTCTTTGAATACCTGCCCGCTCTTCCGGCCAGCTCTTCCAGATCATCAATTGCGAATGGCTGCTCAAAGTCTGCCAGGCTTTTAGTTTTAATGCCGCCAAGGGCTACAATTGCAGAGTCTATGGTTCGTAAGGCATCATCATTTTGGGACAGCAACTGGTTTATCCTGTGTTGCTCTTCCTGGCTCTGTGTTTCCACCAAAAGCCCGGTTTTTAAACTGGTGATTACCTCTCCGATGTGATCGATAATAGTAAGATATACCTGTCTGGCTGAAGCGTGATACCGAGAAAAGGTAATCTCTTCGGAATGCAGTTTTTTGATCAGTATGTCGTAAAAAGCCAGGTATTTTTCTTCTGCAGCCACCAGTTGCCTAAGCGTCTCCTCCCATTGATCCGGCTGGTTATTTGATGAAGATCTGGTCATATGTGGCTGAGATTTCTCTTTGATATCATTCAGCTCTTTTATCAGATTCTGGCGGTTTTCATTAACTTCCGTTTTAACGGAGAGAATCTGGTATTCCCGGGATCTTTGAGTCTTTTTTCGTAGGCTCAGGAAAAACCTGCGAAATTTTGAGCCGTCTAAACTTTGCTGTGCGTAAAGCAGGTTGCCCTTCCGGATATCCTCCAGACCGTCTGAATATCGGTAAAAAATTATACTATCCAGACCCAAAGCCAGTAACCAGCCCCCCAGTATCAGCGGGAAAAAAACAAAAACAAAACCAATCAGGCCTAACACACCGACAGATGGCACAAGTCCCAGAATCAGCATTATCGGACTCTCGCCCCCACCCGATCCTCTGACGCCCCAATAAAACATGATCAAAAAAAGTACCGTTATAAACGGAGAAATAATCAGAGAGGTAAATACTGTTTTCGCTGTAAAACCAAGGGGTTTAATAGTAGGATTCTTCCCCAGTAAATAAAGACCAAAAGCAAACGGAATCAGTAATTCAAAAGGAAGGCAGGCAACCTTGCTCCAACCTGCCACATTAATATCGAAGCTCTCAAGGCCTATAGCCATAGTGACCCGCAGCCCAAAAATGGGACTTACAGCAACTGCATGTCCCAGTGAGGCCGCCCCGGCACGCATGGAACATAATTTATTTATGTATTTTTTTATCATATTAATACCTCTTAAGACCTGCCCACATAAAAACCATAACCCGGTAAAATGATCGGCTTCGTTTTTCAAACGCCAGTATCCGGTCAAGACATTAAATAGTAACATTAAATGTTTAAAAGGCAAGCCTGAAAAAAGGGGGGAGTCTACGTTTGATTTGTATCCAGGTTGAAAGCCTTATTCATAAACACCAGACAGATTATTATCAGGCAATACAGAAAAGCACGTATTTGACGGATTCGGCACCGTTTATTGATTTTATGCTAAGGATGATTTTAGATGCTGTGTCTGCAGTCGCCCCCCAAGTCGGCCAGTTGTTAGAAGTCCTCACAGGTGAAATGTCACGGGAGGAGCTTCAAAAGGCCCTTGGTTTAAATGACCGCAAATCGTTTCGTGAACGATACCTTGTACCGGCTTTGAAGGCCGGATTCGTTGAAATGACCCTTCCCGACAAACCCAAAAGCAGATTTCAAAAATACCGTAAACTATAGCATAAAAGGAATCTCCTGGTGAAAGCACATCAAATTTGCGTCGCAGCGTAGTGTCAGGTCTTGCCTCTGACAGTTTCGGTAATAATTATATTTTTCAAATCCTACACATATCTATTGAAGGGCACAGGCCAGACATTTCGACATTTTCATGATACCTTATGGATACAATTTAATGATTGACAAAAAATTTCTGCACACATATATATAATCGAAGTAACCCCAATTGACTACATATATATGAGCGATAAAATGCAAAATAAAAAAAAACTAATACGCGAGCAACTCGATGAAACCTTAAAACGTTTTTCGTTACTGAAATCCGTTAATCCTCCAAGAAAGGGTTGGCTACGTGCTATACGTGATGCATTTGGTATCAGCACCCGTCAGCTTGGCGACCGCCTTGGCGTCAGTAAATCCAGGATAACGCGCATTGAACAGGATGAGCTGAGTGGCAGTGTCACATTAAAAACCATGAGACGTATGGCTGAAGGGCTTGACTGTGTTTTTGTTTATGGCTTTGTACCCCGGAAAACACTTGAGGATACATTAAGAAATCAGGCCATTTATGTTGCGGAAAAACGAATGAAAAGGACTGTACATACTATGGCACTGGAAGATCAGGGAATAACTGAAGCAGAACAGAAAAAAGCTTTTGACGCTATCGTTGAAGAGTTAATACGAACAACGCCAAAATCATTATGGGAAGTCGATAAATAGCCATGGATTATTCGGATGGAGCAACTCCGTTAACGTATGATGAAATGGAGGGGTTATTACTAACACATATTACAAACCATACAGAGCTTGACCGCTGGGAGCTGGATAATATTAACCAGGCTTTGCAGTGGACTGATCAGCTCAAACATAAAAATTTTCTGAATGAGACGTTTATCTGTCTTCTCCATAAACGAATGTTCAGCAATGTCTGGAAATGGGCTGGAAAATTCCGGCGATCCAATAAAAACATCGGTATTCCCTGGGTTGAGGTTGCTGTTGCATTAAACGTATTGTGCGACGATGCAAATGCCTGGCTTCAATATAATACGTATCCTCCTGATGAATTTGCAGCGAGGTTCCATCACAGACTTGTTTACATCCATCCGTTTTCCAATGGGAACGGCCGCCATGCAAGGCTTATAGCGGATTTAATTCTGGAAAAACTGTTTAAATCGAAACCATTCACCTGGGGTGGTACTGTTCTGACAAATCAGGGGGAAACCCGGTCCGATTACATAAAAGCATTAAAAGCTGCTGATAATCATGACTATTCCTTGCTGATGCACTTTGTTAGATCCTGATATTTCCGGTTAATCAGAAACTCTTTTGCCAGCTGTTAAAGGGAAAAAGGCACTCATTTAAAAAACCGAGTGACGCCTTTAATTTCAGAAGTGCTTCCAGTGCAATAACTACCCTTACCCCCTAATAAAACTATTGTTTTTTTAACTTTGACATATTAGAGTTTTTACCAGCAGACAATACGACGGCAACCATACTCATTCCAACTCACAAACCGGGACACAACTTATGAAAATTACCATATATTACGGAAGCATACACAAGGAACGGGGCAATACCTATGTAATAATAAATGAATTTGCTGAGGGTGCGAAAAAAGCCGGAGCGGAAGTCGACATTGTTCTTTTAGCAGAAAAAAAAATAAACAATTGCGTCGCATGCCTGAAATGCTGGACCAAAACACCCGGCAAATGCGTTCTGAAAGATGATATGCCTGATCTGCTTGAACAATTTATGGCCTCAGATCTTGTTGTTCTGGCGACCCCGGTTTACAACTATAATGTAACGGGTATCATGAAGACATTTCTCGACAGAACGACTCCGATTGTCGATCCACGTATGGTAAAACTTGAAAACGGCCGTACAGGACACTTTAAACGATATGATAAATATCCCGAATTCGGTGTGATCGCGACGGGTGGTTTTCCAGAACAGAGCTGCTGTGATTTTATCAGCAGTTATTTTAATCAGGTCGCAGGCGAACTCTTCTCAAGGGTTATTTTTGAAATATATAAAGGGCAGGGAATCTTTTTAAAGATGGGCGAAAAAACGCCGATTGGGCCCCTTGTAGACGAATACAGACAAACTATCCAAACGGCTGCAGCAGAAGTGGTCGGGACTAAGAAAATCTCAGAAGAAACAGCTCAAAAACTTAACCAGCCGTTTATACCGGAAGAGATGTATATTGAGGAAGCCAATAAATACTGGGAAAGCCGTATACCAGGCGGTGACGGAAAATAAACAGCCACCTGATGGTTCAGGGGGACTATTAATAATTCATCATATAAAATGCCATCCGGTTCTGGCCTGTTGCTTTCATATTACAAAATAGGATAGAGTCCACAAAAATTAAGATACAGCAGTTTAAATTGACTATTAAAATCGGGTGGCAAAGCAAAAGATGATAGAACTATTAAATAATAAAAAAGAAAAGAAAACAGCTGTCTTGTTTTCAGTCCAAACCTATGGCGTTTCCGATGAGGAGAACGAGTCGTCTCTCCTTGAACTCGGGCGTCTGGTTAAAACCCTGGGACTCAACACCATCGCAACGCTGACGCAACGCCGCCAAAAACCTGAAACAGGGACGATACTGGGTGCAGGAAAATTAAAAGAACTTGCCGACTATACCGGCGGCACCGGTATTGTTGAAGGATTCAGCCGAAAAGCAAAAGATGAAACCGACGATGATGACGATTATCCGGTTGATGATTTCTATGACTCAGCTGACGAGCAGTCAGGCGATGCCTCGCTTAAAGCCGATGTTGTCATCTATGATGGCGAGATTTCCACGAAGCAATTACAAAACCTTGAGATGGCAACCGGCGTCGAAGTGCTGGATCGAACCGGTGTAATCCTCGAAATATTCAGCAGACATGCCAAAAGCCGGGAGGCGATCATTCAGGTTGAGATCGCCAAGCTGGCTTATCTGACGCCACGACTGAGGGCCTCCAGTATCGGTGGTGATCGTCAGGGTGGCGGTCTTGGATCTAAAGGCGTAGGAGAGACGTCTCACGAACTCGACAAACGTCGTATCAGAGACCGCATATCCGAATTAAAGTTACGCCTCGTTGGCATCCGTGATGAGCAAAACAGACGACGCAGCCGCAGGAAAGAAAATTTCCAGGTATCTCTGGTCGGTTATACCAATGCCGGAAAGTCCTCGCTCATGCGGAATCTGACCGGTAGTAATGTGTTGGTAGAGGATAAATTATTTGCAACGCTTGATACCCGTGTTAAATCGTTGTACCCGGAATCATTTCCACCGGTACTCATCTCTGATACCGTCGGATTTATCAAGAAATTACCTCACGATCTGGTCGCATCGTTCCAATCGACCCTTGATGAAGCGCTTTCCGCTTCCCTGCTTTTGTTTACCGTTGATGCTTCTGATCCGGCATTTCGGTCTCAATTAGATGTGACACAATCGGTCCTGAAAGATATTGGTGCTGAAAAAATTCCAGGCAGACTCATCCTGAACAAGATTGACAAACTTACAACCGATGAGCTCGAAAAGATAAAGAGTGAATTTCCTGATGGCATCTTCATCTCCGCCCATAACCCCGAAGATGTGGCAGCCCTTAGAAATAAAATTATTCAGTTTTTCGAAACAACGATGATCGAAACAACAATGATGATCCCATATGATAAAGGCAGCCTGTTAGGAAAATTACGAAACAAAGCCCGTATCATCAATGAAACCTACGACGAAAATGGCACAAAAGTGACATTCATGGCTTTTCCGGAAACGTTGACATGGCTGGAAAAAAATATGGATTAATTAGTTTCCATCCATAAATGTCCTTTTTCTGCAATCTCTGCGTCAAACTGCGGTGGTGCTTATGTGTTGCCTGACCTTGCGAACAAATGCTCATTTCTGAATTGGAAACCTTAAATTGTGCCCATCCACTGACGTGGATGGACCCTAATTAATTTCAGAGCCTCCGGCAATCTGCCGAAGGCCATGCAAATAAATCAATTCTGCAGTGTTGGGTTATTGAGCAGTTTATCTCCGGGAAACGTCCCGATCATAAGCGCTTCCGGTTTTGGAAGCTCAAGCCCGAATGTCTCTTTGATGAGATCCTCAACCGTATGAATCGTTTTAAATTTCATTTGTTCCTTCACATCTTCAGGAATATCATTAAGATCCTTTTCATTCTCTTTAGGTAAGAGTATTTTTTCGATTCCGGCCCGATGTGCTGCCAGAACCTTTTCCTTTAAACCTCCGATGGGTAAAACCCGTCCGCTTAAGGTAATCTCTCCCGTCATTGCGAGCTTTGGATCAATTTTCCGGCCCAATAAAAGCGAGGCAATTGAGGTAAACATTACGACACCGGCCGACGGACCATCCTTAGGCATTGCACCTGCCGGTACATGGATATGGATATCCTTTTTTTCAAAATCAAATTCAGGTAATGCAAACGCCAGTCGGGATCTGAATAAACTAACGGATATTGTGGCTGATTCTTTCATAACATCGCCCAACTGACCTGTCAGGGTTAGCTTTCCATTTCCCGGCATATGCGTTGCCTCAATGAAAAGTATCTCACCACCCACAGGTGTCCATGCAAGTCCGGTAACAACCCCCGGCGG
>JQIA01000474.1_pt1 | contig 20211 bp, 13 predicted proteins | sample 811431 | NCBI WGS metagenome assembly JQIA01 (sample SAMN02998118, study PRJNA258478) | marine sediment metagenome | biome: marine; feature: seafloor; material: sediment; isolation source: oil-polluted sediment collected from 3 locations (0.5 km, 0.7 km and 0.9 km)... | place: USA: Gulf of Mexico ...
TTACGAACATACAGGTCGGCGGTGTTGCCTCATTAGCTGCAGATTTGAAGGCTTTGGTATCTTTTCCGGCAACAATGAATTTTACCATATCCGGTCTGAAATAGGTTGTGGCATAACTGTCTATCCGGCTGACCTGAAGGCCGGTATTAGCATTAATGTAATCACCGCCGTTATCGGATGCGTTATAATATCCCTGAGCTGTAATCGCAGCCCAGTTATTTTCAGGCAAACTGAATAACGAAACTGTGTTTTTGAAAGATGATACGTCATGAAGCCGGACTGAGCCATCGGCACCTCCGGAAATGACATAACGGCTGTCAGACGTGAAGGCAAGGGCGTTTACCGAACCGATGTGGGTCTTGATGGATTTTTTAATAGTCCATGAGGCGGTATCCCAGAGAAATAACTGGCCGTCGGGGTTTGATGAGGCTAATGTTTTTCCATTCGGAGACCATGCTGTATCCCCAAACAACCAGCCCTGATGCCCGGATAATGTTTTGAAAAGCGAGCCGTTTACTGCATCCCAGATTCTGACCTTACTGTCTGAACACCCGGTAGCAATATATCTGTTATCGGGTGAAAAACACATTGAAACGACATCGGAACCGGCGTTGATTATTTTTTTATTCCGGCGATGCTCAAGATCGTAGATTTGCATTTCTCTATCAGAGTTACCAAATACCATAATTTGGGAATCATGAGAAAATATCGTGGTATTATTATATTCGTTAAAAGTATACATGGTACGAAATATTTCTTTGTTCGCAGTAAGGTCCCACAGGATTGTATTCTGGCTGGTCCGGGATGCCAGATAACGGCCATCCGGTGACAGCGTTACTGTATAGGGTGAGAATCCTTTGAAGTTAACTCTTTTGATGGTTTTGTGGTTTTTTGCATTAATGATTTCTACGTTTTTGTCGTTGATCAGGGCATAGATCTGGCCGTTTTTTGCAAAAGAGGCAAGCCCGGGTGACTGATAGTCTCTGCCATAAGGGGACTTAAATGATCTGACAAGAGAACACTCCGGCAGGCTCCAGATTGCCCCGGTTTTGTTTTTGCTGATTGTGATAAGCAGGTTTTTAGAAACAGCAAGGTTCTCAACTGAAACGGCATTGCCGCCGAATTTTTTAACCTTTTTACCTGTTTTAATATCATAATCAATTATTGCGCTTGATGCAAAGCTGATGACAGAGAGTTTGCCGGGTGAGGAAAATTCAATTGATTTAATGGCTGATTCCGCTCTGATAGTTTTTAAAATATTTCCAGTAGAAGTGTCACAGATCCTTATCAGTTCATCATTTCCGGCAAATGCGAACCTGCTGCCATTTATATTAAATCCGGATGAATAAAACCCGGAAAGATACATGTTGTTAATTTTCGATGCCGGAAGTGCTTTGTAGCTTTTGACCGTGTGCCACATATTTTTTTTTCGCTCAAGAAAAAAAACTCTGTTATCCATTCCTGCTGTTACAAGCCTGTCACCGTCAGGGTGTATCGAAACAGCAGAGACAACATTGCTGTGTGCAGGGGCTAAGGCTACAAGCCCGATATCTTTTATTGAATATTCCATTATATTTCCGGAAAATGTTCCGACGACGATATTTTTATTATTTGGAAGGATCGCAATTGTTTGCGGAGATGAAATCATGTATTGTTTCTTAATAACGGCTTTCCTTTTAACATTGCAGATTCTCAGGTATGAGTCCTCAGAGCCGTAAATAATTTTTTCCCCTTTTTTTGTAAAGACGATTGAGGTAATCGACTTTTTTCCGCCGGTAACAGTGAACGCTGATTTGCCGGTCATTACATTCCAGACCCTTAATGTCCCGTCGGCCCCTCCGGTTGCAAGGAATTTGTTATCAGGGGAGAGGGCTGCCGCAAAGACCATAAACCCCTGTTTAATCCTGATCGTTTTAATTAACAGGCCTGAGTTCGTATCCCAGAGTCTGACATCGGTATTTGAGCCAACAGTGCATAGTATGGAACGGTCGGGTGACAGAACCATGAATTTGGGTGTCTCTGTGTGGTCGGTCTGAACAAAGACGTTCAAATTGTCACTTCCGTTTTTTGCTGTCGCATTGTTATTGAAGAAAGAGACGAACAGAAACACACAGACTGTAAATATGATACGATATCGGTTTTTTATTAACATAACCTCTCCGGAGAATATTTTTATTGGATAGATCTTTAATTAATTCATGTATCATATAAATATGACACTATGAAATGGTAAATATGCATTAACGCTAATTACCGTGATTTATACCGGATATTTCTCTTCAACGCTGATTCTTTTCAGTCTATCTGTTGATTGGTGAGACTGTCGTAAACAACAACGCAGTTTTTTCCTTTGTTCTTACCTGTATAGAGGGCTTTATCAGCATTGGACACGATTGATTCCATGGAACTGGTATCAGTACACCCACGGATACCGAATGTCATGGAAACATAAAGGCTTTTACCATTCCAGTCGATAAGCTGGGTTGCAATTGCTTCCCGGAGCCGTTCTGTAAATATGACAGCACCCTCTACCGGCGTTTCGGGGAGAAGCATGATAAACTCTTCACCGCCCCAGCGTCCGATGATATCCTGTGCTCTTGCCATAGTCCGGATAAGTGAGACGACCTTTGTAAGGACCAGGTCCCCGCAGTCATGTCCATGAGTATCATTGATTGTTTTAAAATCATCAATATCTGAAAGGACGATCGTCATCGGGGTTTGATTTCGTTTATTTCTTGATAGTTCATCGTTGAACCGGTCAGAAAATCCTCTGCGATTCAGGGCGCCTGTAAGGGGATCCGTTATAGAAAGTTCTTCAAGCTTGTTTTTCTGCTCAAGAAGCTCCTTTGTGCGTTTATCCACAAGGTATTGAAGCTTTTCATTCATATAGCGTATACGGGAAAATCTGATGTATACACCAAGGATGAAAAAAAACACAATAAAGCCTGAGATACCGGCTTTTATATACCAGCGTGACCAGATGGGCGCTGTAATTATTAAATCTATACAGGGTTCTTTATCAGTGGCGATTCCAATGCTGTTTGTTCCTTTGATAATAAATCGATAGTGCCCCGGCGGTACGCCGGCATATTTGGCAAAGGACATTCCCGGCGATGTCTCCTGCCATCGATTATCAAACCCTTCAAGCATAAACTTGAGTCGGTTTTTTTGAGGATTATTAAAATCCATCAGCGCAAATGAAATTGAAAAATAGTTTTCGTTATGTGATAAAATTAGTCGGTCTGTATCACTTGCCGGTTTGGGCATTGGAATTCTGCCATTCAGCATCTGGCCCTGTACTAATTTAGTATCAAGGACTGAAAATCCGGTAATTGCAATTTCAGGCTTTTTATCGGGAACAGTAATGTCCACCGGATTAAATGAGAGGTAGCCGTTTTCTCCGCCAAAAGAAACGTCACCGGTATCTGATTTATGGAAGACACCTTCATTAAAATTGATCGGTATATAATAATTGAGTATTTGATTCGTATACGGCTTTATAAGCGAAATACCACTTTCTGTGGTTATCCACGCAGCGCCTCCGGCATCGCATATGATTGATTTTATCTGCTCTCCGGCAAGTCCATCTGCACTTAAATAACGGCGTATTGTTCCGTTTTGCAGGTTAATCAGGTTTAATCCCTGATATGTCCCGACCCATAGAGACTCATTCTGCCCTGCACAGAGTGAGGTAATTAAACTGTTTGTAAGGTTCTCCTTAATCGGCACAATTGCCCGGAACGGTTTAACCGGCTCATCTGCAGCATTTATTCCATACAGGCCGTTTGTCGTTCCTATCCAGAGGCGGGTGGATTGAGTCGGCAGTAATACTTTAATAATGCCAAGTTGATTGTCGGATTTTATTTTTTGTATTTTTCCTGTAATTGGGTTGCCTTTGAACAATCCATGATCACGTGTTCCAATCCACAAAGCCTTGTCCTTATCCTGTGCCAAAGCTGTGATGACGCTTTTGCTCAGGGATTTATCCAGGGCCGGAAGGCTGTGCCATGCCCGAAATGTATCCGTAAGGCTGCTGAAAATGACAAGACCTTTGTACCATGTACCGGCAAGTATCCTACCGTCATGAAGTTTCAGCAGCGTATTGATGTCTTTTCCTGTCGACTGTGCAACGCCGCTGAACTGTCTGCAATCTCCGTTTTTATTAATAGTGGTAAGGCCGTTATACCATGAGCCTATTATCAGTTGGCCGTTATTATCCTTTTCCATGGCGTGAATCGACTCATGCGCCTTACCGCAATTTGAACTGTTTTTGACTCCGGTATGAATATCAAATTGTGAAAAAACCGTGCTAAGCCTGTTAGCACCGCCGCCTCTTGTTCCTATCCAGATTACACCTGAGCTGTCTTCTGTTATGCATCTGATATCATTGTGAGAGATAGTTCCTTTTTCTAATGGGTCGTGCCGAAATGTTACGGTTTTACGATTGCCTGGCTCTATCCTGGTAAGTCCGTCATTTTGAGTTCCTATCCACAAGATCCCGGCTTTGTTTTGAAAAATGCAGTTTATTATACCGGATTTCACAGAATCAGGTAGTATGTCACTAATGCCTGGTTGTGTGTATCTTCCTGTTTTAGTGTTAAACAGTTTCAGGCCTTTATCAGTGCCGACCCATAAGGCATCTCTGTTTTTTTTAAATAATGCTCTGATTTGATTTTTTGCATGAACGGTCTCAGGTTTATCCCTGAAATAATAGGTTTTAAACGATTGTTCTTCAGGGTTAAACAGATGTAACCCGTTATCAGTACCTACCCATAAGGATTTCTTATCGGTTTCTGCCATGGACCAGATACGGTTATTATTCAGTGAGCCGGGCTGTCCATCTGCTGAAAATCGTGTGAAGACATTCTTATCTTTTTCATAACGATTCAGGCCAGCCTTGAACGTACCGGCCCAGATGGTGCCATTGTTCTCTTTATAGAGAAGTTGAACGCGATTGCCACTTAATGAATAACTATTGTCAGGACTGTTTTTAAATACGGTGATCCGGCCTGTTTTTTTATCAATTCTGTTAAGCCCGCCACCCCAGGTTCTGACCCAGATGTTATGGTTATCATCCTCAATAACACCGCCTGCATCATTATGTGAAAGCGAGTTTTGATCATTGGGTGCATGCTGATAAATGGTTATTCTGGTACCGTCATATTTTGCAACGCCGTTGCGGGTCCCGAACCAGATAAAACCATGATGATCCTGAGAAATCTGAAAAACAGTCATATCCGGAAGGCCATCTTTTTTCCCAATATCCTCAAAATAATAGGATCCGTTTTTTGATGCAAAAGAAGGGGGAGTGGCTATAAAAAAGAGGCAAATAATTATTGAACAGAGATATAAGCCGGCCCTGTACATCTTTGGCAGTTTTTTAGAGGTTTTTATTTTATCCATTTCAGATGTTCCGGTGGATTGAATTCTAATATCGCTTAACAGATTTACTGGATTATAAAGGTATCGGTTTTATAAGGCGAAAACTTGAATGATTAAGGCGGGGATATAATTAATCCCTGATGAAAGAAATAAAAAAAGGGATATCAAAATTATATATTTAAGATTTTTCATTAAACTTCAATAAATAAGGGGGGGGCCGGCTCAGCCAGGAAGGGGCTGAGCCGATTAAATCCGGGAACAAAACTATTCTTTAAGCACAAGATCAATACACATAACAGCAGCTAAAATAAGTTTCCGTGATGGATTGTCAGCGGGAACTGAGTCTGAAATTTTAAGGACATAATTATCAGCACTTGTAAAAAGTTCTTTGCCTAATCCAGCCCATTTTTTTGTAACATGAGCCAGTTCTCTGTCTTCAAACAGAAATTTAAAATCCCAGCCGGTCCACTTGCCTTTTAAAGCGCATATGGGTTCATCGTTTGCATTCAGGACATTGAAGGCTCCGCCAAGTGAAAAGAATTTTTGTTTAAAGCCGCCAATTACTACATCATTCTCATCAAGGACTGAGACTTTGGATAGAAAGAATGAGACGCCTCGTTTCACTCTGACAACTGGTTTACCATCAGCAGTTTTAATTTCAATATCAAAAGGGGTCATTTTTTTATATTTTGTGAAACGAAAAATTTTTGCAAATGGTCCCAGTTTCTCTTCGCGGCATTTCATTATCATCTGGTCATTTTCAGGATCAAAGATATCATAGTTATTTGCAGCTTTGAAAAGGCCTACATGTTCTTTTACCAGAAATAGATTTTTGTTGAGAATATCACTCATGCTTTCCTCCGGTCAGTTTTATTGTCATTGTTTAAATTCTTTTATGTCTGTTAGCCTCGATCAGATATTGTCAATAAGGCTAATTAGAGGATTACAGGTTAAACTATTAGTAAAAGTATGTAAATGGTTTGTTTAACAGGAAATGTCAGGTGGCTTGAAACGGAACCCGTCTACAGGCTTTCACTGTAGAATGAATCATTACCTGTGTAGATAACGCACAGGTAATGTTCATTTCTGCCGTCCCAATGCCCTTCGACAATGTGTCAAAGAGATAAAGCCCCCCGACTTTATGGTGAATTTTTGATTTTATTCGAATTGTTATATTTCATTAATGACTGTTCGTCAATGTTAATTTAGCGTTTGGTAAACAAGCATGTAGGGCTCAGGAGAGGAAACATGACAGCAGCTATATTTCTCTATTTTATATTGCTCTGTGGTCCCGGCCTGTTTTTGTTAGATAATATTCATAGTCCCCTTCATATGAGGTCATTTTACCATGATCAATTTCAAAAACACGATCCACAAGAGACCTTAGAAAATATCTGTCATGGCTGACCATTACGATCGTTCCTTTGTATTTTTTCAATGCTTTAAGGAGCATTTCACGGGATTGAATATCAAGATGGTTGGTCGGTTCATCAAGAACAAGAAGGTTTACCGGTTGCCCTAGAATAGCAGCGATAACAACCCTGCTTTTTTCGCCGCCTGATAGTGTGCTTATCTTTTTATCGACATCATCGCCGGAGAATAAAAAAGCGCCGCACAGACTCATGATAATACCCCGGTCTTTAAGAGGCAGGGTATCCTGAATGGTTTCAAAAACTGTTTTAGATGGATCGAGTATATCCATTGAGTGCTGACAGAAATAGCCGATATTAACCTTTGCACCAACACGTGCAACACCTTCTGAGGGGGCTGTCTGATCGGCCATAATTTTGAGCAGCGTCGATTTACCGGCACCGTTGATGCCGACAACGGCAATTTTATCCTCTCGCTGAATCATGCCAGTAAGGTTTGAAAAAACCTTTTTTTCCGGCATTCCGGGCGTGTCCCATGTCTTACCTAAACCTTCCAGAACAAAGACATCGTCACCTGAACGGGGAGGCTTTGCAAATTCAAATTTAATGACGCGCTGCTGCGGCGGGAGTTCAATCCTTTCGATTTTATCGAGTTTTTTAATCCGGGATTGCACCTGGGCGGCATGGGAAGCTCTGGCTTTGAAGCGGGCAATAAAATTTTCTTCTTTTGCAACCATCTCCTGCTGTCGTCTATGGCTTGCCACAAGCTGTGTTAGTCTTATTTCACGTTCCCGGATATAAAAATCGTAATTGCCCCCATAGGTCGTTGTTGCACCATTGGCGACTTCAATAATCCGTGATACGACCCTGTTCATAAAATCCTGATCATGACAGGTCATAAGGATAGCCCCTTTGAAATCATTAAGAAGCCAGTTTTCAAGCCAGATAATCGATTCCATATCAAGGTGGTTGGTCGGTTCGTCAAGAAGGAGAACATCGGGGCTGATAGTAAGGATTTTTGCCAGAGCAATTCTCATTTTCCAGCCACCGCTAAAGGATTCGACCTGTCGGGTGTAATCATCCGGTCCGATACCTAAGCCGGTCAAAATGGCCTGAGCCCGGCTTTCAAGGTCATACCCACCCCTGTTCTCAAATTCTTCTGATATATTACCATAGGCTGCGAGAAGGGCATCCATTGCATTGTCTTCCATCGGTTCTGACATTGCTGCTTCCATCTCCGACATTTTTTCCCCTAATGCGACGATATCGGCCGCAGCCGACATGACTTCTGCAAGGGCTGAACGCCCTGACATGTCTCCGACATTTTGAGAAAAATAACCTGTTTTTATTTTTTTAGATGAGGTTATATCACCATTGTCAGCGGTTTCCCTGCCGGTTATAAGTCGAAAAATAGTTGTTTTTCCAGTGCCGTTGGCACCAACAAGGCCACTACGTGAGCCGGGAAGAATCTGGAGACTGGCATTTTTAAAAAGAATCTGGTCGCCATGTTGTTTTGAAATATTTGTAAGATGAATCATTATCAGTCCTAAAAAATCAAAATATTTAACATGACTGATAAAGAAAGTGCAAGGAAAACATATTATTAGGTATTACAGAACTTTCTGTGGTCTATTGGTGCGGGATGATCATACTTACTCTGCAGCGGATCCGGAGTCGCAATAACAAGATACCGTGATCAGAAATCGCAGCTGCAGAAATCGATATCAGGTGTTGATGAGCTGCAGACGTCAATTGAATTGCATGGAAATTCACAATAATGACAGTCGTTATTGCTGAAGCACTTCAATAATCTCTATGACTTTAATTTTCCAGATATCATCGACTTTCTGCATTTCGCAATTATATTCATGTATATCCCCGACATGTTCTCCGTTGCTCAAATCCCCGTCGACTTCTCCTGTCAGGGTTACACTGGCTGTTGTATCGCTGGTTATATCAATGACAAAATCCTGAAACGTTATTGAAAATTTTGAGAAATGTAATCGTTTCGCCATAATAAAACCGGCGATTTCATCTGTTGATATATCTTTTTCAATGTTGTAGTCGGGGGCAAGAACTCTGCAGGGATTGAAGATCATTTCTTTTAATTTACCGGCATTTGCGGCACCGACGATTGGGTTTTCACCGGCTGTTTTTTCAATTCTATCTGAAATAATTTTGAATTGTTTTTTTATCTTTCCTTCTTCGCTTTGTGACAGGATAAACCATGCAACTGCGGCTGCTGTCAGAACGCATGCACCAATGATGAAATACAAATACTTTGATTTTACCATAACGGTCCTCCGATAATCCTACGAATATGGGTTTGTCCGAATTTATGGATACTGATTGGAACGTTTCTGTTATCACCAATACCATATACGTGATTTTTATCAACCCTGCGCTGCGAAAGATTACAGTTTGAAGGTTTATTTACATAGGCGTTAACGGACCGTTATGCGTATAAAATAGTTTTTTGACAGTCCCGGGAAAATGAAGTTTTTAAGAGATTGTTTCAATAATAACCCCTCATTATCTGCTACTGGCAGCGAGTCCTATACCGGCACCTATAAATGTCAGGCCGATCGTTTTGTTAATATATTTTCCGATGGTTGCTTTTGAAAAAAGGGAAATGATTTTTTCACCACTGACGGCATAAATCATAAAACAAATGAAAGCAAGCACTGAACATATCCCAATCAGTATAAAAAACTGAGAAATAAATGCTGCATTTGGGTTTATAAACTGAGGAAAGACAGCAGTAAAAAATACAATCGCTTTTGGGTTTCCGGCTGTAATCAGAGCTGCCTGAAGATACATTTTGATCATTGGCTGTGCCGGTTCATTCGATGCAACATCATTTTTTGAAAATGATGCATTTGAAGAAAAGAGCAGATTTAACCCCAGATAAACCAGGTAGAGGGTTCCTGCCCATTTAATGGATAGAAACACAGTCTCTGACGTTGCCAGAATAGTACCAAGACCCGCAATTGATACTGAAGCCTGAACTATTGTAACAGTTACATTGCCCAAAGCAGAGGCGATTGTTCTTTTTGCCCCGTATTGCATCCCGTGGGTTAATGCAAGCAGCATGCTTGGGCCCGGGAGAATGGAGGCAACAAATACAGTCATGGAAAACAGGATTATAAAATTGAGTGACATCAGATCTATCCTTTCTTATTACTGTTTCATAGTACATTTCTTCAGAATTTCTTCAGAATCTGCTCCCCACCAGTGGAGCTGCGGCGGTTTTCCTGGTTCAATATTAATACCAAAGACATAAAAAAAGTTTTGTGATGAATGTACAAAGAAATAATCATTATTTCTTTGTACAATTTCAGGGGCATTTGCATTTTTCAGTTCGGTACAGGATGGCTGATAATTTTCCGTTCGGGTTTGAATACCCTTTTTCCATTCCCCGGCGGAGGCATTATGACTCTCATGGAAGCTTTTGTAATAACCGAATTGATAACTGATAAATCCGACAAGTAAGAATCCGGTAAAGAGTCCTGTAATTATTATAAATTTCTTCATTTTTCTCTGCCTCTGTTATGATTTTGTGAAAGTCTGGTACCATTATGGAACATGGGGCTGGTATATTTTAAAAACCTTCAATTATCCCGGATATACTTATTTTGTCTGGACGTCAATAGATTTATATAGATACAGATATCTCCGTACTGTCGGAGACATGTTTTATGATAAGGAGGCTGGATAAAAAAGTATTAAAGGCTTCCGATAAGTGCAATAATGCCTTACCAAAAGTGGTATGGTATTTGTTAGAAGAAAAGCTGTTACGATTCAGAAGTTTTCCAGAATCTTTTCAGAAGCTTTTTTGCGATGCCAGAAAAAGGGGCATTGCTCGTCGTTCATATCGTTCACCGGTTGCAACTTTACGTGCGCGCCGCTCATTTGACAAATCACGACGGTCTTCTCCGGTGCGTTTATCTCCCTCAAAGTTCATCTGGTTGACGAGACGTCTGTCACCTTTGACACGCCGTCCGCCATTATCAGTTAAAGATATAAACATAATACCCTCCATTTGTGGAATAATTGTCAGGCGTTGTTTTTTAAATGTGAGTATCCATTTAGGTATGTAATCTTAAAAAATCATGAGAAGGTCAATTCATCTGGAAAAGAAACGCGCTGTATAATTAAATATATATCATTTTTTTGTGTCGAATGAAATATTTTTTTATTGCGCCGGCCCCGGGTAGTACATGGAGCCGGTTAAGGTGTTAATGTTGTCAGTGGTTACCCAATGTTATTAATTTAAGGTAAATATAATTTACCGGTTCTTTTATAACAATTAAGCGAAGATAGCGCTCAGAGGTCCGGAACCCAGAATATTGAATCGGTTAGCGGTTTTCTTCACTTCGTATCGATCTTCATTTTAAGTTAACGATATTAAGTCTTTACCTGTAATCAGTCAATCATTAACGGGAAGTTTGGCAGCGTTTTCGGAATCTCCGTCGTCGGGTGCTGCTTGCCATTTGTCAACGCTTTTACACGTGTTGTTACAAAGAGATCGAGTTCTTTAATATCAATCGTGTTGTTATTATCGTAATTGGCTTTTCCGTTAAGTCCTTCGATGATCGCTTTTGTAAAAGCACCATGTCCCCACTCAGGGCGTTCCTGACTCATTTCACGGCCTGTTGAGGCTGTCATTACGACAACGCCGCTTTCTGCATTTACAAGTTCTCTCAGGGCGTCAGTCATGTCGCCGACACCTCGTCTTTTGCCGGTAACACTGCCACTATGGCAGGTGTCCACCATAAGAATAACTTTTGAAGGTATTCTCGCCAGTACATCCTGAAAGTCGAACCATTTTACAGAGGTTCGCCTCAACCTGTTTATCTTGCCATCGTGGGGTACAAAGTAATAGTTGCCGCCGTCATCTTTAATGCCGTGACCAGCCACAAATATAATAGCAACATCTTTTTGTGTTGCCTCCTCAAGGATCCAGTCAAGCCCGTCAAGAATATCGTCCTTGGTGGCTTTGGCGTTGGTAAGCAGCCTTTTCTTTACACTGTTGTACAGCCGCCCGGTCTGTTTTGTAAAGACATCGACAATCCCTTTTGCATCCTTATGGGCCACATCAAGGTTGAGACTTGAATCCTGGTACTCTGAAACCCCGATTGAGAGAAGATAGAGGTTCGGTTTGAAGATATTTTTTCCGGCACCTTTTTCCCATGTTACGTTTACAATTTCCGGCTCAGACTGGGAGTATCTGTTAGAGGCGATAACTGAAATTTTATTGATTTTCTGTGTCAGTGGAATTGTTACATCGAGTTCAGCCCTGAGTCCGTTTATATTTTTACCGTTTCCGGAATCCATTCTGATGGCTCTGTTTTTGTCGGCCCTTTTCCCGTTAATAAGCAACCAGATATCTTTAATAGGTTCTTTGTTCATCGATTTTGCCACTGCTTTTATCCTGATTTCATCCCTTTTTATACTGACATTTGTGTCCGAGGGAAGTTGAAAAAAGACAGCTGGGGGGAGAATGCTGTTTATATCTGTAATTTTTTTCTTTACTTTTTTACGGGTTGTAGACTGCGAATTAACAAGCGTCAATGCTCCGTTAATATTTCCGCCATTTGAGAGGTATGCTGCTACAATTTGGGGAGAATAAAATTGTCGTGCAAATCGTGATGCCGGATAGTAGAGGGCTGACTTATCATCTCCTCTGTTGATATGCCAGCCGACATATTTATCACCGTTTACGGAGCAGGTATAATACCCTTCAGGTGTCCAGGCAACCCATTCGCCGTCTAACGCCGGAAAGATTGTTAGTAATAACTTTCCTGTTGCAATTTCCCATAACCTGATTGTCTGATCATCCGATCCGGACACTAGGAATCGACTGTCAGGTGAGGCTGCAACCGCCCAGATGCATCCGGTATGCCCGATAAACTCATGAAGTTCCTTTCCTGATTCAGGATCATACGAATAGATACTGCCGGTTCCTTCACCGCTGATGACGGTCTGACCATCAGGCGTCATGGTAAGGGCGTAGCTCTGGTAAATATCGAGATTCCCCCGGTCTATTTCATGATGTATATTCCCGTTTTTCAGAATCTGAAGGACTTTGTGGATTTTACCTGTTTTCGTTTTGATCGTCCAGGGCCCAGCCGATTTTATACCGGTTTGATATTTTGAAGCGGACTGGATGACGTCCCCCATGGTTACATCAAACTCTCTGTAGTTGCTTTTAATCTGGAATGACTGCTCTAGTGGCCCCCATTCAAAAAGGTCGTATTTTGAATATTTTCGACCCCAGGCGATGGATCTGCCGTCTTTTGAAAAGCCAACTGCCCATGTTTTTGTACCCTTGCCTTTCATAAGTTTTTTGACATTACCAGTTGTGATGTCCCATGTATAGATCTCGTTATTTGTTCCGCCAGCTGTTGCAGCAGTTTTACCGTCAGGGGAGATCGCTGTTGCAATAACAATATTTTCATGCTTACCAAATGTAGTCAGTTTTTTGCCCGACGGAATTGAAAATACATTGTTTGGTGAGTCGGATTCACAGCACCCATGGCCTGTCAGGACTTTTGTACCGGCCGAATCTACAGAAAGAATTGAAATATTGCTCATCTGCGTTGCCATAATTTTAATGAATTCACCACTGTAACCATCCCAGAGTCTGATGGTCTTGTCATACCCTCCCGAAAGAATGTATCGTCCATCAGGGGTATATACAGCAGCTTTAATAGTGTCAGTATGGCCGTTAATGGTTTTTTTTAGTAAGCCTGTACGGGCATTCCAGAGTTTCATGGTTTTATCAGCGCTTCCGGTTAGAATAGTCTGGTTGTTGGGGGAAAAAGATACAGCATAAACCGTATTCTTGTGTCCGGTTAGCACATTTAATGTTTTGCCGGTGTTCAGATCCCATATTCGGGCAGTCTTGTCGTAACTACCGGATACAAGCTTTGTTCCGTCATGGGAAAATGCAAGACTGTTGATGATATTGCCATGACCCTTTAAAAGCTTCTCAATTTCGCCTGTGTGGAAATTAAAGATTCGAATATTACCCACGTTTGAAATATCGGCAGAGCGCCCATAAGCAAGATAACCACCTATAGCAAGACGCCTGTTGTCAGGTGATATTGCCGCAGCATATATTTTACCATGGTCACCGACACCAATCTGACCGGATATTTTTCTTACCATCTCTCCGGTGCTGACGTCCCAGACTCTGATGGTTTTATCGTCAGAGGCCGATACAAGGTAATTACCGTCTTTGGTAAACATAATATCTCTTACCATCGCCATATGCCCACCGGTTTCAACGGAAAGAAACGGCTTATCAGCATATGCTAAAGATGAGAATAATACAGCCAGGGCGGATATTACGTAACAAAGCGTTTTCATAATCGTCTCCGTATTCTGTTGATGGACTACTTGCAGCAGAGGGTCATTTTATTATTAAACAATGATGTTTTCTTTTGATTAAAATCTTATATTTTAACAATATTTTAAAAAATTAGCAAAATCATAAAGTGTTTTTTACAACATTTCTTACTGAACGGGTCAGTTTGGAGAGTTCCTCATCAGAGATGATAAACGGCGGCATCAGGTATACCAGTTTTCCAAACGGCCTTACCCACACGCCGCTTTCAACAAAACGTTTCTGAATTTCGCCCATATTGACGGGCTTTTTCAGTTCAACAACCCCAATGGCGCCAAGGACTCTTACATCCTGCACATTTTGATAATCACTGCATTCACTAAGGCCCTTGTAAAGTTCTTTTTCAATGCGGTTTACCTGTTCTTTAAACCCATTTTCAAGCAGCAGTTTTATGCTTGCAACGGCTGTAGCACAGGCAAGAGGGTTTCCCATAAAGGTCGGGCCATGCATAAATACAAACGGTTCTGCAGAGCAAATAGCTGTACTTACTTTTTCTGTTGTAAGCGTGGCTGAAAGTGTGAGGTTGCCGCCCGTTAGAGCCTTGCCCAGACAGAGAATATCCGGTACGACACCGGCATGTTCAAGGGCAAACAGTTTTCCTGTTCTCCCGAAACCAGTTGCTATTTCATCAAAAATAAGGAGGACGTCATGTTTGTTACAGAGTTTTTCAAGTTCCTGAAGATAACGGGGCGAGTAAAACCGCATTCCGCCAGCTCCTTGCACAATCGGCTCAATGATGACAGCTGCAATGGTGGCATGATTTTTTTCAAGAATATTTTTGAGACTTTGAATATCAGAATCATCCCATTTATCATGAAATCCGGTCTGAGGTGCTTCTGCAAAATAGTGTTCTGCCAGAATACCGGAAAAGAGTTGATGCATGCCGTTCACCGGGTCACATACGCTCATGGCCCCGAATGTATCGCCATGATATCCGTTTCTCACGGTTAAAAGTCGGGTCTTTTCCGGCTTTTGCTTTGCATGCCAGTATTGCACGGCCATCTTAATAGCGACTTCAACAGCAACCGAGCCTGAATCTGCAAGAAATACTTTTTCAAGAGGAGGTGGTGTCAGGTCAACAAGAAGCCTGCAGAGGTCAACAGCCGGTTTATGGGTGATACCGCCAAACATAACATGTGACATGGTATCGATCTGTTTTTTCATCGCAGCATTGATAACCGGATGATTATAACCATGAACAGCTGCCCACCAGGAGGACATACCATCAATGAGTTTTTCTCCGCTGGCAAGTTCAAGCCAGACACCTTCGGCTTTTACCACTTCATATACCTGTAAAGGGTCAGTCAGAGATGTGTATGGATGCCAGATATGTTTTTTATCAAATTCTGTATTTTCTGTTTTCATGGTAGATTTAATACCATGAAAACAGGATTTAGTTAACTATGATCTTGTTTTACAAAATCGAGGCCGAGTTTTTTAAGTGTTTTGTCTGTTGGGACACCGCTTTTATCCCAGCCTCTTAATTTATAATAGACCGGGAGCATTTCATCAATTTTAACGATGGAATGTTTGTTCCCTTCTATCAGTGGTTGCTTCGTAAAACGTTTTGACAGTTTATCATCTTTTTTTGTGAAGCCTTCACGGATATTAAAAAGGCGCTCCATGGTATACCCTCTGGCACCAATCTGCATCATTTTTCCAAAGTCCATTTTCATGCCGGTTGCCTGCAGAATCGCTTTGGAATGCGGTAGCATCGGGATATGAAATTTTTTGAAAATAGGGGGCAGGCGATAAGACAGGGTTATCAGGGGCCATGAATAGGTCAGACAAAAAGAGATCAGTTTTGATAGTATGCCGTTTCTTCCGGCTTTGAAGGCAATTGAGGGAACAAAGGTCCATGAGGTAAAGAGGCAGTTTCCAAAAGCACTGATAACAGCAAGAAGATCCTGATCAAGGGCAACCCACGCTGGCTTGGACCGATAATGAAACTGATTCAGATTAACAGGGCCGGTGACTTCGAAATAGACAAGGTAGCCGCCGTCAAGATGACAGGCTCCCCGTGAGGCTGTGGCATAACCAAGCCCATGGCCGACAGAGGCTCTTGGTTCGTAGGCCGCAAGCTCAAGCCCTTTTGAATGCGGGGCAAAATCCTGCCCCCCGTATTTTTCTGAAATTGTTTTTACGCCTTCAGTCAGATCTTTGCCAATCCCTTCCCGTTTTGCCATCAGTTGGAGAATTTCAGAGATGTTGTCCTTTTTTCCGAATTCAATACCGGTCTCCCAGATACCTTTTTCATTAAGTTCTGCTGCGAAGCCCAGAACCGTACCGGTTGAAATGGAATCCATGCCCAGAAGGTCGAGTTCATAATTCCATTGTATGATCGCTTCAAGATCGTTAATCAGAAGATTGGAGCCTAAAAGGCAGAGAATCTCATACTCAGGCCCTTTTTTATTTTCTCCGTTAATTTTAACAACTCTGCCGCAACGGATCGGGCATGAGGTGCAGCCGTAGTTTTTGACAAGATACTTTTCGGCAAGGGCTTCGCCACTGATCATATCTGCATCTTCGTAAGTACCTGTTGAAAAGTTTTTTGTCGGCAGGGCATTCTTTTTCGACAGGCCTGTTAAGAAAGCTGCTGTCCCGTATTTTGGAGCCTGTTCCCCAGTTGCCGGGTGATCTTTCAGCAGTTTAACCCATTTTTTGACAGTTTTTTTAAAGCCTTTTTTATCCTTTAATTCAATTCTGTGATTACCGGTTGCAAAAAGGCCCTTCAGGTTTTTTGACCCCATAACCGCGCCCATGCCGGTTCGCCCATGGCTTCGTTCCTGTGAAACGACTGACGCAAATTTAACGCCATTCTCTCCAGCGGGTCCAATGACAAGGCGACCACCTTTTCTCTCGCCCATGGCTTCCTGCGCTTTTTCAGTATCAAGGCCCCAGAGATGGTCGGCATTTTTTATCGTGACTTTATCATTGATGAGTTCAATGTAGACTCTTTCTTCAGATTTACCCCGGATAATAATGCCGTCATACCCTGCTTTTTTAAGAAAAATACCAAAATTACCACCACTGTTGGAATGGCCTATTGCTCCGGTCAGGGGGCTTTTTGCAGAAATATCATATCTGCTTGTGGAGGGGGCGCCTGTGCCGGTTAGCGGGGAGGTCATTATGATAATCAGGTTGTCGGGTGAGAGCGGATCGATTTTTTCCGGCAATTCGTCCCAGAGAATTTTTGTACTGAGATATCTTCCACCGATAAAGAGCTCCCTGTCTTTATCACTGATTGGGTATTCTGAGCATTTTCCGGTACTGAGGTTAATGTCCAGAACCTTGCCGGTATAGCCGCCATATATACTTTTCATTTTGACCTCTTTTATTCTTTAAGCCATTTTTTAAATTTGTATGCTTCGATAAATGCTGCAGCTCTCATTACTATCGGTATAAACCGGTCAAGAATTCTTAAGCTATAATAGATTCGTGATGGAATGATGGTCTCTTTGTCCTTTAAAATACCGTCAATGACTTTTAATGCTACCTCGTCTGCGGTCTGGCTTGGCCAGGGAACCGGGCTGTCACCAGCCGTTTTAAAAAAATCTGTACGTGTTGCGATGGGGTAGATGAGCTGTAATTTCTGATTTTTGGAAAGTTCATGTCTGTAGGCTGTTGCAAAGGCATTAAGCGCTGCTTTTGAACTTGCATAAAGTGCATATCCGGCAAGCGGCAGAAAGGCGATTGCGCTGGCTGTTGCTACGACATTAAAAGGCTTGTCACCCTGTATTGATTTCATTTTTTCGGCGGCATATATTGGCGAAAAGGTATTGATTCTAAATATGTTCTGAATATGATCCCAGTCAGGCTGATCAATTTTTTCGTAATAGGCAAACCCTGCGTTGGCAATAAAGATATCGATTGAACCCATTTTCGAGATGGCGAAGTCGAATACAGCATCAATGTTTTCGTGCTTGCTTAAATCGCATTGATACAGGAATACAGAGTCACTCTCTTTAATACTGTCAGTATTCAGGTCGACTGCTGTTATTTTGCAGTCAAAAATATCAGTAAGATTTTTTAAAATAGCCTGACCAATCCCTGAAGCTGCACCTGTTATGACAATATTTTTATTATTGATCTCCATCCGGTTCCTCCACGTTTAAAATTTCTTCAAAATGTTCTGATGTTATAAAGAAAGCATTGATTTCTTCTTCTGAAAAACAACCTATGTTTTTGAGGATTATATCGAGTGCATTGTCGTCAATATTTGTGATGAGCTCCAGCCCCTTTTTATTCAGACTGACCCAGACACTTCGTCTGTCCGACGTGCTTTTTTTTTTGTCTACGAGTTTTTTTTCTTCCAGCTGGTTAACAAGTCGTGTTGCGGAAAAAATCTTCATCCGCATCTCTGCCGCTATCTCACTGATGGTGAGGTCAGAACCCCGGTTCAGGAATTTTAAGAGATATATCTGTTGGAAGGTGAGGCCAAATTTATTGACTTCATATTGCTCAAATCTGTGGACGGCCTTTAAAATATTAAACAAAAGATTTTTAATTGCTTTTCTGTCGGTCAGGTCCGGGTGCATTATATACGTCCTGTTTTTTGTTAGTGGTTCAGGTGAATGTGTTTACGATATGGAATATGTTTGCATATTGCAAGTAAAAAAGTTGCAATATGCAATTAATGTATTATAAGATGCTGAAACTATGCATAAATACAAAAAAATAATGTTGAGGTCTTATGGGTTTTACATCTTTTTTACAACCTTTTTACAGCATTCCGGAACGTTTTCAGTCTGAAACTGTAAAAGTGAATCAGAAGAATAAGGGAAGATATTCTCATTTATAAAAAAAGTGTATCAAACAATTAAAGGAGATGGGTACCATGAAAAAAACAGCAGGATTAATCGCTTTAATATTATCGATTAGTTTTATTCCACAATTAACCATTTCGTGTTCAAAGGTACAGGCTGCATCAATAACAGATAAATCAAAGATTGAACTTGTTTTTGCTCTGGATACAACCGGCAGTATGAGCGGCCTTATTGAAGCGGCAAAGGACAAGATCTGGTCAATCGCAAATACGATGGCGACAGCAAAACCGACCCCGGAAATAAAAATCGGCATTGTTGGTTACCGGGACAGAGGGGATGCCTATGTTACTACCATTACCGGTATGACGGATGATCTTGATCTTGTTTATCAGAAGCTTATGGCATTTGCGGCTCAGGGTGGAGGTGATGGCCCTGAAAGCGTGAATCAGGCACTTTATGACGCGGTTCATAAAATCAGTTGGAGTCGCAGTGGTAAAAAAACATACAAGGTCATTTTTCTTGTGGGTGACGCTCCGCCGCATATGGATTACCAGAATGATGTCAAATATCAAAAGACATGCAAAGAAGCATCAAAAAAAGGTATCGTGATCAACACAATTCAGTGTGGTAATATGAGCAGAACACGCCAGGTCTGGGAAGAGATTGCTTCACTTTCAGACGGTAAGTATTTTCGTGTTTCGCAAGGCGGTGATTCAACAGATTATAAGACCCCTTTTGATACCGAAATAGCAGAAAAATCAAAAGCGCTTCATGGTACAAAGGTCTATTATGGGGATAAAAAATTTCACCGGAAAAACAGAAGTAAACTCGATGCTGTAAATGAGATTTATTCAAAGGCAAAACCCTCTGCCATTGCAAAAAGAAGTTCATACAACATGAGCTCTTCAGGCAAAAAGAATCTGCTGGGTGAGCAGGAATTGGTTGATTCCGTGACGAGTGGTCAGATTAAGCTCGAAGATATCAAAGAGGATGAACTCCCGCTTGAAATGCAAAAAATGAGCCTTTCTGATCGGAAAATACATATTCAGGTTAAAGAAAAAGAGCGTAAACAGATTTCCGCGGAATTGAGAACCCTTGCTGAAAAAAGACAGACATACATCAGGGCTATTGTTAGCAAAGAAAAGGACAAAGGGAAAAATTCTCTGGATATGAAAATTTATGAATGTATTCAGAAGCAGGCTGTGGATAAGGGCATTGAATATAAAGAGACGTTGAAATATTAGTTTTTATCCGACGGGCATAGCCCGCCACAAAATGAGTC